>OGKG01001133.1_pt1 | contig 32960 bp, 30 predicted proteins | sample 1572201 | NCBI WGS metagenome assembly OGKG01 (sample SAMEA2582146, study PRJEB24529) | metagenome | biome: Human gut stool | place: China | collected 2011 | reverse complement strand
ATGACAGACCGTCTACCTTGATATCCATCTGAGTGGCAGTGATACCGTCTTTTGTTCCTGTTACCTTGAAGTCCATATCGCCCAAATGGTCTTCGTCTCCTAAGATATCGGACAGGATAGCGTAGTTCTGGCCTTTGTTTTCAGAGATCAGCCCCATTGCGATACCGGATACCGGCTTCTTCATCGGAACACCTGCGTCTCTCAATGCCAGCGTTCCGGCACATACGGTTGCCATTGAAGAAGAACCGTTAGACTCTAAGATATCGGAAATCACACGTACCACATAAGGATAATCTGTCGGGATCATCCGTTTCAATGCACGATGAGCCAGGTTTCCGTGACCGATTTCACGACGTCCCACACCGCGAGAAGCTTTTGCTTCGCCAGTAGAGAACGGAGGGAAGTTATAATGTAATAGGAAACGTTCTTTTCCGTGGTTCAGTACATCGTCGATCATCTTTTCATCGGCTTTTGTACCTAAGGTAACAGTCGAAAGCGACTGTGTTTCGCCACGCGTGAAGATTGCAGAACCATGAGGACCTGGCAGGCAGTCTGTTTCGATCCAGATCGGACGGATTTCAGTAGTCTTACGACCATCCAGACGCTTCCCTTCGTCCAGGATAGCGCGGCGCATCGCTTCTTTTTCTACATCGTGGTAATAGCGGCCGATCATTTCAACTTTCTCGTCTGTCAATTCTTCTTCTGAAAACTGAGCTTTATACTCTTCGACAACTGCTTCGAATGCTTCGGCACGCTGATGTTTGTCGGTGCCGGAGGTTGCAACGGCGTATGCCTTTGCATAACATTTTTCGTGTACATCTTTGCGCAGTTCGTCATCATTGACTTCGTGGCAGTATTCGCGTTTAACCAGTTTACCGCAAGCTTCGGATAGTTCAAGCTGTGCCTGGCACTGTACTTTGATTGCTTCGTGTGCTACTTTGATCGCTTCCAGCATTTCTGATTCTTGAACTTCATCCATTTCGCCTTCCACCATCATGATGTTGTCAAGCGTAGCACCCACCATAATATCAATATCTGCTTTTTCCAATTCAGAGAACGTAGGGTTGACTACATACTTACCATCGATACGTGCGACGCGGCATTCAGAGATCGGTCCGTTGAAAGGAATATCCGATACAGCCAATGCGGCGGAAGCAGCCAATCCGGCCAGTGCATCCGGCATGTCTTCACCGTCTGCGGAGAATAATATAACGTTTACATATACTTCGGCATGGTAATTGTCAGGGAAAAGAGGGCGGAGGGCACGGTCGACCAAACGAGAAGTCAAGATTTCGTAGTCGGAAGCTTTACCTTCTCTTTTTGTAAAACCGCCAGGAAAACGGCCAAATGCCGAGAATTTTTCTTTGTACTCTACTTGTAACGGCATGAAGTCAACACCCGGGTTTGCATCTTTAGCGGCACAAACAGTAGCCAGCAACACGGTGTTGCCCATACGTACGGTAACTGCACCGTCCGCCTGTTTCGCCAATTTCCCGGTTTCGATGGTGATGGTTCTTCCATCAGCCAATTCGATCGTCTTGTTAATTGGATTAAGCATAATCTTTTTCTTATTTTTCTATCTGTAAAATTGGTGCAAATGTAATGAAAGTTTGTCTGTAAACATGTGAAAATGAAAATAAAAAACATGAGAAAAGCTCTTTTTTATAAAAATAGCGGGAAGATTTAGCGAATAATGGTGCCACAATTGTAAATTAATGTATATTTGCAGCGGATTAAAACAAGAAGTAAAGATATGATGAAACAAATATCCACACGACTGTTGACTGTTTTAGGACTGTGCATGTTCTTTCTCTCAGCTTGTAACAACTCCTCGGATTTCACTGTGAAGGGAGTCGTGGCTGGGGCTGATGGTCAGCTTATGTATTTGGAAAATGTCGGAATCTCTAATGTGGTGACACTCGATTCCATCAAGCTAGCTCCCGGCGGGAAGTTCAAGTTTACGGAAAAGCGTCCTGAGTATCCGGATTTTTATCGTTTGCGTCTGAACAATCAGCTGATCAATTTCGCGGTCGATTCGACCGAAACCATATCCTTCGTCGCTGATGCTGGTACTTTCGCGACTTCTTATTCTGTGGAAGGGTCTGAAAACTCAAAGGCGATAAAGGCGATCACTTTGGCACAACTGGATGCAAACCAGGCTATCAGCCGTCTACGGAAGGAATATGAGGATAAGATGATTTCAGATACGACCTACCGTATGAAGGTTTTGGCTGCTGCCGATGCCTATAAAGAAGTCGCTCGGAAATATATTTATTCGGCGCCGATGTCCACAGCCGCCTATTTCGCTTTGTTCCAGCAGATCGATGGCTTGTTGTTCTTTGATTTGTATGACAGGAAAGATGTCAAGGCATATGGGGCGGTTGCGACCAGCTACAATCATACTTATCCGGAAAGTCCGCGTTCGAAGCATTTGTACAATCTGACATTGCAATCCATGAAGGTCTTGCGTGCGCAACGTCCTGTCGATTACAGCAATGTGGAAACAAAAGAAATTTCATTCCTTGATATCGAATTGCCGGATGTTCGGGGTGAAGTGGTAAAACTGTCTACGGTTGCTCCCGGCAAGGTGGTGTTGATAAACTTTACGGCTTATCAGACGGAATGGTCGCCGGCTTTGAATATGGCATTGGGTGAATTGTACACAAAATACCATGACCAAGGACTTGAAATTTATCAGGTGTCGTTGGATAGTGATTTCCATTTCTGGAGAAACGGGGCCTCTAATTTGCCGTGGGTTACTGTCCACGATCCGCAGTCTGTTTATTCGCAGGTGGCAGGTTTGTACAATGTAAAACAATTGCCCGCTCTTTTCATCCTCGATCGCAAAGGAAACTTGGTTAAGCGTGTCGAAGACGTGAAGAAACTGGAAGCAGACGTAAAAGCAGTACTTTGATTTGTGAATTATAATTTATACGTTGATGAAATCATAATTCATAGGTCCTAACATGTTGTAAAGCACTTCAAAAGGATTTGCGTTCTTAAAAAAGATCGTTTATCTTTGCAAAGTCTAAAAATACAGAGAAAGAGGAGTTCCGGCCAAGCAGTTGGTCGGGATTCTTTTTTTATTATGCAATAATCAATAATAACATTTTAAATAAATAGGAGGATTTAGTATGGCAGTGAGCTATATGACGAAAGATGGCTATGATAAGATTTTAGCTGAAATCAATTATCTGGAAACAGTGAAACGTCCGGAAATATCTGCCCAGATTGCAGAGGCCCGTGACAAAGGTGATTTGTCTGAAAATGCTGAGTATGACGCAGCAAAGGAAGCACAGGGCATAATGGAAGCAAAGCTTTCCCAGTTGAAGGGCTTGATTTCAAATGCCCGCCTGATAGACGAAACCCGTGTTCAAACAGATGAAGTCCAGATCCTGAACAAGGTTAAGATCAAGAACACAAAGAACAATGCAGTCATGACGTATACTCTGGTCTCAGATTCGGAAGCAAACCTGAAAGAAGGCAAGATTGCGGTCAGTACTCCGATTGCGCAGGGGCTGATGGGAAAAAAGGTCGGTGACATTGTGGAAATCAAAGTCCCATCCGGCATGATGAGCTTTGAAATTATGGATATATCGATTTAATAATATAACATTATGGCATCAATATTCAGTAGAATTGTGGCAGGTGAGATCCCTTGTCATAAAGTGGCGGAAAACGAAGAATTCTTTGCTTTTCTGGACATTAATCCGGTTGCTGTCGGTCATACGTTGGTGATTCCGAAAAAAGAAATCGATTATATTTTCGACATAGAAGATCCCATGCTTGGACGTATGATGGCATTTGCCAAACGGGTGGCTCGTGCACAAGAAGCTGTTATACCTTGCAAACGGGTAGGTTTGGCAGTTATGGGACTGGAAGTTCCTCATGCGCATATTCATTTAATTCCGATCCAGAAGGAGTCTGATATGTATTTTGGCGGAAAGAAAATGGAGGTTACTCAGGACGTGCTCGCAGACACCGCTGCACGGATAAGAAATGCCTTTAAATAAATGAGGTAAAGTCTTTTTTGGTAAAAAACTTTATGTATATTTGTAACCGCTTCTTCCTCTGTATGACAATATTGAGAGGAAGAAAGCGGTTTTTTATAAAGATTCATTAGTGGTTTTTACTCATAAATTTGTTAACCTTAGAAGAAAGGCCCCCCTTGTGAAAGGACGGCCTTCTTTTTTTAACACACAATTATTGTTATACGCAATTTTATTTGGGGTTTTTAATCAACTTTGGTTATGGAACCGCTCCCGATAATGCTCTTTTCCTTTATGTTCGGATTTCCTTTGTATCGGATAGTCCCGCTCCCGGCTATTTTGGTGGATATTGCCTTGTTTGCGGTGATTTCGATATGGGTGCTTCCGGCCGCTTTGCAAGTAAGTTCTTCTGTCTCCAGACCGAACGCTTTGATCTTGCTGCTACCGGCGCTTTTAATATTCATCTTTTCTGTTTTACCGCTTAGAGAGACAGTGCCGCTACCCGCGATTTCGCAATCTAAACGGGTGATGGCAATGGAATCGGCTTTTATAGTTCCTCCTCCTGCAAATCTAATTTCCAGTTTTTTGCCGTTGAGACCTTTGCCTAAATCACAATTGCCTCCGCCTGCCATTTTGAACTCTTTCAGTGCAGTCGAGTTGGTTATCACGATAAAGCGGGTGGGGTTGATTCCGGTATGCCTATTTTTGGGGCGGACAACCAACACTTTGCTATCGGTATTGATATCCAGAAGATCCATGATATTTTGGTCTGTCTCGACTTTCAGATAGGGAACGTCATCCGATTGCATATATTTGAAGTCGACGTTTTCTCCCTCGATTTGTATCTCGTCGTAATCCTTTATCGGGATTTCCTTGCTTACGACATTGCCGTCACCGGAAACCTTGTTTATATGGCAGGAGCATAAAAGCCCTGCCATGAGTATGAGTACCAGTATGAATGAATATGATTTTTTCATGATTCTGTTGTTTTTATAGATTATATATTGAAGAAATTGTACCAGGGTAATGTGCTCCATCCGTTTATTCCGGTCTGGTAGAAGTAGATGACGCACAGCACTACGGATACTAACCATAAGATCAGCAACGTCCATTTGGCCGTATTGGGCAATGGCTTGGCTTTGAATAGTTGCATGCAGATTGCATATACCAGGGCAAAAATAGGAATGCCAATCAGTAGAATGAATCCGATGCATCCCATGATGGCCAATGAAATAGGTGCTCCCGCTATCAGATTGGCCCCGAACGGCGACAATTGATATAGGAAGCCTGTGCCTCCGGCAATAAGGGCAAAGGTGACGACGACCAATATAAAGGCAACGAGCAATAATGGCGGTAGCAGGATGATTCCGATCAGTATGGCCAGGAATTTGAGGATGAAACCTACCACACCGACAAACAAGTCCGCTAGTTTTTGCAGAAAGCTTCTCGGTTTGTCGGAACTCATATAATCATTTACATTATTGCTGACCTTCTCGAAGCCATCCGTAACTGTTTTGCCTATGTTTTCGAGGGTGACGCTTTGTCCGCGCATCATCAGCTTGTCGGCTGCGGTCCGGGCCAACGGCATTACCAGCCATAGTATAAGGTATAAGATGATGATCGGTGCATAAGGAATAAAAAGCAGGATGATCATAGCAAGGCGTACAGCCGTCACGTCCCATCCCATATAAGCGGCGATACCACCGGCTACACCTCCCAATACCCGGTTGTCCGGATCGCGCATCAGCTTTTTCGGGCCTCTGGGAATCTCTTCTTCCTGAAAAGCTTGTGTCCTGGCTTCTTCCTTATATTCTTTTTCTTCTTCACCTTCAAACAATTCTTCCGGCTTGCCCATACGCTTGATTACTTCTTCGACATGTTCGATTGTGATCACTTCGTAGCCCAGTCGAACCCGCTCGTTGAATAGTTCGGAGATACGCATTTCAAAATCGTTCATAATCTCTTCCGAACCTTCTTCCTTGCGGAAGTGGATGCGGAGGTTTGCTAGATATTTATCGAGTAGTTGATATGCATCTTCGTCAATGTGGAAAACCGTTCCTCCCAAATTAACTGTCAGTGTCTTCTTCATTGTTTTCTGATTTTAATTGTTTCTGATGTGGTTTATTGTATCATTCAGTTCCTGCCAGGATGTTTCCAGCTCTCCAAGAAATTCTTCTCCCTTCGGGGTGAGCTGGTAATACTTGCGAGGCGGTCCTTGAGTAGATTCTATCCACTGGTAGCTTAACAATTCGCTGTTCTTTAGTCTTGTTAACAGAGGATATAGGGTACCTTCCACTACAATCAATTTAGCTTCCTGTAACTTCTGGATAATGTCAGAGGTGTACGCCGGCTCTTTTTTGAGAAGCAATAGAATACAATATTCCAATGTTCCCTTTCTCATTTGTGATTTTACGTTCTCTGCATTCATTTTTATTTTGTTTTACGCTACAAATATATGCATTGCCTGTGTACTATGCAATACATACTACTATGTTTATCCTAATTTAACATTAATATTGCACAAATCCGGCACTTTTGTGTAAAAAAGGGGCTAATCTCGTGACAAATAGAATAGAAAACCGTACTTTTGCAACATCAATTCAAAACAAAGAATTATGATTTACTACCATTATGCCGAGTTGGTTCATCGACAGGCAGAAAAATATGGCTCCCGTACCGCATTGAAATATCGTGATAATGCAACCGGGAAATGGTTAAAAATATCTTGGAAGGAATTTTCTGAAAAAGTTATGCTTACGGCCAAGGCAATGGCCGAATTCGGGATAGAAGTACAGGATAATATCGGGGTTTATTCACAGAATATGCCGCAATGCTTTTATACGGATTTTGGGGCATATGCGAACCGTGTGGTTTCTATTCCGATGTATGCAACGAATTCTCCGGGGCAGATTGAGTATATAATCAATGATGCTCATATACATACTTTGTTTGTCGGCGAGCAGTTGCAGTACAATAATGCATTCAAGGTGCAGAAAGAATCTCAATACCTGAAGCGCCTGGTGGTGTTTGATCCGGCTGTCAAGTTGAACCCGGAAGACAAGACTTCGATTTATTTTGACGATTTTTTGCGGCTGGGCGATAATGCGCATGCTGAGACAACGGTAAAGATCCGTACGAACGAGGCGGTGCCGGAAGACTTGGCTACCATAATATATACTTCCGGGACGACAGGAGAATCCAAAGGTGTCATGCTCCATCATTCCAATTATTTGGAAGCCATGCGTATCCATGACATCCGCCTCCCGATGGTGACGGATAAAGACCTTTCTATGTGTTTCTTGCCACTGACTCATATTTTTGAAAAAGCGTGGTCTTACTATTGCCTGCATAAGGGAGTGACGATTGCGATTAACCAGGATCCTAAAATGATTCAGAAGACATTGCCGGAGGTACACCCTACATTGATGTGCAACGTCCCTCGGTTCTGGGAGAAGGTATATGCCGGCGTGCATGAAAAGATCAACTCGTCATCTTCCACCATGAAGAAAATCTTTTTGGATGCTATCGAGACCGGGCGCAAGTATAACCTGGAATATAAAAATAAGAGCATTCCGGCTCCTTTCGGGTTGAAATTGAAGTTCGAAATGTATAATAAGACTGTTTTCAATTTGCTGAAACGGGTGTTGGGGATCGAACGCGGTCGTTTTTTCCCGGTGGCCGGTGCGCCGCTCTCGGATACGGTCAATGAATTTTTGCAGTCTGTCAATATCCCTATTGTGTATGGTTACGGTTTGAGCGAGACGACAGCGACCGTCTGCTTCTATCCTGAAATCGGATTTCAGTTCGGTTCGATCGGAGAAGTCATGCCAGATGTACAGGTACGGATTGATCCGGAGAATAGCGAAATTCTGGTAAAAGGCAAGACTGTGATGTCCGGTTATTATAATAAGCCGGCCGAAAATGAAAAGGCGTTTACGGAAGATGGTTATTTTCGTACAGGAGATGCCGGAAGGATGGAAGGGAACACGTTGTTCTTTACTGAACGTATCAAGGACTTATATAAGACATCGAACGGCAAATACATCGCTCCGCAAGCGATTGAAATGGTTATGAGCGGCGATCAGTATATCGAACAGATTGCTGTGATCGGTGACCAGCGTAAGTTTGTCAGCGCGTTGATTGTTCCCGCTTATCCATTACTGGAAAAGTATGCCGAAGAAAAGGGACTGGCTGTCGGTAGCCGGGAAGAACTTGTCCGGAATAAGGAAATCCTTCGCCTGATCGAGACACATATTGAGGAAAACCAGAAGAACTTGGCTTCTTATGAGAAGATCAAGCGCTTCACCTTGCTGTCCGAACCTTTTACGATGGGGGCTGAACTGACGGATACACTTAAGCTCCGTCGTTCGGTCATTTTGAAGAAATACGCGGATCCGATCGAAAAGATGTACGAAGAAGCTTCGAATATGTGGGGTAGTAATCCGGTTTAGATGGGGTAGCTGTGACATTTTGATAGTCAGGAAAATTGAGTATCTTTGCGGGACAAATTTAAAAACAAGAATTTTTATGATCACATCAGACCAACTACACAATGTGTTGGAGCGCGAGCAAGCGCTGAGGGGGTATCTTTGACATAGATGGTAAGACCATCCAGTTAGAAGAAGAAGAGTTACGCACTCATGATCCTGGTTTCTGGGAAGATGCCAAACGGGCGGAAGTCCAGATGAAGAAAGTAAAAGAACTGAAAAAGTGGATCGAACTTTATAACGAGGTTCATGCTGCAGCAGAAGAATTGCAGTTGGCTTATGATTATGTAAAAGAAGGAATCGTCAGCGAAGAAGAAGTTGACGAGGCTTATGGCAATGCCATCCAGTTGGTGGAAAGCCTGGAGTTCCGCAATATGTTGCGTCAGGAAGCCGACCAGATGAGTTGTGTGCTGAAGATCAACTCCGGTGCCGGCGGTACGGAAAGCCAGGACTGGGCTTCCATGTTGCTCCGTATGTATACGCGTTGGGCGGAGGCGAATGGATATAAGATTTCCGTAGCCAACTATCAGGAAGGGGATGAGGCCGGTATTAAAACGGCGACTCTCAACATCGAAGGCGACTATGCTTACGGATATTTGAAGGGTGAAAACGGTGTGCATCGTCTGGTACGTGTGTCTCCTTATAACGCGCAAGGCAAGCGAATGACTTCATTTGCTTCTGTTTTTGTCACCCCGCTGGTCGACGACACGATCGAGGTGAAAATCGATCAGGCTGCCATCTCTTGGGACACGTTCCGTTCGGGAGGTGCCGGTGGGCAGAACGTGAACAAGGTGGAATCCGGAGTGCGTCTGCGTTATCAATTTAAAGATCCTTACACGGGCGAAGAAGAAGAGATCCTGATCGAGAATACGGAAACCCGCGACCAGCCTAAGAATCGGGAGAATGCGATGCGTCAGTTGCGTTCAATCTTGTATGATAAGGAATTGCAACATCGTATGGAAGAGCAGGCAAAGGTGGAAGCCGGAAAGAAAAAGATCGAATGGGGTTCCCAGATTCGTAGCTATGTGTTCGATGATCGTCGTGTAAAAGACCATCGTACCAATTTCCAGACATCCGATGTCAACGGTGTGATGGATGGTAAAATTGATGATTTCATCAAGGCTTACCTGATGGAGTTCGGTGCTGAGGAATCTGCAGAAAAGTAAGATTTCTACTTTAACATTTGCATATCTCGATTATAAATCGTAATATTGCACCCGATTTCAGAGCTACGCTTTGAACAGGTCCTATAGCTCAGTTGGTTAGAGCACCTGACTCATAATCAGGGAGTCCTTGGTTCAAGCCCAAGTGGGACCACCCTCAGAAAATCAAGCAGTTACGAAACAAATCGTAGCTGCTTTTTCTTTTGCTTTGAACACAAATCTGAACACAACTCCGCACCAACTCATCTCAATCGCCAATGGCAGGCGTCTGTGTTCATGCTCCTGTGTTCAAATTACGTGTTCAAACCATAGCTGAGGAAAAGAAAATAATAAGGGGGTATGCTTTTTATTTTGCCCAGCTCTATATATTGGTTTAGGTTTAGTCGGGCATATATAAAGCCCGAACCAAACCAAAAATACAAAAGGTGAGCCTTGGATCCAATTACAAGTTGGTGCCGAAGCACGCTGTATGAGTTAGCGATTGAAGCCTTATGGTCGAGACCTCGATTTCATGGCGATCCAAGCGGCAAGCCGATAAACGAAAGCGCGGCGGCTCTGCAACTCCCATATACTTAACATGGCTTATAAATTAGACGATGAATGTTTTGAGGATTGATTTCCATTTGAAAAAAAGAAACTTCTGGGCGATCTTCAAAAATTTTGCGGACAGCATTTTTTCGTTGAGCAGGACATTTTACTCCAAAATAGATTGCTTTAATAGGATTTGGAGTATCAAGGGTACACTGAACATATTTTTGCTCTTCAGTAGGAGTATATGCAATCATTCTAACCTCGTTTTCATAACCCCAGTCTATTGATTTGGTGGCTAATGCTGTACGCATATTCATTTTAGTCTCAGGATTAGTGAAGTCTAAAACGTTAGAATCCAAATTGGGGTCAATATATTTGATACGCATTAAACGCATCAGTGTGGAGCCTGAAGTGTAATTCGATGAGAAATCTTTTTTACCAAGTTCGTATTCGACGCAAATGCCTTTATGACAATTAGCGTAATGTGCCCACATAAGAGTGTTTTCTATAGCCTTACTGCTCGAAGAGTCCGTACAAAATGAGGTTGCACGAAGATAATTAAATGAGGCTTTGAAAGCAGCAAGGTGGTTTTTATGCCTCGCATTATGACCACATAATGTTTCTAACCATGAGAAAATGGGACTATCTACAATGTCATTTTGCATACGTGGGTCAACCAATGTAATCTGATTATTGCGTAGGTTGTTTAACGTATATGCTCGGGTATTTCGAAACTGAAATAGCGTAACAGTTTCATGATCTCTAAAATCATGATTAATTTGGAGGTTGAAAAATTGATGTTTTTTATAGTGGGCAAGAGCTTCATCGAATTTACCAAGTTCACCACAAATATCTCCTGCAAGCATATAAACTGCCTTATATTGAGGCTTGTTTAGATTATCTCCTGTTAATCCAATAGAAGCTAAAAAATCGAAGGTTTTAGTTACATCGACTACAATAGGATATGCTTCTTCAAACTTTCCTGCAAGATAAAGTGCTTGCGCATTTTTGACTTTGTTAAAAACATCATCAAGAGTATAGATGTTTTTAGGTTCTGCTATCAGACGAACTTTCATATTAAGTTAAGTGGGTTACTTATTGGTAAAACATGATGAGTCTATTATTTGACAAAGAGTTAATTACAACATCTATTTTAGACATTACTTTTGCGATGTCAAGTTTGATTTTATCTTGATTGGAAATTGCAGAAGACATTTCCAAAGAAATTTGTTCTCGATACACCACAGAATAGTTCATCGGGAAGCATAAGCATCGTTTCAAAGACAGATGATGTCTTTGGATCCTCATTAGTGTCTTTGTTATGGTATGTGCTTTGCAGCATGGCGTTATTCTTGTTTTAATTGTCCATTATACAGCCATATAGGAGGATAGATTGATTGAACTATTCCTTTGAGCAAGATAATATCTGAAATCATCGCTTAATATGTTATGTTCAAGGGAATTTGCAATAATTGAATCGACAATAAATGTTTCATATTCTGATGGTATAGATCTTTTTATCAAACAATGGCCCTCTGAGCTAAAGGCCAGCAGATTTGAATCGAATAATTTATGGTGATTATGGCATAGCCAAAGGCCATTATGCCCACTTGTGGCGTGGATATATTTTTGACTGTCATCTATTCGATTGCTAGATCTGATATCGGCTATTCCCCAGATATGTGCTCCATGTATAATCTCTGGTATTTCGCATCCACACAGAGCACACTTTTTCATGCCAATACGATCAAACAGATTGTAGTGGTAGGCAGCAGATCTCAAGCGAAGTGTATCTTCTGTATCTGGTGCAAGTTTATTTAATCTTAAAGCAGTGTTATAGACTGAAATGTTTCCGAGTCCATTAAACGTAGCGAGTGATGATGCAGGAAGATTTGTTAAATCTTGTTCTGAAACTGCAAACACATCAATTGGTCGGTCCGCTATTCGAGAAAGTGCAACACCGAAAACAGTTGATTCGTATTTGTTTGCTCCATAGGTTTTTGCATAAAGTTGTATCTTGTCTTGAGTTTTGGAGACAAACGAAGAATTATTGCTGCGATTGCTGCTTTGATTTCTACTTCGCTCTGCAATAATATCATCAACTGAAATATAAGGCAATAATCTTTGAGGATAATATTGACTTAGATTAAGGAACTCAATACCGGCTGTCATCATAAGCCGATAATAAACAAGGTGATAATCTGTAAATGGATTCCCAGTATGAGGTACAAAATAATACCAAAGCTTTTTATTTGGATTGGGGTCTGCGAAAAAGACGTTTATTGCAGTGGGTACACTTTGCAGACTTGAATTTCTACCGTCTATCCTGCATTCCGATAAAGTAATATAATGCGTTATGTTGTTATGGGACAGTGTTAATAATCTACCCTTGTTGTAAGTGTCATTTAACTCACACACGGTATATGTCGATTGGCCAGTGATTCTAAAGCATATATCCCCTAGAATCGCTTGCGTAAGAGTATTCTTGAACCCATTATGAATCTTCTGGGTGTTTGGTCTGTATGATATGATTGCAGACATATTCAATAATTTAAGATTAGCACTTCTGTTCTATTATTATATCTACCTTGTGTTTGTGGTACTGATACAATACGATATCCATTATTGGTCGCCCAATTTTCAACATTATGGTTGTAAAACGAATCAACACTAAGGACATACGAAAACATACACTTAACATTCGCTTCAGAGAGTTTATCTATTAAAGAGCAAAGCTTACGCTCATGTTCGATTGTCCATCCTTCAAAACCACGTTTCCCATCGTTGTATGTTGCTGTGGTTTCTCTATATGGAGGATCGAAATAATAGACAATATCGCCTTCTTTCATGTTAAATAATTTTTCAAAAGGCAAATTATAGAATTCAATACTCTTTTCTTTGATTATCCTACAAAATGAGACTAATTTTGCAATTATCCTATCATTGAATCGTCTTGAACCACACGGAATATTAAACCCGTAGTCCGAATTAAATCTTATTTGTTGTTGGAATCCGAAAAGAATAAGAGCATATAACATCAATGGAGAACGGGATTGTTGAGGAGACTCGTTATAAATAGACCGAAGTTTGAGATATGTCTCTTTATTGTTTGGAGCTAAATTATAGTCCTTTATATACTTATTTATCGCTTTAAGATAGTCAACACTTTCTGTAAATTTGAAAGATTTGATTAAATCTACGACAAATGGGTTAATATCATTATATATTATTTTCTCAGCATTGACATTTATTCCAACATTAAATCCACCACCAAAAACATCCACAAATGTTTTTACATCCTTGGGTAGTAGAGATTTAATAAAAGGGACCATTTTTGCCTTGCTCCCAGAATAATTTAACGGAGACTCGTATACAACGTCATTACTCTCTTTCTTCTCAATATAGAATAGATATTCAAAATGCCCATCTCTCCCTCGACACTTAAAATTATTATATTTCTTATAGTCAATTTCGATGTATGTATAAGATTCTTCTTTCCCATATCGTTTCATAGTGGCTTCAATATATTCTTTTGACATGAAACCATCGTTATTATAGCTGAATATGATATGTTTTGCCTTAGTCGCGGCTATTACGTACTCAAAAAGAATCTGAGAATACACATCCTTTGACCACATTGATTTCATTGGGCCAACAGGACGTGAGCCAGTAATTGCACTTACATATGGTTCATCATTGAGAACTAATGTCTCTAAAAGATGGTATTGTGTGCCATATTGATTTTGTGTGTATGGCGGATCAAGGTATAAGATATCACAATCAATATTCTCAATTATATCCTCTATTTTGTTGCAAAATGTCTGTATGGAAACATGTGAGATTGTGTCTGAAAACAAATTTTCTTGTATCGGGGAAAATACTAATTTATTATGAGAACGAGCATCCCAATGTTTCAAAAATGCACCATATACACCCGCTGTGTTTGAAACACTTGAGACACCTTCAATTAGGCAGTAAATAAGATAGGCATATTCGTTTTCAGAAAGCAAGTCTGCACTTTTCCATTCTTCTATTTTACCCCTTATAAAATCAATCCGCCCTGCATTCTCAGGAGTAAAATACATTCGATTCGATTCAGCCGGAGAATATGTTCTGTAAATAAACCCTTTCTTTATTTCTTGATTCTTCTGGAAATATAGAAATGGATTGAATCCTAATTTATCAAAGGTACATGTATTGCCAACAATTCTACCTTTTGAATAAAGCACACTCCAATTCATCGAATCATTAATGATTAGATGAAAGACATCCTTGAAACTATTAGCAACGGCTCCAGTTCCACAGAAAGCATCAAAAAATACAAATGACTTATCTATCAGTCCCTTTTCTGATAGTAGAGATTGAATTGCAGGTATAAGTTTGTCTTTGCTTCCTAAATATCGCATGGATGATTATTATGCTTTATTGCTTGTTATTAACTCTTTTATGTCTATATCAATCAAATCTGCTATTCGATTCAATGTCGGCAAATCTGGTTGAATCGTATTTGTGCACCATTTGCTAACTGTTGTTGGATTAACCCGAAGTTGATCCGCCAACCATTTACCAGTTTTTTTATGTTCAACTAGCACGAGTTTTAGCCGATTTAAGTCTTTCATATTGATAAATTAGTATTTGATGCAAAGGTAATGAAAATTATCCATATATGAAACAGAATATTCTGTATAACATAACCAGGGAAATTAAGGGAGCAGATTCCTTATTGATGAGATGTTGTTATCCTGAAATCATCTGACAATCACTCATATCATTCTATATCACAATCAGACTGACGAATTGGCGATAGCATCTTATTCTTTAGATACTTAGACCTCTGAAATTGAGGCTCTTTACCAAATTACTGTTGTACCACCGAGAAGATTAGATGAGAAACGCCGCCGAGGTATGCTTCCCTCAGCGGCGTTGTGGTTAGTGTAGTTTAGGCCCTTGTCGGCGGCGTTTGGCTTTTTGTTCTTCACGATATCGGTGAAGGGCCTCTTCTATGGTAAGCCCGGGATGACGGCTTAGCCAGAGTTTGAAATCATCGGGTAAAGCACTACCGTCAGTGAACCCTTCTTGCGATTGTGTGGTTCCTGCGGCTGAGACATGGGATAACCGAGTGCCATAGCTCTGCGACTGAGATGCGGCTTGTCCGGCTAAGTCAGGATTCGATGAATAGACTCCCGGAGTCATGCGCTGCTGGTTGAATTTAATCCACACGGTAGGCATATCTCCCAGACATCCGTCAACTCGGATAGCTTTCCCCGCAACGTAATCATTGATCTGTTGCGTCGAAAACCGCACACCTTTGTAGGATGCGATAGGCACAATGGAGCCATCTGCATACATCCATTGAGACTGAGAATGTAGCGGTTTGTTGTTCGCCAGATGCTTGGAAATATTGCCCAGACTGAATCGCCGGTCTATCTTCGAGGCGGCGAAACGCTTGCCTTTTCGGGTGTACCAGAGACCCTGCAATTCGTTGCTGCCACGCTTATATTTGTACTCTATGCTGACACCAGCAGCCATTAAGCGAGCCTCAAATTGCTCGAAAGTATGAACTGATTTATCGTTCCATACAGCGTAAACGGCGTTGAAAATCTCGTATCGTATCTTTTCCGAGCCACGCAGTTTATTGACATTGGTCTGACGCTTGCTCTCAGAAATGTGCAGTCCGTATTCCTTTGTCAAGTCAAGACAGACAGCCCTGTTGCGACTGAAATCATTTTTATCGGAAATGGTTTCGGCATGATTATCTATTCGACTGAATACGATATGACAGTGTGGATAATCCTTGTCGAGATGACGGACAATGATGTATGGAGTATCCACGATACCCATCTTCTTCATATATTTCTGGGCAATCTCTACCATAATAAGGTCATCAACTTTATCCTTGTCGTTGGCGTGGAAGTTTAGGGAAATATGCCCGACCGGATTTTTCAAGTCAGGATTCAAGGCGAGATTATCCTCAAAAGAGGCGATAATTCCATTTCGCCCTTCTATCGTAGATATATCTTTACTGTCTATAAGACGCCATTCTTTGCTGGGAGAACCGTCGGGATTATCCTTCTTTCGGCGCGTGACATAGTCGACGCAACCGCCAAAACTGCCTCCTTTTGTTATCTTGCCCATCATACGCTGTCGGGTGTATTACGATAGATTTTTATCAGTGAAAGAACAAAATCCTTGCACTGAATTATCTCTCTATATGTACGGACAATCTGTTCCTCCGAGGCACCACCCTTTAGAATGGCACCAACAAATTTAGCCGTGCGGTTGAGATTTTCGGCGATTCCCTGAAGGTCACGGATTGCCTTGACATCTCTTGGTGTGAGCCTTTCCACGACTTTACAATGCAGTGCCGACTGACGGATATATTCCGAGCGGTTGAGCCCTGCCATGAGAGCCTTGTCGAGCATGATCTGGTACTGGTCTATGTCGAATTTCACCGGCACCATGATGGACTTCCGTTCATCAGCCGGGAGTTTTGGACGACCCTTTGAGGGTCTTGAATTTGCTTTTTTCATGTTTGTTTCTGTTTGGATTGTGTGACCATCGGGAGCGGATTGGGAGCGAGTCGTTTGAGGATTACTTGTAATACGAAAACATAAACTCGCTCCCTCCAATTCCGAATCCCTGCGATAGTTTCGAGTTGCACGAAACTACAAGGACTATTTAGCAGTCAAAATGTAATTGCAATTACGCACTCAGAGCTTACGCCAGATTTCGGTGTCGTCGGCATACATTGTGAGATGCTCGACAAGGATGGCGTTGATGTAGCTGCCGACAGTAGTGTCGCGGTCGCCGAGGATACGGGCGATCCGTTCAAGCTTCTCCCATACGCTGTCCTCGATGTTGACCGGATGACGCTTCATCAGCTTTGACGGCGCAAGGAATGTAGCCTTGAAATCGGCGAAGTCCGACTTGCGCTGTTGCTTGCCGATACGCTGTTGTTTCGGCGGCTCGGTAGTGGCGTTTACTACTGTTGCCTCGGTTGCTGTCTGTTCGTTGTCAAACAGATTGTCAGCGTTGGTAGGAGTGGTACTGTTAGCAATGTTATCGCTGTTGACAGAATTAGTTGCGTTTACAGCATTAGTGGAGTTGATAGAGTTGTCTGATTTCATAATAAAAACGGGATTAAGGGTTGATACTTTGGATTTGGTTGCATCGGTCAACTCGGTTGACTTTGATGCGGTGGGTTTATTTATTTTCATTGGAAAGTGTGTTTTTGGTGAAACTTCGGTTGACAAGAAAATCATTCAAGTCGTTGAACTCAGAATATAGTGTGGAGCGGTCAATCACAGCAGAGCCATATATGGCTGTCAACTCGGCGAGTGCTGTTTTTCCGGCATTGTCGTTATCAAGGTAGCAGTTGATGACGGTGTAGTCTTTGAGATAAGGCACAGCCTTGTTGACATTGACAACCGAGTTGAGGATAATTGCGTCGACCCCGCTGATGATGCAGAATGCGAGGGCTGAGAGATAATCAATGAATCCCTCGAACACGACGCACTCTGTTGACGGGCCGTCTCTTGCCCAAGGCAGATATGATATGTCCTTGCGTCCCCGGCAACCTTTGAAATATCGGTTGCGCAGTTCACAGCCTCCGCTTACATTCTCAAATGCCACGGCAAAATAAGACTTACCGTTGACGCTGTAATGAGCTTCCTTGCAGTTCGCCTTTGCGATGTGTGCCGGAATACCACGCTCTTGGAGGTATGCGACAAGTGCGCGGTGTTCCAGAGGCACGACATCAAACCGTTCCACATTCGGTGCAGAGTGTCGCTGGGGATAAGAGGAAGCGACTGTCTGCACCAATGGCACTGGATAGCTGTTGGCGATGCAACGCATGAGATAGCGCAGGTCTGTTGACTGATACAGCTCGGATGCCAGGTCGATGATGTTGCCACCTTTGCCAAGACCGAAGTCATACCAGCAGTTGAGCACGGTATCGACCTTGAACGATGGCGTCTGTTCCTGTCGCAACGGCGACCTATACCAGAGCCTCGTTACTTTTCTCACCGCCGGTTCGTGTCCGAGTCGGGACAAGAAGGCAGCTAAAGGGATTGATTTAATCTCTTTTATCATGGGTGCTAAAATGTTTGGGTGAGCTGGTCTTTGGTTTGGCGCCTATTATATATGCCCTTTTCTAAACCAGACCAATTTGGTGTTTATCAATAGTAGAAATCCGGATTGTAGATATATTCGCGGTTCTCGTAACGGATTATGCCTTTATTGTCAAGAAAGGTCTTCAAGCCCTTTACCTTGTTGTTGGAATAGGAATGTCCACAGGCAGCATATCCGCTTTTGAGGGCAGCCTCGCAGTTTCGGCATCCTTTTATCGGACCGTTGGCGAATACTATGCCTAATGCCTCGCGATGCTGTTCCTCGGTCAACTCCTTGTATGGATAAGGGTCTTTTGCTTTCTTGCCCGGCTCGGTAAACACATATCCGCCGGCAATCTCCGGTAGTCCATAGTCATTGACACGGAAGGCAAATGGGTCGAATTCGGCGGCACGGATCATGGCGGCGCATACCTCCGACACGGTATCATCAGTTTTGCTTCGGCTTACCTGAAGGACTGTCTCCGCCTTGTTGTTCAGCTCGGTTCCGACATGGCCACGGGCGTTGTCGTCGCTTTTGTTGAGATGCAGAACCGTGTGGATATGTATCTGGAACTTGTCAGTCCATTCCATCAGCTTGCCGATAAGGTCAGTCGATTCCTTGGCGCAGTTGATGTCATACATCAGGTCGCGTACACCGTCAATGATTACAAGTCCTACACCGGGAGTGTTGATTATCGCCTGTTCGATAACTTCAAGGCGCAAGGCTGGTGTGAGCTGACGCAGGGCAGCAAATTTTAGATTCTCCGGATGAGTGTCAGTCGGCAGTTTCGCCAGTCGCAAGGCACGCTCCATTACCTTCTGACAATGGTAAGGGCTTTGCTCGGTATCGAAGTAAAGGATTGTACGCTTGTCGTCTGGAAACTCTGCGGTGTACCCCAAGACTTTTCCATTGACGAGCGATGCCCCGACGATGGCTACGACATTGAAGGTCTTTTTGCTCTTTGCCTTGCCGGTAGATGCCGAGAAGTTGCCGAGCGTGCCGATGACGCTGCCGTTGGCATACAATACCTCCGGCGCAGTCTGAATCTCATCCGTGATCCGCAACTGCTTTTCCTCCCAAAGTCTGAGTATGTCTTGCTTCATTTCTTGCATCTGCGACCTCCCTTCTTTGATGACTGGATAAGATCGAGCGCAAGTTGTGCGTCGATAACGATTTTTCTGCCCGTTTGAGTTATAGCATCTTTGATTACGCCGCTGTTCTTGATACGGTGTGCGGTAGCCTTGCTGCACTGGAGAAGTTCGCAGAGACCTTCGATTCCATAGACGAGCCATCGCTTTGCTGTGGTAGCTGCACCTTCGGGTTCGATGTTATCCTTGACATTACGGGAATCAAGTAATTCTAAAAGTTGTTCTCCGGTATACTGCCAGAGAGGAAGTTTGAGTAACTGGTCTTTTGTCATACGCAGTGTTGGTTTGAATTAGACTTCCGCCCTCTGAGAGAGCGTATCCGAGTATCTCCCGGACACTGCAAAATTACAACCAGTTATGAGTGGTATGTATGTGGATTTCTGTTCTCCACTTACTAAAACTACCCGTCAGAGTATCAGGCTCTAACGGGTAGTGTCATAAAGTTTCAAAAGTGGAATTTCAAGTGGTGAAAGTGGTGCGCGAGTGGTATCTTTAAGTAGCAAGGACTATCAAGCACGTTTTTTATGGTTTTTGATGATTTCATCGATGTCATCTGCAAAGGCCATACTTGACCTGCTGGCATCGCTCCCACGCGGATGTGAATATTTACTTTCGTAATATGATGAATCTATGCCGAAGTGTAAAAGGATGTCCTCACGCCATGCGACTTTGTGCTTTTCCGGCACGATATCGTAGAGCTTGGAGATAAGATAGCACACCTTGATTTTTTGCTTAGGCTTTATCTTAAGAGGCTCATGTTTGCCATGAAGGTTCAACGATGAATGGAACTGTGTTTCGGTCGGACCATCAAATATTATGGCGCAAATTTCATATAATTCCGACACAAGAATCATCGGGAACAGTTCTTCTTCCCATTGGCGGCAAGATTTAGTATTAGTCTGTTTCTGTTTTACAGGTTGTTCAGGCGCCAGATAACTACCATTACGAACCTGCATCTTTTGCATAAAGGTTTCCCTGCATTTCGGATGTAACTGAATTTCACATGGCGGAAAGTATCGCTCCACCATGATAAAAATTTTGCGACAGACATTTCGCAACTCATGGTACACATCGAATGAAGGTTTCAACAGAAACTCATCGTATTCGACGCTTTCCTGCAATTTCTTAAGAAACTCCCGTTTCTTTTCAAGCCATCCTTCACGGGTGTCTGCCATATGGAATTGCTCGATTTCCTGTTTGTATTTATCTATCGTCCAGTCGTCAGGCACAGGAACTTTGTGACAAGCCTTTAGCGCGTACTCATAATGAGCGGCAATCATATAGAACATCTCCACTTCTTTGAGGAAATGGTTACTCTCATATTGGTCTATCATGTCTGCCTTGGATTTATTCTTGCGCTCTCTATCCAATTTATAGAATACATTCTGGAATGTTTCTATTCTGGTTACAATCTCGACGCAGTAATTTCGGGTTTGGTCAGCCTGCACCTTTCCGATTTCTCCGGAAGCATGGGATTCGATGATGGCGTTTTCTATGTCGATAGAGCAAAGTTTACTGGTGGCTTCGGCTATTCGTTTATACAAAATTGTATCCTGCTTGGCTACCAGCGGAACTTTCGTGAGCTGCCTCAGGTCTTCCAATATTGGCACAACATCTCGTAATGTCGTAGGGTTTGGCATCTGCGGGGTGGTGTTTAACGGGTTGATGAATGTGAATGCCGACAACTATGCCGGTTCACTGAAATGTACGACATAACGACATTCAGCATATCAAACAACCGTCAGTCGCCAAGTGTTCACCGCCCTAACAAACTGAGGTATCCATTAACGTCTTGTCTTTAGAGCGTATAGAAAATAAAACTTCGATAAATATGGGTAATCTCGTATTGTGAACTACGATAATTGGGCATATTTGATGTAGGTGTACTACGATAAACCAACCTTTTAGTTACAAAAGTTGATTAATCTCAGCTTCATCATATCAGAGGCAACAATGTTCACTTTCTGCCGCTCAGAACAAAGATATTTTTCATCAGTTTTTTACCACAATCCATCTGCCGGACTTACGACTTCCTTGACGAGAAATCACGCTATCCTTCTGTAGTAAATCCAACTCACGCCGAATTGTCGATTCCGACATAGATAGCTCATTGGCCAGTTGAGGCAGCGTAATTGAAGGATTATCTGAGATAAGGGCAAGAATTGTTCGTTGTCTCTCAGATAATTTTATCTGTTCATTTATCTGTTCATTTATCTGTTCATTTATCTGTTCATTTATCTGCCCCATCTGTGAGCGGATAGAAGTTTCCGCATTGACTATCTTCAGTTCGAGTTTAACCTGCATTAATTCAGGTTGTTCAATGAGCTGAGGTTTCAGCCAGTGCCTTTCATGCCAGGCATTGAGAATGAGAGGGAATCCTGAACCAAGATTCTCGCCATAGCCTATCATACGCAGCATGTGTTGCATCCGCTGGTTACGTGCTTTTGACTCTCCTCCTGCATATATCTGTTCAAGCGGAAGTTTCAGCAGCCCGGGATTTGTAAGCACAAACCTGTCATCATATTTTTCAACCCGGAGAAGTCCGCTGCCTATCATCATGTCGGCATGAATAATCATATTGGTAAAAGCCTCACGGACAGCTTTCTTCTGCGGAGTATCATCTTCACGGACGATGCCGTTCATCTTGAATGGACGTGGCAAGTCGCGGGTAAGTCGAGGCAATACCAATCGCAGAAAGTTGAATAAGTTGTTCTCCCATGTGCCGTCATAGGTCAGACGGTCGCTATATCGTTGGTCTCCAACAAGATTGGACTTGTCTATATAATCCATACGGAGGTTATCAAACCTCTCCCGCACCGGCAACCCTTTGCCGAACATCAGCAGACCGGCCATCGTAAGTCCTTCCCTTCCAGAAGCACGGTCAACGGAGTAGCCTCCAAGCTGTTTTAGGAATTCCTTGTGGTCTAAACCATTCCATACGTGTTCAAGATTTGCCACACGGAACATATTGCGATATGCTTCAAGTGTCGGAATATCTATGTCGTCCAGCGTATAATGTTCGAGAAACATACGGTCATTACCATCATCACAGGCATCTCGCAACATCATCCTTATAATTGGCTCAGGACAATGATAATCTCCCTCATGTCGGCGTCGGTAAGTGCCACGCATAAGGTTGTTGTTGATATATACCGGGCGCTCTTCATAGGTGGCACGAGGCACATGAATAACGACAACATCTTTACCGTCGTATGAAAGAGTATTGATGTCCTCGTCTCTAAGCAGATTGCTGCTTACTTTTTCGCGGCTGTTGAGTGTGTTCCAAATATCCGTGCGTATTTTGGCGGCATCTTCAACGCCGATGATATTGAATCGTTTGGATATGTCCTTTTCCTTCAAATCCTCGTCAACACCAAGAAGAATTGTCCCGCCATCAGTATTGGCAAAAGCGGAATAAGTCTCCCACAATGAATGTGGCACATCCTTTCTGGCTCTTTTACATTCAAGGGTAACTCGTTCTCCATTAGCCAGAAGTTGGTCAATGTATTTCTTATCGTCTATTTCTGCGTTGTTAGTTGCCATAATACAAAATTAATCATTTTTAATGGATTTTCCATGTATGGGGAAAACAAATAATTACTGAATCGGAGGCACGACAAATATTTTCTCATTGAAAGCCTGCATCATAGCGGGTGTTACATTGGATATGTAACCGGCGAGTAGTGCCGATACCTCCGATGTGGCGTGTCCTACGGCATAGTCGATGTAGGCGGTCATCACGCCATGATGTGCCAAAGCTGAAATGAAGGAATTCCGGGCATACTGGGGCGTTACGCATTGGATGCCGAGAGATTCGCATACGTCTTTGATATTCTTTGAAATCCGGCGATTAAAATCGTGAACGCGGATTGCTTTCTGCTCATCTGTAACAGCATTGAGAAAGATGTCAGGGAAAACAAGTTCACCGGGGCTATATGGCGAGGCATACACATCAAGCAACTGCCGTAATTGCGGAATAATCGGTACGGACGTTTCATCAAGTTGCTTGCCGATAGGTTTGTTTGCCCTGTCAATCTTGGAGCGGATGAAAACAAATTGCGGAAATTTCTGCGATACAGCCGCTTTTTCAGTCCAGACAAGTTTAGCCATATCTATGGTGTTCATCCCATTGAGGCAGTAAAGAAGCAACCAGCGACCTACGGCTCGGGCATATTTTGACTGTTTGTCAGGAGAAGCAAGCCAATATTCCCACAACTTCAATACCTCTTCCACAGTCAAGGCGTTCAGTCGGCGACGGTTGCCGGCATGGATAAGTCCTTTGAAATTGGGTACCATCGTAGTGTGTCCGTCTTTATATGCCTGATTGAACACGGCACGGGTGGCGCGAAGAATTACCATTCGCGTGTCCAAAGAAAGTGGCTGATCAGTGCCGTTGCGTGCTTTCTGTTCATCAAGCCATTTGGCGAAGCGTGTGATTATGGCGGTATCGACAGCTCCGAGCGAAATGGGTTTATCCTTTCGGAAGAGCTTGAACCAGTCAAGCGCAGAAGAATACATCGCGCGGGTCTTTACTTTTTCTTTCGATGCGCCGAGTGCTGCCCAATAAGAAAAGGTGTCGTCCGCCCTCATTGTCTTTTCCGTCACTTTCCCCTCGGACTTTTCTACATGGCTTTTGAGGTCGGCAACCGAGAACCGATTGAGCAAAATAAGTTCGTCTGTTTTGGCGCATATCTGGTCAAACACCTTGCGAAGCTCCTTTCGGGTTTCAATGGCGGCATTTGATTTTGAGAACAACGCCCCGTATTCTTTCATTGACGATACCTTTGCCCCGGTCGGAAAATATCGCCGCAACCGCTGATGAGTGACGCAGACTGTCAACGGCACAGACTTGCCTGTGTCGAATTTGTATCTGTTGTCCGGAGCGAGAATGATATATATTGTCGCTCCTGCGAACCGACGCGATTCATCGCTAAAAAGAGCCTTGTTCATATAGCTGTGTTCAAAGTTGTGTTCAAGTTTTTATCAGATGTGCCGGACCCTAAAAAACAATCAGGGAGCGTGTTCAGCAAATGGGATTTGAACACATTTTGAACACAACCCGCAAGTTTCAAGAGGTCTCACACAAAATTACAAACTTCTTTTTATGCCTGCAAATATCTGATAATCAAATTACATCTTATTAACGAAGTTTCATGCGGTTTCGTTCAAAATCACGCCGTCCACCTACCTCATAATCAGGGAGTCCTTGGTTCAAGCCCAAGTGGGACCACACAAAAGGTTTACACATTGAGTGTAAACCTTTTGTGTTTTTAAGTACTTGCCGATTTCCATCTTATGCCGGTGCGGATGTTGCCCTTTTCCGCATGATGGGAGATACTTCCCGGAACGCGTTGATCTTCCTTGCCCAAAGTATGCAACCCAAAGAGCAAGTTGCGCATGCCATGAAGACAATACCCGTCGTGACCATCGTATCGCCCAATCCGACTAAAGGAGATACCAGTCCTCCGAACCCAAAGCCGACTGCACTCGATAAAGCCGAAGCTGTGCCGGCATGTTCACGTTCACATTCCATAGCCAAGGCGGTAGTCGAGGTGAAAGAGAAGCCCATCATGAATAGTAAGATGATTAGCAATCCCTCGTAAATCCAGAAATTGCAATTTAGGTTCATGGCTATACATACGATAATGGAAAGGGCAAGCATGCCTATGCTACTGGCGAGCGTGTTGTTTTCCGGTCGGCGGAATCTGACGGATAAGCCGGCATCCCAATAGCAGGATAATTCCTAATGCCAGTAATACCCAGAAGATCCCTTTCCTGTCAATCCCTTCTGTTAAGCCTCCTCCGATGATCGGAGCGGCTACAGGAGCGACTCCGTTGATTGCTCCGATTATCGCAAGTGTCTTTGCCAACTCTTTACCGGTGAACATATCTGTCGCGACGGAACGGGAGATTACGATACCGCCGGCACCTACAATCCCTTGTAGCAAGCGCAGTATTGCAAATATCTCGATAGTGGGAGCAAAGATGCAACCTATCGTGGAAATGATAAAAAGATACATGGCTGCCAACATTGAAGAGCGACGTCCATACTTATCACTTAGCGAGCCGAAAAAGATTTGTCCTGCCACCAGTCCGATCATACTGGCTGTCAAACCTAATTGTACCAATGAAGGTGTTGTCTTGAAATATTCTCTCATCGAAGGCAGGCTGGGGAGATACATGTCTGTGACAAAAGGCCCGAATGCCGTCAACATCCCTAACAGGGTAAGGAGAAAAAACTTGGAGTTTCCATTCTTACTTTGTATGTCAATCATCTTTTTTCTTTTTTATCTGATAAAACATGCAAAAGTACATTCAAACGAGCAAGTACGATTGTTTAAAATATCCGTTTCTTTGGTTATTATCGGTAGCTTTTCAATATCGGATTTCCGATCGCCCTCCTCGATCTGTTTTTCTTGGTTCGCCCCTTGTTGGAAAATGCCGGTGAAGGTTACTCTGACGGGCAAGCCGTTTGTATCGAGTGTCACCTCTTCTCGGTAATCTATGTCCATTGACGGTTCACCTCCACGGCTGACTTCGTAGGTTTTGTCCCCGATTTTGTTAAAATGTACCCAGGCATGTCCGTCAGCCATATCTTTGGGAGGCGTGTAGAATATGCCGGATAATTCCCCTTCCTCATAACTGAAATGAGTCGCTTGCCCATCCGGATATTGGATCCCGGCAAACTGGTTGCCAGAGTAAATGAATGAAGCGGTAACTAGCCCGTTTGAAAGAAGGACACTGGGCCGCCCGTCTATGCCTGTCAGCTTGATGTCGTCATTATCGCTGCAGGAAGATTGGCACAATCCGTCCATCAATAAGACGGCGGATAGAATAGTCGAAAGTAACTTGTTCATAATAATATCTGGTGTTTGTTTCTAATATGATGAATGGAGAGGAAAAAGGGTGCAGCATTTTCTTTGCGGATGTTTATAATTTGCTATTTTTGTAAAATGCTATAACCATCCGGTGGCTCGGATATAAAAAAGTAAAAAATGGAAAAAGCGAATGTTACTTTGTACACGGTCATCGGAGATTCTAACCGTATCGTGGAAGCAATCCGGGAACGTTTTAAAGAGATGACCAAAGAATTTGTTTGTGAAGACGAAACGATCGACTTGACTTTGCCGGATGGAACACATGTCATCTTCTCGATCAAGCACCGGATGAGCAAGCCGGACTTTATTGCTTCCCATATATCTGGTATGGCCAATTATTTCTCGCAGGTGAAGACGCCATTGGTTGGACTAAAAGAAAATGTCTTGCTCCAGATACGTGTGTTCAACTGTGTGACTGGGATCACTTTCGATCTGAACGACAATGAAGACCGGACGAACTATATCCTGAACCGTTTATTCGAGATTGCCGGAGACGTGAACGGTTTTCTGCTCTATCCGAGCATGCAGATCTTTACCGGTGAAGGGAAGCTCCTCTTCTCTGCCAAAGGCGAAAGTCAGTTGACCGAATTTATCCCGGTCGGGAATGCCGATTTATTGGACGGGAACTACCAGGAAGAAGCTCAGGCTGATGTGGAAAGACGTTTGCGTTCGATTGCGTTGCTCGAAGAGAAACATGTCCCTTATATGGAATATTTGCGTAGTGAAGCATTGGAAAGTGAAGCCCGTTTGAGAAGCCGGAAGGAGATGGTGCAACGTGCCGCCGCGTTGTTTGCTGTTGCTGTCTATTCGGAAGTCATGCTTTCGGGAGGTTCGGGACGGGAAGAAGCCTTGTTCTATTTTAATAAGATGGAACAGTTGTACGAGGTGGAATCTTACCTGTCACCGGCCGAAGCTGCTTATATCGATAATCCTGATCCGGAAGAACAGGAATGTATTCTGTTCGGATGGCGCTATGAATGTGCCGGTGTTTTGCTTTGGGCGGCAGGTGTTGTGGATGATTTGCCTTATCCGTCTGAGATTATTGATGTCCCTGTTTTGGCTGCTATTTTCTGGCAACATAAAGGTATCGGTGGATTGCTTTCGAAAGGTTTCTCTCGTTCGCAGTCCGAAATATTGGATGCTGCCGATATTACACTTCGGTATGATTGGGCTTGTGTGGAAGCACGAGTTCATGGAAAAGAAGCTCCTGCTTCGCTGAATGGGGACGTTGTCATGGAACGGCATTATGCTTTTAATTGGATTATCGGAGCGAATGGCGGTGCAGACTGGGATGATATCCAACCGAATACATGATGCTAGATCTATCACGATTTTGAAAATGTCTTGGATGAAGATATCAGTCTTTGCTCTTGATGGCAAATATCCCTTTGTCTCTATGCAGATTTCTTTTGTGAAAACTACCTTTATACTATCATGATTTGTTGTCAATTCATTAAAAATCAATGAGCGTAGAATGATAGATGGTATGAAAGTTGCTTTTCCTATAATCATGCTATCATAAAACAAGCACATTTTTTTCGAAAGCATATGACTTATTTTAAAGTAATTACCTACTTGTCTCTCTTGACATCCGGGTCTCACCACCTTTCATATCCAGGTCCTGCGACCGTACAGATGGGGGTGGAATCTTGTTAAAACGAGGGTATTTGTGAATAGATCTGCCTGTTTTTAGTTAAATTAGTCCGTTTCTTTTGGAAAAATCCCAAAGTGGCAGACAACTATGATTGTGGAATGATAGTAGCATGATAGTCAAATTTGCTACTATCATTCCTATACTTATTGATATTCAATAGATATATTCGAATTATGATAGTATGATAGTCCTTTTCGAAAACTTATGTAAGAAGAAGGTCTTCTTTTTGCCGAATGGAGAATCTTTATCTGCCGTTTACCACGAAATTTCGTATCTGGCATTCCGTTCCCTGTGAGGCGGGGTTCTTCTTTTTCGATATGCGGAGAACCAGTTTGTGATCCGTGTCTTTCAGTTCCGTTTCCAGCATGTAGACCCAGGGAATATAAAGATTGTGGCTCCATTCAGTGAAAGTATCCAGTTCTTTGAACGGGGCGCCGTCGACACTATATTCCAAGATTCCGGCAGAAGGTCCGCTGACGCAGAAAATACCGATCGCTTTCCCCCGGAAATCCAGTGTTAGTCGGTCTCCTGGACGTGTAGCTTCTAACATAGGAACATCGACAAAGCCGTTCCGCTTGCCGGCCTTGTTGTCGGGATGCCAGTTGTCTACTAATTTCCAACCTTTGTTCAAGTGGGCTTTTTCGAGAGCGATGAAGTCTCCGTTATAATAACTGTAGGCATCCAGCGGCTTGGCCGGAATGTCGTGTGCCGCAATTGTCCCTTCCGGCGAAACTCCTTTCCACATCTCGTCGAAAAGATGGCCGATAGCGGCAGCATAAAACTTATGGCCGAAAGGTTTCGGATGAGTGCCGCCGAACTCGTCCCAGGTAAATTCGCCGTTTTGCATCCGTTCGCCGATCTCCTGGCAGAGATTAATCGAAGGAATAAGATAGTGATTCGCCACCCGTTCGTGATTCAGGATAACATCCGGCATCTGGCGGCGGGCGATCATCGGGATAAACGGGTCATAGATGAAATGCAACATGACGATATCCATTTCCGGGTTGCTTTCCAAAGCATGGCGCACTTCCCCTTCCATGCCGCGTACCTGTTCGAGGGCGCTGAATCTATTCGTGTCGTCGTTTACGGCGGCTTCAACAAAAAGAAGGTCGACTTTCCCTTTCGAAAGGATGTCATGTTGCAGGCGGAAGGAACCCGGAGTCGTCCCGGTCGAACCGATGCCTGCTTCTACCCATTCGAACTGTGTATAAGGGAAACGTTGCTGTAGTTGTCGCTCTATCATATTGCGCCATCCGTCCATTTCCGTGATGGAACCTCCCAGGAAGGCAACCCGCGCCCGGCGTTCTTTCTCGAATTTACGGAACGAGTTTTGCAAGCTGCCACGTACATTGTAATGTATATACTTTTCGTACTCCGGCTGCTGGCGAAGGATGAAGTCTACTACCGGTTCCGGATTGTCCAAACTATGTGGATGATGGTCGCACCCTTTCTTTAGGATAACTTCCACCGGACCTCCTGCCGCAAGGTAGCGTGAACGTACGACATCCATGTTTTCCTTGTAGGGGACGGTCTGATCGCTGTCGCCGCATACACTGATGATCGGTATACCTGCGGCTGCAATCGGGGCGAGGTTGTCGATCGGGTTCCCTTTGAAATGTTCCATTCCTGCATCTGTCAGGTTCCATTCCTTCAACAGATCATTCCACAAAGCCGTGTTTTTTCTTCCCGGCCAGCTAAACACGTCGCAAACAGGAGCGTCTACATATATACAAGCCACTTTCTCTGTATTTTGAGCCGCCCAGTTGAAGACGAACAAACCGCCGCGGCTGAATCCTTCCAGCGTGACTTTTTCGGAAAGATTATAAAGATCCGTCATATTCTCATAGAATTCGGTGCCCAGAGAAACTGCCCTTGGACTTCCATATAGATGAGTTACATCATAATAAACAATGTGGAACCCTTTTTCCAGTAACGCTTTGTCCACACTTGGAAAAGCATCGAAGAACGCCGGACGCCAGATCCACGGATTTCCTTTGGCTGCTTTTTTAGGAACGACAATGGTTGCCTGGCGATCCTTGAAGGTGAAATCGTAGCGGTCGCATCCGTTCCATTCGCCTGTTTTTTCATGGGCTTGGGCGACCAGACCGGTTATCAGGGACAGAAGTACCAGATAAATAATCTTTTTCATAATAATCATGGTATTTATAAAGTTTACATTGGAGGGGCAAACGTACATAAAATGCTTATTTTATGCAAATCAAACCTCTAAGAATCAGGGGTGGGATGTGAAAGAAATAAAAATACTTCGTGTATTCGCACACATAAACTTGTGTAGAACAAAAAAAATGCCTTATATTTGCCCCGTATTATGAAAAACGAATATTAATATCATGAACACATTTCAAAAAGCAAGTGAGAAAATGACAAATTACAGATGGACAATCTGTGCGATGTTATTTTTTGCAACAACAGTGAATTACCTCGATCGCCAGGTTCTTTCTTTGACCTGGGATGAATTTATCAAACCGGAGTTCCATTGGGATGAATCCCATTACGGTACGATAACATCAGTTTTCTCAATTGTGTATGCAATCTGTATGCTGTTTGCCGGCCGTTTTATCGACTGGATGGGTACGAAGAAAGGATATCTTTGGGCTATCGGTGTTTGGTCGTTCGGAGCCTGTCTCCATGCCGGTTGTGGTATTGCAACCGAACATTATGTCGGAATGAATAGTGCAGCCGAATTGATTGCAGCGACAGGAGATGTTGTTGTGATATTGGCAACCGTGAGTATGTATTTCTTTCTGGCTGCCCGTTGTATTCTGGCATTGGGTGAAGCAGGTAACTTCCCCGCTGCTATCAAGGTTACGGCTGAATACTTTCCAAAGAAAGACCGTGCTTATGCGACTTCGATCTTCAATGCCGGTGCTTCTATTGGGGCTTTGGTCGCTCCTATCTCTATTCCCTTGTTGGCAAAAGCTTGGGGTTGGGAAATGGCTTTTATCGTGATCGGTGCGCTCGGTTTTGTCTGGATGGGTTTGTGGGTATTCATGTACACGACCCCGGACAAGAGCAAACATGTGAATAAAGCCGAGTTGGAGTATATTGAACAGGATAAGAACGAAAAAGACATTGTCGTCGTCGAAGAAGAACACGAGAAGAAGATAGGTTTCCTGCAATGTTTCACGTTTAAACAGACTTGGGCCTTTGTTGTCGGTAAATTCATGACGGACGGGGTTTGGTGGTTTTTCCTTTTTTGGACTCCTTCTTATCTGAATACGCAGTTCGGTATCAAGACCTCCGATCCGTTGGGCATGGGGTTGATCTTTACTTTGTATGCCATCACGATGTTGTCTATTTACGGAGGTAAACTGCCGACGATTTTTATTAACCGAAGTGGAATGAACCCATATGCCGCTCGTATGAAAGCGATGTTGATTTTTGCTTTCTTTCCTTTGTTGGTACTGTTGGCGCAGCCGTTGGGTACGATTTCTCCGTGGTTTCCGGTTATCATGATTGGTATCGGTGGTGCAGCTCACCAGTCATGGTCTGCCAATATTTTCTCTACTGTCGGTGACATGTTTCCGAAATCGGCTATTGCAACCGTTACGGGTATCGGAGGTATGGCCGGTGGTGTCGGTTCCATGATCTTGCAGAAGGTGGCCGGGAATCTGTTTGTTTATGCAGATGCTACTCAGATGACATTTATGGGCTTCACTGGCAAGCCTGCCGGCTATTTCATTATCTTCTGCGTATGTGCCGTCGCTTATTTGATAGGTTGGACTATCATGAAGATTTTGGTTCCGAAATATAAAGTGATCGTTCTTGAATAGTTGACATAGAGAGTATATAGTTTATAAGAGAAGAAGGAGGATGTGTCCGTGTGGATGCATTCTCCTTTTTTACTAGTAGGAAAGCGGCTGCTTTTCCGAATACGTTCAAGAATGACTGGTTGACCAGTGTTTGATCGATTTTGCTCCGGAAAGAAAATCTTTGCGATCACTTAAATCACACTTTTTCGGGCGAAGGTGAAAGGAACTTTTTCCTTTTTATCATGATAATATCCCAATATTTTTTCTTGCGTACCTTAAAATAGAGTATTATGTATCCAGAGCGGAATGTATAAAAAAGTTTTCAAAACATTTGGAAGTTAGTATTAGAAGGATTACTTTTGCACCCGCATTCGAGTGAGAAGGTCGGCAGTTAACATGATGATGGGGTAGTTTCAGTGATAGCGAGGATGAGGTTAGCTAGGCTAAGCGAATATCCGACCATCCGGGGGCTTTGAAAAAAAACTTTCAAAATTTTCCTTGAAAAGTTTGTCAGTTAGAAAAAAGTTCTTACCTTTGCAGCCGCAATCGAAACGATAGCGCGAGTTCTTTGAAAGCATTACATATCAACAAGTAGTACAAGAGACGTAGTAGGAATACTGACATACCGTCAAGACTACAATAAACAGATAGAGATTCTGAGCAAAAGGTATAAACAAAATCAACAACGAAGAGTTTGATCCTGGCTCAGGATGAACGCTAGCGACAGGCTTAACACATGCAAGTCGAGGGGCAGCATGATTTGTAGCAATACAGATTGATGGCGACCGGCGCACGGGTGAGTAACGCGTATGCAACTTACCTATCAGAGGGGGATAGCCCGGCGAAAGTCGGATTAATACCCCATAAAACAGGGGTCCCGCATGGGAATATTTGTTAAAGATTCATCGCTGATAGATAGGCATGCGTTCCATTAGGCAGTTGGCGGGGTAACGGCCCACCAAACCGACGATGGATAGGGGTTCTGAGAGGAAGGTCCCCCACATTGGTACTGAGACACGGACCAAACTCCTACGGGAGGCAGCAGTGAGGAATATTGGTCAATGGCCGAGAGGCTGAACCAGCCAAGTCGCGTGAAGGAAGAAGGATCTATGGTTTGTAAACTTCTTTTATAGGGGAATAAAGTGGAGGACGTGTCCTTTTTTGTATGTACCCTATGAATAAGCATCGGCTAACTCCGTGCCAGCAGCCGCGGTAATACGGAGGATGC
>OGKG01001120.1_pt1 | contig 33156 bp, 24 predicted proteins | sample 1572201 | NCBI WGS metagenome assembly OGKG01 (sample SAMEA2582146, study PRJEB24529) | metagenome | biome: Human gut stool | place: China | collected 2011 | reverse complement strand
TTGCTCAGGTACTTAAAAAAAATATTTTATAATAGTGTTGCGGAATTAAGGTTATATTCTTTAGTCCGATCTTTAATTTTGCAGATGCAGCTATCAGTTGCGGAGTCATTATTTTGTTATTGTTCTATAAGAAATACTCCAGTGACAGTATTCACATGATTAAAAATGATTTAAAAAGTAAATTTTAATATATCCGATTCTTTTACACATTAAGATATAATTGAGTAGCAACATAGTTCGTTTTCATGCTTTTCTTATTGATTGTTAGGTAATCTTTCAATGCTCCACATGGCGGTGATACTATCACTGCAATTGGACTATAGAATTTATTCTACGTTGTAGTAAAACAAATTAGATTAAAAATAATCTGCTTATTATTTGATAAAGTGAAATTAATAGGTTATATTTGGCAATGACATTATAATAAAAAATAGCACTATTTATAGGAAGGAGGGTAATATAGTGCTTACCTTGATTTGATTGTTGTATGTTTAAAATTTAATTATTATGGATAAAAAAATTAAATTAAACACTTTCCAAGGTATTGAAATGAAGCGGGAAGATTTGCGCCAAATTTGCGGTGGAGCAGAATGTGGCTGTGCTTGTGAAAAGAATGAAACTAATGACAATGGTGAAGCTAATCACAGTGGTGGTAAGTTCTCTCCTAATGTGCCAAAAACAGATCAGACAATATTCATAGATGAGGTTGTTGTAACGCCTTGATTTGTTTTAACGTATCTTCTTGATATGTAGTAATATCTGAGGTAAAGCTGTAGAAGAAGGTGTTGTCTGTGTGCAGATGCACCTTCTTATTGTTGAACTTTAAATAAAATGGTGTGTATGGGGTACTTGACTGGAAATGATGTTAAATGGAATCTATGTAATACGCGTCAAATTATTTTTGAAGTTACAGAGCGTTGTAATTTAAGGTGTTATTATTGTGGATATGGTTCTTTATATTCTGATAAAGGATTTCGTCAAGGTAATGATATGCATTACGAACAAGCTATTATTTTTATGGATTATATGGCATCTCTTTGGGGAACAGAACTTAATGATTCTTTGAATAAGGATATTACTGTAAGTTTCTATGGGGGAGAGCCGCTTTTAAATATGCCTTTCATTCGAAATGTAATATCTTATATTGAAAAACATCTTAGCAACAAAGGTAGAACCTTTCATTATAGCATGACGACTAACGCTATACTGTTAGATAAATATGTGGATTATTTAGTGGATAAAGATTTTCGTCTTTTAATCAGTTTAGATGGAGATGAAAAAGGTTCATCTTATAGAGTGTTTCCCAACGGACTATCCGCATATTCTTTTGTTGTTAAGAATATTGATCGCTTGAGAGAGCATTATCCTTTGTTCTATCTAAATAATGTGAACTTTAATGCTGTTCTTCATAATCGCAATTCAGTAGCGCATCTTTGGGGGTATTTTAAAGAGAATTTTAATAAGATACCTTCTATTTCCGAACTTAATACATCCGGTATACGTCCTGAAAGGAAAAAGGAATTTCAGCGTATGTTTCGTAATTCTAAAGAATCTCTATTTTCTTCGGAAAATTATACGGAAGTGGAGAGGAATTTAAAGTTTAAAGCTCCTACTTATAAGACTGCAGCCCTCTATTTGCTTTACCATTCTTCTTTTAAATACAATGATTATAACGAATTGTTATATGGAAAAAATATTGTGAAATACTTCCCCACAGGAACATGCTTGCCTTTCCAGAAAAAGGTATTTATTACTGTATCAGGAAAAATTTTGCCTTGTGAACGGATAGGACATCAATATGCCTTAGGCTATTTAAACGACCATTGCGTGGATTTATATTTTCAAAAAGTTGCAAATAAATACAATCATTTTTATTCTAAAGTGGGAAAACTTTGCCAACAATGTTATGATAGGAAGGGGTGCATTCAGTGTATGTTTTATTTGGAGAATTTGTCTGATGATGGGAAACCTATAGAGTGTAAAGGATTTATGAATCGGGAAGACTATAAACTATTTAAGAATGCTCAATTGCATTTTTTTGCTAGGAATCCTTCTTTTTACACAGATATTATGAAGAATCTTAAATACAGATAATGATATGAATGAGCAAGATTATTGGTTTTATATATATCCCAACATATATATATCAGAAGTGAGTAATAGTATATTGCTTTATAATACTGATACAGGAGAATCACTTTGCTCTCAGTGTTCAATATTTAATTTTTGGATACATTCTGTATATGAACCTGAAAATTTAGGAGTAATACGCTTGAAGGAAGAAGCATTGCAAGATGAACGCGTAGCTGACATACTGTATGAAGCAACCCACAAGAAGTTAGTTCGTTTTATACAAATTTCTCAACATTTATTGAAGCCAATTAATTTTTTACCTATATTGAATTTGCAACATGACTATGAGGTTGCAGAAAAAGATAAGGCAGAGGAACTTAAAGGTGATAATGTGATTTCTTATCTGTCAAAGTTAAACCTTATTATCTTGTCACAACATGAAGTTAATGAAACAGAAAAACGACAGTTTATGCAAATGGATTTTCCAGTCCCAACAGTTTCGCAAAAGGAGGAATTGGATATCCGGCAGATAAAAAAACTGTTTAATATAGCTCGATTTTCTTTGTTGAAAAAAGTGAATATTTGGGGAGAGGGATTACTTACTTATCAGTCCATAACTGAGTTGATTGAAGTGTTTTCCGATTATTCCGATTATCGTTTTCATTTATGGTATATTTGTAAGGAGGATGAGGAAATGTCACTGTTGGAACATATTTCCTTGTATTATGACTTTATAATATTTCCTAGACAAAATAGTGATTTGCAGAAAATTAAGAGAAAATTAGCTGCTTTAAACATACAAAAAGAACGGATGGTGTTGTACGCTTATATAACCTCAATGCAGGAAATCTATCATTGTGAAAATTTATTTCACGATTATAAAATTTATATACGTCCTTTGTATGATGGAAGCAATTTAGATTTTTTTGAAAAGAATGTTTTTCTACAAAAAGAAGATATTTTATTTCCTCCTGTAAGCATGAATACTATTTTTTGTAATCAGAAAATAAATTCCCAGACCTTTGGCATGTTAACTATTTATCCGAATGGTATTGTAAAAGCAGGTTTTAGCGATTCTTCAGCAGGTAATCTTTACCATGAAGATGTTCGAGAAATAATATACAAGGAATTGATTTCAGGAACTAATTGGAGAAATATTCGGTCTAATGATATTTGTAACAAATGTTGTTATCGTTTTTTGTGTCCGCCTCCTTCTAAATATGAAAAGGCTCTTGGCAGACCTAATCTTTGTCTGATGGAAGAATAAATATAATGAGGATGAAAACAGTGCTTCTACATATTATATGTCTATTGTTACTTGCTTTCAGCAGTCCGCTATACGCCCAAGTGGAGATAGCGGGAAAGGTGCTTGATAGACAAGGACACAGTGTTTCTGATGTAAACATCACAGTAGTGCAGAGTTTTGACAGCCCTGTACTTATCGGCTATGCACTGAGCAACAAACAAGAGGAGTATATTTTGAAGGTAAGTTCGGCAGCAGACAGCCTCAACATCATCATTCGGGGGTTTAATGTTTCCACCGTCTATCGAAAAGTGCCCAATATTTCCGGGCGGCAAGACTTTAGGATAGAAGAAAAACCTATAGAAATAAAGGAAGTTATTGTGAAGGGTCGGCAGATTTGGCAGCAAAAGGATACGGTCAATTATCTGGTGAGTTCTTTCAAGGACAAGAATGACACTAGTATCGGTGATGTGCTGAAGAAGATGCCGGGTATTCAGGTGGACAAGGTCGGCAAAATTTCTTATATGGGAGTACCCATTAATAGGTTTTACATTGAAGGAATGGACTTGATGAAGGACCGCTATGGCATTGCTACCAATAATCTTTCTCCCGATGATATTGCTACCGTGCAGTTGTTGGAGCGACATCAGCCCGTCAAGGCACTGAAAGAGTTGAGGCACTCCGACCAGGCTGCCATCAATTTGAAAATGAAAGAGGGCGCCAAGGGAGTATGGGCTTTATCGGTGCTGTTGGGAGCCGGGGCGGATTTCGTACCTGATGTTAAAGGAGAAGGAGAACTGACGGGGTTTTATTTTACTCGGAAAAGGCAGCATTTGGCTGTTGGAAAGTCCAACAATACAGGAAAGGACTTGGAAGCAGAAGTAAAAAATATGAATGGAAACGAAGACGAAAGCATTTGGACTGATGTGATTTGGCCCTTACCTCCACCCATTGACAAGTCTCTCTACTATGACAACGAGACCTATCTGTTCACTACCAATAATCGATTTAAGAACAAAAAGGAACAGGAATGGTCGGTAGATGCATATTATCTTAATGACTGCGATAATCGGTATGGGAATTCTGTCACTTCTTACTTGTTGCCGGATGGCACGCAGAATGTGATTACGGAAGCCATTTCAGCCGGAATGGACAAAGACAGGCTGACAGTGAACGGTAACATGATGATGAACCGTGAAGATACTTATCTAAATGCGATGGTGGAAGGTGAGGCTGAATGGAGGCATACGTTGGGAAAGGTATCTAATGGCAACATGATAGACCAATGGGCTACACATAAACGGCTGAAGGCTGCCGGAAAAATAAATTGGATTATAAAGAATGACCAAAATCGCGGATGGGAGGTGAATTCATCTTTCAATATTCAAAATACTCCCCAGAGTTTGTTGGTGCAGCCTTGTCTGTTTGGAGAAATTTTGGAGAAGGACGGTTTGGAAAGTATGGGGCAACAGGTAGAGTTGATAGCAGTCAGCAACCGGAACAACCTTTCCCGCTTGTCTGCCTTGAGGTGGGGAGGCTTCTCCGTGACTCCTTCTTTGTTTACGGACATCAAAATTATGCATCTGTCCAGCCGGTTTTATGGTTTGGATGGTTCGGGATATGAAAAGACTGCGGCAGGCATGGAGAACGATGCAGACTATCGGAATCTGAGGGCGGGAGGATTGTTGATGTTCCACTACACAAAGGAAAACCTTTCGTTTTACGCCAATCTGCCGTTGGCTTTCCGAAATAACAGGCTGAAACAGCCTATGGAAGGAGGAACGATAGACAAGAACGGAATCGTATTCGAACCTTCTGCATCGCTGACTTTGGATAAAATGCGCTGGAAGTTCCGTTTGGGCTATTCTCAATACAGCGATGTGCCTGACATGCAGCAATTGTATAGTGGATATATATTGAGTAACTACCGTAATATCGAATGCTACAGTCCCGACATCAGTAGCAGTCGGACGCATCTGTCCAATCTGAGCATCGGCTACAAGGACGTCTTCAGCATGCTGTTTGCCGATGTGAATTTGCTCTATATCCGTTCAATAAGCGATATGCTTTATGGACAGACTTTTGACGGAGAGCTGTCGCGTACCATCAGTCGCCGTGTGCATCATCACGGAGATATTTATCGGGTCAAAACGAATGTCGGTAAAGGACTGGATTGGAGAAAGACAGTACTGAAACTGCAAGGAATGTGGCAGGAGAGAAGTTTTGTGCGGCTTCGTCAGGATGAGACGGTAACTAATCTCAGTCATGAGGTTGCCTTATCGGGAAGCCTGCACACCGAACCATTTGATTTTGTACATTTGGACTGGGAAGGAATGTGGGAGACAGGGAAAAGCCGTATCAAGGGAGGCGAGAAGTTTTCGGCCGTTTCTAGTTTGTCCAACAGGGTAGGGATTGACCTCATGCTGCCTCAAGATATCGGAATCAGTATGTCTTATTATAATTATTACACGGATGCCGGAGAGGGAGGACAGTCGTTTTCGATTCTGAATGCCGGCTTGCAGTATACTTGGAAGAATATACGGTTCTATCTGCAGTGGGACAATATGCTGGACTTGCAATCGTATACGTATTTTCGTTTGAGCGGTCTCGACCGCTATTGTTCCAGTTACAGGATACGTCCCTCAACCATTCTATTCAAGGTAAGATTTAAAGTTCTATAACGGTTAAAACTCATACTCATGGACAGATTTAGACTTTTTTTTGTACTTTTTTGCTGGTGTGCCATCAGCATGCAGGCACAATTGTGTCCGTTTACACGTATCCTTGATAAATATAGCATCATAGATACATGCCGCTATAAGGTATATTACGAGTTTCGTATGGCTCCCACTACAGACGAAAACGGTATTGCACACGATGTTCATTTGTTGGAAATAGGGGAGAAGTATACTCGTTGTCACAGTTATCTGCTCTATCAAGGCGATTCGCTTTATACGGAATGTGAGAAGCAGGGACTGTCAAGCCGTTCTCTCAACCAATACGTTTGGCCGGTGGAAACGCGGATGGATTTTGACAAGCAGGAGACCACTTTTCTGTTCAGACCTTTTCTGCATGACATGGTGTTGAAATATACCGAACCAATGGAGCATATAGATTGGCAGATTTTGACTGAGACAGACTCGGTAGCAGGGTATCTGTGCCAATTGGCGGTGTGTCAATTTAGGGGGAGGGACTATCAGGCATGGTTTTCAGCTGAACTGCCGTTTAACGTAGGACCGTATAAATTTTACGGACTGCCCGGACTGATACTGAAAATGGAAGATAGTGAACAGGTTTTCCAATGGGACTGTCGACGGATAGAGAAAGCAAAATCAGGAGAAACCATTCGGAGTTATGAGGGGAAATATCAGGATTCTTCTCGGAAAAAGGTGGATGAAACAGTCAGTCGGATATATAGTGCTCCTTACAAGTTTGCAGCTTCGTTAGGAATAAAAATTAAGATGAAAACTAAGAGCGGAGGATGGACTGACTCCGGGAATGTGAAGTTTTCTATGCCTTATAAGCCTATTGAAAAAACAATTAATCCGTGATTGCCATGAAAAAACACTTCCTTTTCTTTATTTTGCTGTCTGGGTTTCTGCTGAATGCTTTTGCCCAAGAAAAAAACATGAATCTTATTTCCTTTGATCGTATTGTGTCGCTGAAAGGTAAGCCGATGAATTTTAAGGGTCGGACGGCTACTAATGATAACCCGGAAACAAAACTTTTTTTCCGTCATGGAAAAATTGTACTCAAAAATAAAAATGAGGAACTAAAAGTCTTTGACGTAAAGAGCAGGAAGTTGGTTTTCAAATTGGGGACCTGGTCTCTCAGGGAATATGTAGATTTCTACAGTCCTCGTCTTTTTGCTCCTATAGAAGACTCTTTGCTATGTTATATTGAGGATGGTGGTATTATCTATGAGGTGAATCATCGGGGAGTGGTGAGGAAAACCGGGCTGCGTTCTTATTCTTATGATTTTGAATTCGGTGGAAATTTGGAGAGAATCATTTCTGATTTTGTAAAAATGGAGGGGGATAGTATTCTTTTTGCAGGTTATTCCAAACGGTATGGCAAGAACCTTTTTCTGACGTGTAACGAAGGAAATAAGGTGGAAACGGAGGAGTTGGACTTTCCGCTGAATCTGGATACAAAAGCTACGGACAGCTTTGTTCCTTACCATGGTTCGTTTAGCGTGCGTCCCGATCGGAAAAGAGGAGTATACGCTTACTACTATTATCCTGTTGTCCGAATTTTAGACTTGGAAAGGGGGGGAATGAAGACCGTCTGGCAAGAGGGAAAGGGGTTCGATTTCAATACGTTGAAAAAGGCGGATTGTGCTCGTTATAACACTAATTATTGTTTAGGCTGCTATGCTGGGGAGAAATATATATATGTGCTGCAAGCCGCAGGTAGTCTGTACGATCAGTTGGACAAGGGAAATCCTGTTTACGTAGAGCAGTATGATTGGGAAGGGAATCCTATTCAAAAAATGAAATTGGACAAGGCCGGTCATGCTTTCTGTGTGGATGAAGAACATGGAAGAATTTATCTGGCAGAGCGATTCAATGCAAAAACTTCCCAAATCTTTGAATATGAATACCCGCTATGAAATAAGAGGGGCAGACGGATAAGGCTGCCCCTGTATGGATATTTTTCTATGAGAGTGAAGATGTCGGGTGTATCATTATATGTTGGTGTCTGAAATTAACCGTGCAATACGTGTTTTACTCTGTGAATCTTTTGTTAATAAATACACATGCTTGTATGCTTCTCGGTTGAGCTCGGTAGGAGAGCCGTTGATAAGGATAATATTCCGGTCGTTGGCAAATTTCAAGATACCTGCCACATTGTTCGGATGGAGTTTTCCAATTTCATCCATCATGCAGTGCAACTTGAAATCTTTGAACTTTCGTGAAGCGGCTTCTTTAAATACATTGATTAGCATGATATTAATCATAGCTTTTACCAGAATATCCGTACCTTCCGAACCTACACTTGAAATTTTCTCTACAAATCCTGTGTCATTACCATTTTCTACAATGCGGAAACGTAGTTCGAAGGAGTCATACAGCCGGATATTGTCATAACGGTAGGCATGAATTTCTTTGATAAAGTCGCGCAGCAGCTTGATGGCTTCTTCTTTTATCAAAGGCTCTTTTTCGGAAGAGAACAAGTTTGTTTCGGGGGTAAGGTCATAACCATATTCTTTGTAATATTTTTGAATATCATGCAGTACATTTACCACTCGGTTACTGCTTTCTTCCATTTTCATCTCGATGCGCTGAATGACACCTACAAAATTGCAGGTAGCGAATCCTTTATTTATCTTGCCAATAATTGTTTGTATATCTTTTTCGGAAGAAGAAAGTGAAGTGACATCCATGCTGATACGTTTAAATGTATCCCAATGTTCATTATTGATACGGCGTACATATTCGTCAATTCTATCTTCCTCTATAAAATCGTGCAACTCATCAGCAAAGCGTATGTATTCCCAGTCTTCATTAAATTTGGTTTTAAACTTGAAAGTATTGTTTTCGTCAAAGTGTCCTGTGAAGAGGTTTACAGCTTTACGCAGTTTGGTTTGCATCTGCATGAATTGCATGTAATATTGATTCAACAGGTCAATTAACTCCATGCAACTTTTTTGTGTAATAGTTGTCATAGAAGGGCCATTCTTGAAAATATCCTGATGAGATTTATGCCAATCAAAGCTTTCTATATTGGCGTAAGCATCCAGATTCTGTTGTAAATGACGAATATTACCTTCGGCTTCTTGTAAAATTATCTTTATTCTGTCTATCTCTTTCTGCAAGGTATCAACTTCTGCTCTCAGAGTATCCCGTTCTTTCTTTAATTGCTTTCTCAGGTCTTCTTCCTGATATTTCCATGTAGGGATATGTTCAATCAGGTCTCGTTTGTCTTTTTGATATTCGATAATCAGTGTTGCGTGTTTTTTGATGAAAGACAACTCCTGCTCAATTTGTCCCAGTTGGTTGGCGATATTTTGCAAACGTTCGGTATCGGCACCTTGGGAATGCAACTCTTTTTGCATCTCTGCCTCATGCTGTGCTTTGCCGGCATTGATACGCTTTTGTTCCTCTTTTTCTTCTTTGCGTATATTTTCTTGTTGGATGTTCTTTTCTTCAAAGAGTTGGTTTTGCAAGTGTGCCCATGCTTCTTTCAAGGCATTGAGCTTGTTTGCTTTCTCTTGTCCCAAGTTATCCAGCTTTTCATTGACGGAAGCCAGTTCTAAAGCAATTTTGCTTTTTTCCTCATCCAACCGGGTTAACTTTTCATTACGGGCAGCTTCTGCTTTTTTCTTCCAGTCTTCAAGGTCGAGCATGTCTTGCTGGTATTGGCGTTCCAGTTTTTCCAATTCATATTCTAACTGGTTGATACGGCTTTTCTGTTCTTTTATCAACGGCTGGTATTTTCGCTTTATTTGCTCTTGTCCCTCTGCTTTTTCGGCTTGCAAACGTTGCATGCGCATAGAGATTTCTGCCGAACGTTGTTCCTTCTCCTCTTTTTCTTTATTATAATCATCAATAGATTTGATGTGACGGTCTATGACATTCAAATCAATTTGGATTCCATAAAAAGAATTGCCTTCTGCTTTTTGCGGTGAGAGGTTGGTTTGCCACAATATAGCTTCATCGCATAGTTTACCGATTGTTTCTTCCCATCCTTTATGGTTTTCTTTCAGCCAGCCTTGTAAGGTACTCTTACTATGGGTAAGAAACTGCTGCAATTCCTGTATGCGGACATGTAACTGTTGCAGTTCCATCTGTGACTTCGACAGTTCATCATCTATCCCTTTTTCCAATTTTTGGACTTCATGCTCCCATTTCATCATCAAGTCTTTGATAATGATTTGAGCCTCATTGATACGTGTTTTTCGTTCCAAGTGAGTAGAGGTGTACGACTGAATGCGCATCTTTAATTCCTCTTGTTCCTTTTCGAAGAAGATTTCTTTGCGGCATGAACGAATACGATAATCCATTTCGCTCAGCTTTGTCTGTTTTTCGGCTTTTAGCGGATGCAGTTTTTGTGACAGGTTCTCATACTCCTGATACAAAGCTTCTGTTTGGTTTTGGTTTTCTTTACGAGCTTCTTCCAAACGGGCATTGTAAACAGTATTTAATGTATCCAATTGATGAATTTTCTCTTCGTGTATTTTATTCCACTGGTTATCCAGGTTCTGGATAAGCAATTTGTATTTAGAAGAGATTTCCGTGTATTGCGAAGTCAATATGCGTTGTTCTTCCTGCAAACCGAGACGTTTGTTTTTCCATTCCATTTCTTTGGCAGAACGTTCCATCACTTCCTTTATATGATGTTCTTCATATTCCTTTTCCTTCAGAACGGCTTTCTTCAAATCATTGCTGACGATGGTCAGTTCTTCCTGTATTTTTTCGCAACGCTGCCGTGATTCATTTTGTAATTCTGCCTTCAGCTTTTCCTGTATTTGTATGTCATTGCCAGCCTTGTCGCGTTTTTCTTTCCACTCGGGCAGCAGTTCGGATGCTTTTCGACCGGCAATCACCAGTTCGCGGCAATTTTGCATGATATCACTTTGCAGACGGGTTGTTTGCTGTGATAGTTGGGTAATCTCCGTTGCCTGCTTCTGTGTCTCTTTCTTTTGAAATTCACTAATGTCTCTCAGGCGCGTTTCAAAATCTTTCAAATGCTCTTTGTAACTATTCAGATCGATGGATATTTCTTCTTCATTTAAAGAAGAGATAATAGTCCTTTTGATAAATTCGGCATCAAGTTTTGAGTTCAGCAATACATTCTGGATGGTACGCGGAATGTTTTGATATTGTTTGCTTTCCATCAAGGAATAACGTCGGAATTCAGTACTCGTTGCATTGCCATATAGGATATTACGATACTCGTCGTAGGTATAAATGATGCGCGAATACTCCACTTCATATTGGTCGAGCATGGCACGGATACGGTCTGTGCCGCTGTAGGCGGTGCGATTCTCGTCAATAAAGAATTCTTTGCGATAAGGTGAATCTATGAAACGATAACATACCCGGTTCATGGCTTTAAAGCTCAGGATACAGAATGCTCCATGCTCCGTTGTTACTTCGTAAATGATATATGAGTTGGCAAAAGGAAAATAGTAGTCCGTGTAATTTTGTTTTTCAACGGGAATGCCCAGTTTCTGCGTGTCCGCATTATAGAAAAATAAGATAGCACGCAGAATGGTACTTTTTCCTACTCCTTGTGTGCCGATAAAGTGGATATTTCCATCCAGATATATATTGTCCGAATAAGGAATATTCGCACTATTGATAAAAATTATTCTACTCAGGTTTCTCATCTTCAATGTCTTCAAAAATGTTGATACTATCGACTAATTTTTCCAGATAATGCCATGAAGTCAGTACCTTATAAGTATTAGTCTTCTCATTTTCCAATTCGATAAACGATTCTTTGGCCAGCAAACGTATCATATTGTCGAGCACGTCTTTGCGGATATCCTTGTCCGAGAAATGTTTGCGGATACCGTCTAATTTATTTTGCAGCAAAACATTGATATTGGCCTCTACCAAAATTTGTTCCGGCTGGAAGCGGAAGCCTGCACCGAATGTTTCATCGTAAGTTTTGAAGAAATCAAGTACATCTATCCAATAATAGGCACGGAGTATCTTTTGTTCCAATGTGGTTTTTGATTCCGTGCGCGAGAAGTAGAAATACTCGTTTCCCCTTTCTAATGTATAGTTTATTTGTGAAAAGTATTGGTATAAAGATTCGTAGTTCTCATCAATCATATTATACATGTCGCGCAAGTCGATATCTGTGCTGTTGGAACAGATAAATAGCCCTTTTTGCATATATTCGAAGATTAATGCTGTATTGTCCGGTATTTGTATATTCAAATTCATAGTTTATAAAGGGTATATTTTGGCATATTCATATTGTTTGTATCGTCCGAAATCATCGCTTATTTCTAATTTGTCTTCGTAGAGCGACACTATTTGGCAAAACAGTGTGGTACATTCTTCCTCGTTTACTTCACGTTGAAAAGAATAATGGAGCAGAAAGGTAAACAAGTCTTTGGGTTGCTCGTTTTTCCATTGTGCTTCTGCACCCGATTGTAGAAAACTTTTAACCACTTCGTCCAAGTTTACCACTTCCTCATACATGGCTTGCGCTTTCATGTCTTCCTCACTAAAAGCACCCGCTTCATTCTTGCGGATATGCTCCCGGGTTTTCCGGTTGCTCAGGATTCTAAGGATAATGGGGCGTGCTTCGTCACTTGCCAGATATTCGGGCGATAGTTTGAATGAAGTCTGTGTACAGCCTTCCAACAAGACGGAATGTTCATTCTCCATTACTTCTGCCAGGTTGCTTCGGGCACGCAGTTCAAACTGGTCTTGCAGATACTTTACTTTTCGGATTTTCTCTACCAATATTACTTGATTCTTTATTTGGTTCAGATAGTTGATTATATCCTGTTGCGCCCGTATGAGGCTGTGAGCAGACAATTGCAACTCCTGACGCAGTTCCAGCAAGATGCGTCCTAATTCCTCATCGGTGGCTTGTTGGAAAAAAAGTCGCTCTTCATGTAGAATCAGGTGCTCGGTGGAGTCAATGAGATTCTGTATATTGATGCGCTTCTTGTCCAGATTCTTCAGCTTGGCTATTTTGATTTGGTATGTTGGTTCATGTTTGAAAGTGTTGTCGATACTGTTTTGCAAATTCATGATATTGCGTATTGTTACGCGAGCTATTTTCTGGAACGTCAGTTTGATGTTCCTCACATAGCTCTCTTTGCGTGATTGTATCTTTTCTTTCAGATAATAATCCATCAGCTCGTGCAGGTATTCGATGTTTTCGTCAATTGTGGCTGTGTCGATTTCTTCGTTGGCTTCAAGTAGCGTTTCAAAGAAATCGAGAAAACGCACGTCCAGCTCCAAGAAGTTGCCATTTTGGTGAATCACTTCTTTTTCAATTAATATTTTAAGGCGATTTTCATCGTCTTTTAATAATTCTAAGGCATCGATGTATCTGAAACTGATGGTTTTTCTCTTTTCGAACATTTCCGTCAGCAATGTTTTTGCCGTGGATATGGTATTTATGATTTCGTAAATAGAACGGAATATATACATAAGTTTTCTCCAAAAAAGTGCACGAAGTTATGACAAAAGGATGAAAAAACCTAACTTTTTATGCTAAAACCCATATTTTTCTATGCTCTGACGAATGTTTTCCGGGCAAGAAAAATATAGGGATGGGGTAAGCGCTCTATTAAATTTTATCTACCTTTGTATTCTGTTTAAGACTAAAATGAGATATTGAAATGCAGAATATTATTGCTATTGAGAACGGGGTTGTCCGTCATCCGCTTTATCGGATGAAAAAGCCGATAAACATGACGCTTGCCGAAGGTGAACATATTGCTATTGTAGGTCCGAACGGAGCAGGAAAAAGCATATTGGTGGATACAATTATCGGGCGTTGGCCGCTATTAATGAACGAAGTGAAGTATGATTTCTCGCCTTCTCCCTCAAAGATGGTGTATGATAATATAAAATATATTGCTTTCAGGGACTCTTATGGGGATGCAGACGGTAATTATTATTATCAACAGCGCTGGAATACCCATGATTTGGATGAAACGCCTGTCGTTCGTGACCTTTTGCCGAAAGCTACGAATCCCGAACTGAAAAAAACGTTGTATGACTTGTTCGACATAGAAACGATGCTGGATAAACATATTATTCTGCTATCGAGTGGAGAGTTACGTAAATTTCAGTTGACCAAGACTTTGTTGAGTAACCCTCGTGTGCTGATAATGGATAATCCTTTTATCGGACTTGACGCCAAGACACGTGACCAACTTCATGCATTGCTTTGCGAACTTATACGGATGACTTGTCTGCAAATAATTCTGGTACTTTCAAAGACAGATGATATACCTTCGTTGATTACGCACGTAATTCCTGTAGAAAATCGTATGTGCGGTGATAAAATTACGTTGAAAGCTTATCTTGCCGGTTGCAAGCCTGTCCCCGAACGTGTGCTCTCAAAGGAGAAAGAAGAACGTATCTTGGCTCTTCCTTATGGTGATGGCTTTTATCATACCGACCATGTGGTAGATTTGAATAAAGTGAGTATCCGTTACGGTGAAAGGACTATCCTGAAAGAGTTGGATTGGAGTGTGAAATGTGGTGAGAAGTGGGCTCTTAGTGGAGATAATGGTTCCGGAAAATCTACATTGCTGAGTTTGGTTTGTGCTGATAATCCGCAGAGCTATGCCTGTGATATAACCTTGTTCGGGCGTAAGCGCGGATCAGGAGAGAGCATTTGGGAAATAAAGAAGCATATCGGGTATGTCAGCCCGGAGATGCATCGTGCCTATTTAAAGAATTTACCGGCCATTGATATTGTGGCAAGCGGATTGCATGATTCGGTGGGGCTTTATAAACGTCCGCGTCCCGAACAGATGGAAACTTGTGAGTGGTGGATGGATATTTTTGGTATTGCAGACTTGAAGGAGCGTAGTTTCTTACAGCTTCCCAGCGGAGAACAACGTTTGGTTTTGTTGGCACGTGCCTTTGTTAAAGACCCGGAATTACTGATATTGGATGAACCGTTGCATGGACTCGATTTGATAAACCGCCGTTTGGTGAAAGATATTATTGAGACTTTCTGCCGGCGCAGGGATAAAACAATGATAATGGTGACACATTATAAAGATGAATTGCCGATGTGTATTACCGGCTCATTGCACCTGAAAAGAAATGAATAGCTATTGAAAAACACATCGCGTTTTCATGGATATATCCGGGCATATAGATAAGTCTGCCCGGATATAAATATAAATCGATGCAAGTTATTAATTATAGGATAAAAGAAGGTATTTCTTTTGTACGTTTTAATGCTGCATTAAAATCGTTTATCAATTCCTTGATTACTTCCTCTGCTGTTTTGAGACTATGTACAGAAGACGCTATTTGTCCTATTTCCACTTCACCTTCGTAAATGTCTCCTTCAAAAATACCTTTCTTGGCACGTCCCTTGCCCAATAATTCTCTTAATTCTTCTACAGATGCACCGCGTGTCTCTGCTTCTTCCACTTGCTTGAAGAATTCATTTTTTACGAGTCTGACAGGCGAAAGCTGTTTTAATGTGAGTTGGGTATCGCCTTCATTCAGCCGCAGACAACGGTCCTTGAATGTGAAATGTGCCGAACTTTCTTCGGTCAATGCAAAACGTGTACCTATTTGGACTCCATCGGCCCCCAGTGTCATGGCGGCCAAGATGCTTTCACCGGAGCCGATGCCTCCTGCTGCCATAACCGGAACGGTTGTAATTTTTTTTATGGCAGGTAGCAGACATAGGGTAGTGGTTTCTTCACGACCGTTGTGACCGCCTGCTTCAAAGCCTTCGGCAACAATGGCATCTACACCTGCTTCTTCACATTTGGCAGCAAACTTACTGCTTGCCACGACATGGGCTACTGTTATACCATGCTGATGGAGATGTTCTGTCCATGTTTTCGGATTTCCGGCAGAAGTAAAGACAATCTTTACTCCTTCGTCGATTACGATTTGGATGATTGTATCTATCTCGGGGTACATCAGCGGGATATTCACTCCGAAAGGTTTTTCTGTGGCTGCTTTACATTTCCGAATATGTTCGCGGAGTGTTTCGGGGTGCATGGAGCCGGCGCCAATCAGACCGAGTCCTCCTGCATTGCTCACGGCGGAGGCCAGCCGCCATCCGCTACACCATACCATACCCCCTTGGATAATAGGATATGTAATACCAAAAAGATTGCAGATTCTGTTCATTACTTTATTATTATATAACTATTTTATGTTAAACAATTAAGCCGGAAAAATGTTTGGCTGACTACTTGCAAAACTACGCCTTTTCTTCTTATGGTAGTGAAAAAAAAGAAAAATCTCCGCTTTTTTACGGTTTATAGAACAGAATTGGTCTATCTTTGTTATGAGAATTAAAAATGTATTTTTATAACGATAAAAACGAATCATGTTATTACAACTACTATTTGTACTTGCCGCTATTATTGTAGGTGCCCGTTTAGGAGGTATCGGCCTTGGAGTGATGGGAGGTGTGGGCCTCGCTATTTTGACTTTTGTCTTCGGACTTCAGCCTACTGCGCCTCCCATTGATGTGATGTTGATGATTGCTGCCGTTATATCTGCCGCATCCTGTATGCAAGCGGCAGGCGGACTGGACTTTATGGTAAAGCTGGCGGAACGTTTGCTGCGCCGTAACCCGGCACATGTTACTATTCTGAGTCCGTTGGTGACTTATTTGTTTACTTTTGTTGCCGGAACAGGACACGTAGCTTATTCTGTACTTCCCGTGATTGCCGAAGTTGCCGCTGAAACAAAAATCCGTCCCGAACGTCCTTTGGGTATTGCGGTAATCGCATCTCAACAGGCTATTACGGCAAGCCCTATTTCTGCTGCTACCGTGGCACTTCTCGGGTTGCTTACCGGTTTTGACATTACCCTGTTTGATATATTGAAAATAACTATTCCTGCTACCTTGATAGGTGTGCTGGTAGGCGCTTTCGCTTCGATGAGAGTAGGTAAGGAACTGATGGAAGACCCTGAGTATCTGCGTCGTATGGAAGAAGGTCTGTTGGAGGATAAGCACGTGGAGCTGAATGACGTCAAGAATATGTTTCAGGCACGTCTTTCTGTGATTATCTTCATTGTGGCCACTCTGCTGATTGTGCTGTTCGGTTCTATTCCCGGTCTTCGTCCTTCGTTTGACGGAAAAGTAATGGACATGCCTTCACTGATTGAAATTCTGATGTTATCGGCTGCCGCACTCATTTTGATTATCTCGCGCACGGACGGTATCAAGGCAACTCAGGGAAGTGTATTTCCGGCAGGGATGCAGGCAGTGATTGCTATTTTCGGTATCGCATGGATGGGGGATACCTTCATTAATGGTAATATAACAGAATTGACAGGTTCTATTGAAGGAATTGTCCGTCAGATGCCGTGGCTTTTCGGTGTGGCATTGTTTGTAATGTCTATTCTGCTTTACAGTCAGGCGGCGACTGTGCGCGCTATTGTGCCTCTGGGCATTGCTTTGGGCATTTCGCCAATGATGCTGATAGCCTTGTTCCCGGCCGTAAACGGTTATTTCTTTATTCCCAACTATCCGACTGTGATTGCTGCCATAAACTTTGACCGTACAGGAACTACCGGTATCGGGAAATGGGTGTTGAACCATTCTTTTATGATGCCCGGTCTTGTAGCCACAATTGTATCGATTGTTATCGGACTGTTGCTCATACAAATATTATAGTCTCAATATATTAACTACCTAAACTAGAAAAAATTATGAATGGATTAAGAAAACTCAGTTTGCTGGCTGTGACGTTGTTATTCGGCGCCTTTGCAGCAGTTGCCCAAAAGCCTAATATTCATATTTTGGCAACAGGAGGAACAATTGCCGGAACCGGTGCTTCGGCTACCAATACGAATTATACAGCCGGACAAGTGGCTATCGGCACATTGCTGGATGCAGTGCCCGAAGTGAATAAGATTGCCAATGTGACCGGTGAACAGATTGTAAAGATTGGTTCTCAGGATATGAATGATGCCGTTTGGCTGACATTGGCAAAACGTATCAATGAACTGCTCAAGCGTGATGATGTAGATGGTATCGTGGTAACTCATGGGACAGATACGATGGAAGAAACGGCATTTTTCCTGAATCTCACCGTGAAGAGTGATAAACCGGTGGTATTGGTCGGGGCGATGCGTCCTTCTACGGCAATGAGTGCCGATGGCCCTTTGAACCTTTATAATGCGGTAGTTACTGCTGCCGCCAAAGAATCGAAAGGAAAAGGAGTGGTGATTGCAATGAACGGATTGATCTTGGGCGCTCAGGGAGCAACCAAGATGAATACGGTAGATGTGCAGACTTTCCAGTCTCCTAATTCGGGTGCGCTGGGATATGTTCTTAATGGAAAAGTTTCGTATAATATGGAGTCTTTGAAACGTCATACTACCAAGTCAGAGTTTGATGTGACAAATCTAGATAAATTGCCTAAAGTGGGTATTGTCTATAGCTATTCTAATGTAGATGCCGATGTGATGACTCCGTTCCTCAACGGGGGGTATCAGGGTATTGTGCATGCCGGTGTGGGAAACGGCAACATTCATCAGAACCTGTTCCCCATGTTGGAAAAAGCGCGTAAACAGGGGATTCTGGTCGTTCGCTCCAGCCGTGTTCCGACAGGTCCTACCACTCTTGATGCAGAAGTGGATGACAATAAATATCAGTTTGTTGCTTCTCAAGAACTGAATCCGCAGAAAGCACGTGTATTGTTGATGCTTGCGTTGACAAAGACAAATGACTGGAAGAAGATTCAGCAATACTTCAACGAGTATTAATTGATTTACATAGGGCAGGTGCCCGGTGTTTGGGGGTTGTGTCAGAACGCGGATAATGCTGTCGTTTAGTTCGTAGGGGCAAGATTCGCTTGCCCGAAAACAGTTTGCTTTGTGTCTTCGGGCAGGCAAACCCTTCCCTTACAGCTGACGGTTGGATAGGTCGGTTTAGTTCTGACAAACTCCCTTCTCATTTATTTTCAAAACCCAAACCATACTTAATTATGAAAAGGATAATGTTATTATGCCTGACGGCCATTGCCATGTCAGGCTCACACTCGCTATATGCACAATCTTCAAAAAGTGATTTCATGTCGGACGATAAAAGCCTCTTTGAAGAGGTGACCGGTATAAAAAAGAAAACCGATAAGTTCAATCTCTATCTCAACATGCATGGTGACTTCAATATGAAATGGAATGAGTCCGGTTTCGATCAAGGGGCATTCGAGATGAAACAGCTCCGCATCGAAATGAAGGGTAATATCAACGATTGGCTGAGCTATCGTTATCGGCAGCGTCTTAATCGTGGTAATGATGGATCGGGTAATATTGACAATGTTCCTACCAGTATTGACTATGCAGGTATAGGTGTCAAACTTGATAAGTTTTCGTTCTTTGCCGGCAAGCAATGCACTGCTTACGGAGGAATTGAGTTTGATGTCAACCCGATTGACATTTACGAATACAGCGACATGATAGAGAACATGAACAACTTCATGACCGGATTGAATGTGGCCTATAATTATAATCCTTACCAGCAAATTCAGTTTCAAGTATTGAACAGCCTGAATGGACCTTCCAAAAAGATGTATGGTGACTTGGAACGGACAAAGCTTCCGTTGGTTTACACCTTGAACTGGAATGGTAACTTCCTGGATGTATTCAAGACCCGGTGGTCTGCCTCTGTTATGAACGAAACAAAAGGCGAGAAAATGTATTATTATGCTTTGGGTAATGAGTTCAATTTCAATCCTCAGTGGCATGCTTATTTTGACTGGATGTATTCTCGTGAAGGAGTAGACCGCAAGGGAATCATAACAAGAATGATAGGTGGTGACCTGAATCATAATGTATTTAACGCCGAATATATGTCATACGTGCTTCATGTCAACTATCGATTTGCTCCGAAATGGAATCTGTTTGCCAAAGGTATGTATGAAACAGCTTCCGTTTATAAAAGCAGTGATGAGGTGGAAAAAGGGAAATACCGTACGGCATGGGGGTATGTAGGCGGTATTGAGTATTATCCGATGGAGACCAATTTGCATTTCTTCCTGGCTTATACCGGTCGTTCTTATCGATTTACCGACCGGGCTAAAGCACTGGGAGAAGATAATTATTCGACTAATCGAGTGTCTGTGGGCTTTATTTGGCAGATGCCGGTGTTTTAAATCATAGTTATTTCTTTCCGAAAAACTTATCGATGATCAGGGCTATCGCTCCATCGCCTGTTACATTACATGCAGTTCCGAAGCTATCCATTGCAATGTAGAGTGCTATCATCAGGGCTTGTTCGCTTTCGCCGAAGCCCAGCATAGAGGAAAGGATGCCCAGTGCAGCCATGATTGCGCCACCCGGAACACCCGGTGCAGCTACCATTGTGATGCCCAGCATGAAGATGAACCCGGCAAACATCGGGAAGTCGAAGGGCATTCCCTGCATCATCATCAGTGCCAGTGCGCATGCCACTATTTTCAGTGTACTACCCGATAAATGAATAGTGGCGCACAGCGGGATTACAAAGCCGGCAATGTCTTCACTCACTCCGTTCTTGATGCTTTGTCGCAGGGTGACAGGAATGGTGGCTGCCGACGACTGTGTGCCCAACGCAGTGAAATAAGCCGGAAGCATTCTCCCCAACAAACGAAACGGATTGCGGCGGACAAACAGAGCCGCAATGGAGTATTGGAAAATGAGCAGGAAAATATGCAGCAGGAAGATAACTCCGATAATCTTGATGAAGACCGATAATACATTCATAACCTGTCCCGAATGCGTCATATTCAAGAAAATGCCGAAGATATAGATTGGTAGTAATGGCAGGATGATGACTTGAATGGTTTTAATGATAATATCCTTAAAGTCATTACATACATCTTTGAGTGCTGTGGTGTTCAAGTGGGCGATGCCCAGTCCCAGTGTAAAAGCAAGAATGAGTGAGGTCATCACATTCATGACAGGTGGAATGGCTACCGTGAAAAAAGGCACGATATCATGGGCTTCGCTTATCTGTTCGATAGAAGCGCCGGGAGTAATCATCGACGGAAAAAATGTGATGCCTGTAAAGTAGGAAAGAAATCCCGAAAACAAGGTTGCTCCATACGCTATGAGTGTGGTGACTACCAGCATTTTTCCCGCTTCTTTCCCGATGTCGGCAATGGCGGGTGTTACTAACCCGAGGATAATCAGCGGGATGATAAAACCGAGGAGCTCACTGAAGATTCCGTTGAAGGTCACAAAGATTCTTACCAATCCTCCGGGGAGGATGTTGCCGAATGCGATACCTAATGCAATGGCAAGGATAATACGGGGTAATAACCCTATTTTAATCTTTTTCATCATAATGTAAGATTGATATATTCACAAAGATAGAATTATTGAACAAATAAATCTGCCGTTTGTTAAATATAAAAAGATTAAATTATGGAAAAGGCAGATATCGGATTGATCGGACTGGGAGTGATGGGGCAGAATCTGGCCCTGAACCTGGCAGGTAAAGGATGGAAAGTAGCAGTGTGGAATCGCACAGTTCCCGGCAAAGAAGAACATATAGTTGATAATTTCATAGCTAAGCGTGCGCAAGGCAAAAGCATTGTCGGTACGCAGACTTTGGAGGAATTTGTAGATGCACTGAAGACTCCGAAAGTCGTATTTCTCATGGTGCAGGCAGGGTCTGCAGTAGACGAAATGACAGGCAGATTGCTTCCCTTGTTGCATAAAGGTGATATTATAATCGATGGTGGAAACTCTAATTTTGAGGATACGGAGCGCCGGGTAAAGGAACTGTATGAGAAAGGAATGTATTTTGTAGGTTGCGGCATTTCCGGAGGCGAAGAAGGTGCATTGCATGGCGCATCCGTCATGCCGGGCGGTGCTCAGGAGGCATGGCCCTTCATACAGCCGATGCTGAAGAGTATTGCAGCCCGTGCCGAAGACGGTAGTCCGTGTTGCGAGTGGGTAGGTCCGGGCGGTGCCGGTCATTATGTGAAGATGGTGCACAACGGTATAGAATATGGTGACATGGAATTGATAGCAGAGACCTATTATGCGCTGAAGAATCTGTTGGCTCTGAAGAATGAGCAGATGGCTGACGTGTTCGAGCGTTGGAACCAAGGTCGTCTGAAGAGCTACCTGATTGAGATAACGGCAGCTATTCTCCGTCATAAGGAGTGTGGCGGAGGTTATCTGATAGACAGCATACTGGATGCTGCCGGACAGAAGGGTACAGGGCGTTGGAGCGTTATCAATTCGTTGCAGCTTAATACTCCTCTCGATGTAATTGCCGAGGCTGTGTTTGCACGTAATCTGTCTGCGGAAAAGAGCTTGCGTGTGTTGATGGCCAAACATTATATGCACGTTGAGAATCATCCGGTTTATAATTATCAGGATACTGTTGCTGCGCTGGAGGCCACTCTTTATGCGGCTCGTCTGGTGGGGTATGCACAAGGATTTGCATTGATGCGCACGGCGAGTGACACCTATAAATGGAACTTGAATCTTTCGTCCATCGCTTTGCTGTGGCGTGCCGGCTGCATCATCCGCTCTGCTTTCCTGAACGATATTGCCGAGGCTTATCACCGTGCACCGGGACTGTCGCACATGTTGCTCGACCGGCATTTCGGTTTGGAAGTGGCGGAGGCTCTTCCCGTATGGAAGAAATCGGTGAGTATCATGCTGAAAGAAGGACTGGCCGTGCCCGTACTCTCTGCTGCATTGAATTATTTTCTGGGGCTGACCACCCATCATTCGCAAGCCAACATGATTCAGGCGATGCGCGATTACTTCGGGGCACACACGTTCGAGCGGGTGGATAGTCCGCGAGGCGAGTTTTTCCATGAACAATGGCAGGAGAAGAAATAACAAGAACCGATAAAAAGAATTTGATTTATGAGTTTACCACATAGTTTGTTTTTAGTTATATTCGGCGCATCGGGCGACCTCACCCGGCGCAAGCTGATGCCTGCCTTGGTGAAGATTCACAACGAAGGACGTTTTCCTCCGCACTTTGCCATTGTGGGATGTGCCCGCACTGCCTATTCGGATGAAACCTATCGCAGCTATCTGAAGGAGGAGCTGGCGAAGTCTCCTTCTCTGGATGAAAAGGAGAAAGCGTCATTGGATGATTTTCTTTCCACTGTCTACTATCAGTCGATGGACCCTGCCGATGCTTTTACTTATTCCTGGCTGAACGAGCGGTTGAAAGCTCTGTCGCCTCAATATGAGAATGATGGGAATTACCTGTTCTATCTGGCTACTCCGCCGTTGCTTTACGAACTGATTCCGAAATATCTTCATGACGCCGGCATCCTCAAGAAGCCGGGGCTGAAGCGCATTATTGTTGAGAAGCCTTTCGGCTACGACCTTGCATCGGCGCGTAAGTTGAATAAGATTTACGCTACCTACTTCAAGGAGGAGGATATCTATCGCATCGATCATTTCCTTGGGAAAGAGACGGTGCAGAATATCATGGTGACACGTTTCGGAAGCACCATCTACGAACCTATCTGGAACCGTAACTATATTGACTATGTAGAGATAACCGCTGTCGAGAATATGGGCATCGGAACCCGTGGCGGATATTATGACGGTTCGGGTGCGTTGCGCGACATGGTGCAGAACCACCTGATGCAGTTGCTTGCCATTACCGCCATGGAACCCCCTGCCAAGTTCGATAAGGACGGTTTCCGAAACGAGGTCATTAAGGTGTACCAATCGCTTCATCCGCTGACCGATGAGTACATTCGCGAGAATGTCATCCGTGGACAGTACGTCGCCGGCGAGACTCAGGCAGGTTATCGTGAAGAAAAGAATGTAAATCCCGATTCGCGCACGGATACCTACGTTGCCATGTGCCTCAAGATAGACAACTGGCGTTGGCAAGGTGTGCCTTTCTATATCCGAACCGGCAAGCAGATGCCGACCAAGGTGACTGAGATTGTTGTCCACTTTAAACCTGCTCCCATGCAGATGTTTAAGATGAAGGAAGGGTTCTATCGGGGTGAAGAACTGATTCTTCGTATCCAGCCCGATGAGGGTATCTTGCAGCGTATCGCCATGAAAGCGCCGGGTTCGGGGTTTTATATGGGGACAATGGAGATGGATTACAGTTATGACCGGAATGCACAGGAGACGGGTGATGCCTACGTTCGCTTGCTGGAAGACAGCTTGGCGGGCGACCCCACCTTGTTTACCCGTTCGGATGCCGTGGAAGAGAGCTGGACGTATTTTGACAAGATTCTGGATTACTGGAAGAAACACCCGGAGACCCCTCTTTATGGTTATCCCGCCGGAACATGGGGACCGAAAGAGGCGGACGTGCTCATAGAGCGCAGCCATGCCGAATGGACTAATCCTTGTAAGAATCTGACACATTCTAAACTGTATTGTTTGTTATGATACCTGATAAATATTTGTATATATCGCCCCGACAGGCATCACAAACCCTCATTACTCATATATTGGAGGCAATGGAGAAAGAGCCCGAACGTCCTTTTACCATTGCCCTTTCCGGAGGAACGACCCCGGCGGTATTGTTTGAGGTGTGGGAGCGTGAGTTTGCGGCATACACGCCGTGGGCGCGCCTTTATTTTTACTGGGTGGATGAGCGTTGTGTACCGCCTACCGATGCACAAAGCAACTTCGGTCTTGCCGACCGCCTTTTGTTCGGCAAGATAAATCTGCCGGCTTCACATTATTACCGCATAGTGGGCGAGGGCGCTCCCGGCGAGGAAGCCATACTGTATTCTTCCTTGGTGAAGGCCACCGTGCCGACGGTGGATGATGTGCCTATTTTTGACTTTGTGTTGCTAGGAGTGGGAGAGGACGGGCATACTTCTTCTGTTTTTCCTGACCGGAAAGACTTGTTGACGGCTGCTGAGCCTTATGCTGTATCAGTCAATCCTTATAATAAAACGGTTCGTATCTGCATGACGGGAAAACCGATGATAGAGGCAAAACATACTTGCTTCTTAGTGGCGGGTGAGAATAAATGCAGCATTCTGAAGAAGATGCTTGATAAAGAACAGGAAGATATTTATCCTGCTTCTTATATATGGCATCATGCCCGGATGCCGAAACTGTATGCTTCCTTATAGGGAAATAGTATAACGGTTTTTGGTTGAGGGGGGTAATACACAAAGCAAACTGTTTTCGGGCGAGCAAACCTCGCCCCTACGAACCAAACGACAGCATTATCCACGTTTTGACACACTTCCTTTTTTAGTATTGACATCCCCTTATGAAAATTTGCTTTTTACATATTAAAAGTCCTTAAACTCATCATTTTTATCGGACTTTACAGCAATACATTCCATTTCTATCAGCCATTTGGGACGGCATACCGGCGCATGTACAATGACGTGGGGCAGATGGGGGAATTTTTTGTCAAACAATTTTTTAACGATAGTATAGTCTGCTGGGTCGCGCAAATAGATGATGGCTTGTGATACATCATCAAAGCTACATTCGGCTTCTTTAAGCAGTGCTTCCACATTTTCCCACATTCGGTTGGTTTGCTTACGCACATCACCCGGGTACACCACTTCACCTTTATTGTTTATGCTGGCAGTTCCCGAAATGAATACCTGTCTGCGGTCGCCATATTTCACACACGTCCCGCGTTCAAAACTCACTCCGTATTCATATGTGGGATTCAGATGGGTAGTGGCATACAGGAATTGTATCTGGGCAGGTTGTATTCCGTTGATGGCATACGCATCCATCTGCACTGTCACTTGCGGGTCGGGATGACGTCCGCCGATGCCGGTGCTGGCTATGTAGTGTGTCTTTTCCGTAAGGTCTTGTGTGAGGAACACTTCATTTCGTGCCTTTACCATTCCTGCATAATTGACATCTATATTTTGTACGAAAAACCATGTACGGATACAGTTGTCTGCCAGTTTGCAATTCTGCTCACTGAGCTGCATCACATAGTTATTCAGCAACAGCCGCGTTTGGTATTCCGAAGTAGAGGCACGGTTGAAATCTCTTCCTTTCCAAAGGTGACGATAGCCGTTGTGTGCCACCTCGAAGAGTCCTTCAGGAAGCGCCTTGGTACTTACTTCTGTTTGCAGAAAAGCCCATAGTGCAATCTTGGTACCATTGCAGGGCGCCTGTTCTATGATGGATAAGGCACAATCCGAGTGTTCCGTTTCCGCTGCCAAAAGCAGGTCGGTCTGATTGGCGGCATCGCTCAGAAAGTATCGCTTGAAAATAGTAGTACCCTTTTTAAATTCATTCTCTTTCAAATCGGAATAGGTATCCAACAGCAATTTCAGTTGTTCTTCATAAGATTGTCCGGGTTTTGTCAGTTGGATCATGACCTGATATTCGGTAACGCCTTTTGGAGGAGTAAATTCAGAATAGCAGACCATTACGTTCTCGTTCTTATTTATGGTTTTATAGTTTATCATAGTTGATGCTTTAAATATTGCAAATTTATAATTTTATGGCATTGTGGCAATGCTTCTTTTCATTCTTTTTATCCATTGGCATAACTGTGCATGCCTCCGAGCAGAAAATTCACTCCAAAATAGGTGATTAATACAGTGAGGAACGCCACAATGCCAAATACATGAAAGAACATCGGATAGCGGAACCATTTTAGAGAGGCCGGGTGCAGTGCCAGCGCGTAAACCAGCATGGTGATAAGTGCCCACACTTCTTTCGGGTCCCAACCCCAGTAGCGCCCCCATGATACATTGGCCCAGACAGCTCCGATAAAGATGCCTATGGTGAGCAGGAATACGGCCGGGTAAAGAATCAGCCGGCTGATTCTTTGCAAAAAATCTATTGCTGTCTCACAATTTTCTGTTGAGTAATGTAGAACGACTGCCGTTATTCCGTTCAGCATGATGAAAGCCAGTAATGAATAGGCTGTCATAATTGCTACTACATGAATGCTGAGTAGGGGAGATTGGAGGACCGGCATTAATTGGGTGATTCGAGGATTCTGTTCGCCAAACATGGAGACTAATAATGTAAGTCCGCACAACAGGAAACCAAATGGTACTGACAGGGTGAATTTACGCTGTAGAAAAAAAGTAAGCAAGACTGTGCACCAAGCCATGAACTGCATTGTTTCAAAACCGTTGGACAGAGGAAGATGGTTGCTTACATAACCGCGCAGGACAATGGTCATGGATAAATAGATAAAGATGGAGCAGAGCAGCAGATTAAAGATAAATGCTAAACTGCAACAGATGTTTTTCTCTGTTACCGTGCAACGGCAATAGTAAATAAAAGCAAATAAACCGATACAAAGGCAGAGTATGGCAATAGGTTTACTGTAATCGAATTGGTTATATAGTTTTTCTGCTTTGAACTTGCTTGCTGAAGGAAGTGCTTCTCCACATTCTTTCTGCTGGTATTGTTTGATTTTATTTAGTAAACGGTTTACTTCATCAAATCTTTTCATGACGATTTGCTCATGGACATAATTCATTGCCTTGCGGGTAAAAGTCCATTGCTCATTTCCCATTTCATGGGGAAGCCGGTCACTTTGCGCATACCATTGCAAGGTGTTTCCTTTTGCATCCCGATAGGGAAATATTTTCATAAGCGCTCCGGTACATACCATGCTGATGATATTGAATTTTTCATTGGCTTCTTCTATGCCTTTCCTGTCTGTTATCTGTCGTCCTAAATGGATTTGCCGCATTGCATCTTCCAACTTATACTCATTGGTGCTACCGGCAAAATCTTTCACTGAGGCATATTGCCCCTTTATGTCTAATAAGCGCCGGGCTTCATTGCTTTTGATGCGGATAACAGGTTCATTCTTCCAGCTGTCATAATAGAATAGCCAGCCGGTCAGAACTTGTTCAGAGGTAAGGCCGTGATATGTCGGTTTGCCATATAACTTGATTGTAAAATCTCTTGCGAAAGTTTGCAGGGGGCAGATACGGTCGTTGTACAAGATATAAAGGTCACCGAAGCGTCCGGCTGTTTCGCGTGGGAGAGTTTTCGGCAAGGGATGGTCGGCAGCCATTGCCCGGCTTCCCATCGGAAAGGTGGAGACAAACAACAGGAATAAGATGCTGCATCCCTTTTTTATGCCCTGACTGTTGTTGCGATAGCTTTTCATTAATTGGCGGAATGTGCTTTGAGGATTAAGAAAGAATAGAATGATGGAAACCAGCAGTATGCTATATCCGGTGTAAGTAATCCCTATCCCATAGGGGTCATGGGAGACGCTGAGAACGGTCCCTTGTCCGTTTGCATCATACCCGGATTGGTAAAAGCGATAATTCATGAATGAAAATATTTTGTTCATAGATATTTCTCCTTCTAAACTTTCACTGTTATTTTCGGCAGAAACTGTTATCCGGCTGACATAATCCATAGGCGCCCGTGTTCCTTTATAATAAATTATTTCAAAATCTTCCAGTGAGATGCTGAAAGGAAGAGTGCGTTTTTCTCCTCCTTTGTTTATGAAGGACATTGTTTTCTCTCCAAGTTTCAGTTGTAAGGTTCCTTGTTCGCCATCTATCCATGTGACAAATGCTCCCACCAATATCAGGATAAAAGAAAGGTGGAGCAGGAATGTGGTCCATTGGCGGTAGAGTTTTCTTTTTATCATATAGAGTAAGGAAGCAAGGGCTGTGCTTCCCCACAGTATGATAAAGGGTACGGAACTGTAAATATGATTGTTCACAAACTCCGTACCGTTTACTTTTTCCAGTATTGTAGCTATGGTGAGGACAAAAAGCAAGATGCCCAATAAGCAGAAAGCAATTCTTTTCAATAGTTTCATGTAGCTTCAGTTTTGATGACGTATCACAAGAGGCTGTCTTTACGATTCGGTCTGTCTGCATGCCGGATTGTGGCACAGCCTCTTGTTGTGATAAAAATTAGATTGCTTCAATGAATTTCACGACAGCTTCACGGTCTTCTTTGCTTAACGTACGGAACTTCTCAATTGTCCACCGGGCATCACTTTGTGCATTTCCATGCCACATGATAGCTTCGATTGCATTGCGTGCGCGACAGTCGTGCAGACGGTCACCGGCTCCGGTGCAAATAGCAGATAAGCCACGTCCCCATAACGGGGTGGTGCGGCACCAGCCGGTGCGGATATCATTCTCCATATACAGTCGATGTTGTACAAAATCGCTATACGGCCAAATGGTCTGATCGGGATATCTGGGCAAGCGTGCATCTCCGTCACTGAAGAATCCGCTTGGATCTGTAAAATTGTCCTTGCCGGTTTTCCATGATGGACGGTGACAGCTGGCACAACCGATTTCGCGGAAGAGCGAACGCCCCTTTTGCACGTCGGGATCATCCAGATTACGTGCCGCAGGCACTGCAAGCCCTCTGTGCCAGATCATAAAGTCCACATAATCATCATCTGTCATTTCAACTGGCAATTCTTGATTCATCAGATAGTTTATGATATCTTCCTTTACATTTCCGGTTTTGTTCCAATCCGGAAAATATTCATAGAATTTGTTTTGCACTTCAGGATCATTTGCCGCTGTATTGGCATAAGTCTGTGTCATATAATGATAACGACGGTTGCTGCGTGTTACATTGGTAATATTCCAAATGGCATTGGCTCCTGCCGCATCTTGCAGCGGACCACGGCTCAGTGCATAAGTATAACGGAACGGGTGAGTGGTGTTGCCATAGGTTTTCACCCATTCGCCATTGGCAAAGAAGCTGGGATTCAGTGAAACACCGGCTTTTTCCTGGCGGATATACTCGGCTTTCAGTGAATCATCGGGAATTGCATCTATCAATCCGGTACCATAAATGCCGATGGTGGACTCCAGACGAACCTTGACATTGGCATAATCTACCGTCTTACCATTCACTTCCAATGGAACATAATAGGCATCTTCAGGGATGGTGACTTCCGGATAAATCAGGCTGTAGGTCTCTCCGTCAGGGAATTTATTACCCCATTCATCTGTGTAATCGAGCCATTCTATATTGATTTTATCTTCATCAATGGGAGCCTTGAATGGAGCTGTTGCTTTGGTTTGGGGCATACCGGTCAGTGAAGAAAGATAAGTATCGGTATGGTCTGTCACTACCAGCAGATAACCGTTTCCCCAATCATCGGCACGATACCGTTCCATACGTTTTCCATGCCCATATCCCGGATGGCAGGACATACAGGAGTTGCGTACATAAAGTGGACCGAGACCGTTGAACGGCTTCGTGTTTTGTGTGTAGGTACGCTCAAAGAAATATTCTCCATACTTGAACTTGTCGGTCATACCGGCATTCTCGACAGCAGGGGTGGGGTCTTCGTAAGCAGAAGCCGAACTGTTGAAGGTAGTACCCAGCAATCCTCCGGCATACCATTCCTCATCCGTAACCGGTTCTATCGGCGGATTAATTTGCCGCGGAGCATCTTCATCGCTGCAAGCGGCGAACGAGAGTACCGCCAGTCCCATCAGGAAATATTTTGAATAAAAAAATCCTTTCATGTTCTTCTTTGTTTGTTCTCAGATATATTGGTGTTGCTATTTTATTTGGCAAGTTCAGCCTTTACTTCCGTTAAGACATCGTCCAAGGCTTTGCAGGCATCCATTGCCTCTTGGCAAGAGTCATCCGTATAGTTTAATACAAACGGTGCTTTCATTGCTTTTATTTTGGTCAATGCACTGGTGATGGCATGGATCGTTTTGGTATCCAGGTCGGCGTTTACAGATGCCATATAGTTGTGCAATGATTTACTTTCATCACGCTGTCCTTCTATACCACCCATATAGGCATTCTGTATGCTGATGATGTTGTCATAAAAGTCGGTGATGGAGTTGTAGCTGTAAGGAGATTCGATGTAGTTTTTGTCTTCACCGGTGTGAGGCTTTCCGATTTTAGAGGTGCCTACTTCGTCGGCAATGGTTTTGCAACCGTCGATGATGGCCTGCATAGCTCCTGTCCAACTGGTGTAAGTACTGCCCACTTGTCCGGCCAGCATCATGTTCTGTGTATACGAGTTTTCACCGCCTGCCACAGTCGTATTCCATTCCAGTTCGTCTACTACTTTGGTTACACGGTTTGCGTCCACATTGTCTGCACCGGCCCATGATATCTGCAATTGATAACATTTGTTGCGCAGGTCGCCTGCCACGGCAATGGCATAAGTCAATTCTTTATCTTTAATTTTCGAGACTGCTTTAGGGCTGCCGGCTTCAAAGATAATATATTCGATACCGTGAAATCCAAGCAACTCCGGACCGAGTTTTACACCTGCCCATACATCGGCATCTTCAGCTTCCATGGCTGTAATGTGAGATGTGTTTTTCATTTCGTCCAACAGACCATCCAAGTCAAGCGGCCATGAATCGATGTGCGGATCTATACCAAAGTCGGAAGCTGCTCCAAACAGGAATGCTTCACTCTTTTCCCACCATGCACGTGCGTTGAGGAATGTCTCACACACGGATTTCACATTATCATCCGTTTTATCGGCTTTCAGTGCTTTCAGCTTTTCAACCAAAGCTTCTGTCTGGTCAGCCAGACCGGTGTATGTAACAATCACTGTATTCTTGGTAAACTGATCAGCAATAGCCTGATATCTTTTATCTTTTTCAGATAATTCGGTATCACCGCCGTCCGGGTCGTCATCATCGCTGCATGCACTGAAATTGAATGTCATCATCGCTGCCATGGCAGCATACAGGGGAAATCTTAAAAACTTTTTCATACCTCTTTTAATTAAATATTAAATTATTATTATTTTATAAAATAGCCTGCATAAGCAATACCTAAAGAAATGGACGGTTCGTTATTATATTGACTTTTCAGGAAGCGTTGTGAATACTCTGCTTTCACAACTATTTCTTTTATCGGATAATAGTTAACGCCTATTGCCATACGTTGGCGGTCTGTCCACGAATATTTTGTAGCTCCTTTGACCGGTACATAAGAATCATAATATTCATAGCGTCCGAACACATAGAGTTTGTCTCCCGATTCGCGTAACTTTCTGATTTGGGAGAATACATTATATCCGGCTTCAATGCCGCCTGCCACTGCATTCTTTCCTACATGAGTACGCTTATAGGGCGATGTGCTGGACTGTTCGCGGTTATATTTTGATATGGTCGCTGCATCTCCCAAGTGTCCGTAATCTATGTTTCCGCGTGCTATCCAGTTGTGTCCCTTATAATCAAAGTCGAATGCAGCAATGCTTACAGCTCCTTTGGTATCTTTGTATTTGCCTTGGTCTGCCTGAAGAGTATTATTGAAGCTATGGCCGTAATAGGCGCTCAGTCCCATGCGCAAGCCGGGAACGGAATAGTTGTCTATACGCATGGCTACTGCATAATTGTTGGCCGGAGTGAACTCAAATGCGGAGCCCGAACCATTTTTTATCCATTGGTCTTTTGAAAAATGCATTGAATTGAGGGCAGGAATCAGCATGGCTTCATATTTCCAGTCACCGGTGCGTCCCCAAATACTTATACCGGTTTCGTGCCATGTGCATGGCATGATTGTGTTCTCTCCCTCGGGGCGGTATACAGTAAAGAATTCGTTAGGAAGGTGATGGGCATTGGTATACCCCACAGGAACTATAATATGTCCGGCACGGATATTGAACTCAGGACAGAATGATTTCTGTATCCAGAACTGTTCCAAGGCAACTTCACCGCCACGTTCTATCTCTTTTTCCCATTCGCCCACTTCTTCCTGTTCCATTTCTACGGCAGACTCTGTTCCACCGTGTTCAAACTCAATTTCGCTTCCCATTGTCCAGCCTTTGCCGAAATCATATCCTATCATGATGACTACATGAGGAAGATCGAACTGTCCATGACTTTTGGCATCTTTATAATCTTCCGCTTTAGAGTAGCGGTTGATATTGTCACTGTAGAAGTTGCGCGTCATTACAGCTTCACCATAGCCTCCCAACGTAAGTCTTGACTTTTTGGGAGCATTCTTTCCCGTTGTTTTTTCTGTGCGGTTGCTTTCTTTGTCTTTGTCAATGCCGTTTTCGGCATATAGACCGGTCATACAGCTTGCAAAGGCTATAGAAAACAATAATACCTTTCTCTTCATTTGCTTTAAATTTTATAATTTTAAGATGCTGCAAAGTTAGAGGGAGTTAAAGGGTGGGGCAATACCCAAAAATGGGTAATGTTCAGTGAAGAATTGGTAATGAGTAGGTACTATTGTAATAACGGGTCACCTTATTTTCTTGGGCCTTAATTCCGCAACACTATTATAAAATATTTTTTTTAAGTACCTGAGCAACAA
>OGKG01001096.1_pt1 | contig 33431 bp, 17 predicted proteins | sample 1572201 | NCBI WGS metagenome assembly OGKG01 (sample SAMEA2582146, study PRJEB24529) | metagenome | biome: Human gut stool | place: China | collected 2011 | reverse complement strand
AGGTGCGTGACGTGCATTACACTCACTATGGTCGTTTGTGTCCGATCGAAACGCCCGAGGGACCGAATATCGGTTTGATTTCATCTCTCTGCGTGTACGCCAAGATCAATGACCTCGGGTTTATCGAGACTCCTTACCGTAAGGTAAATGACGGAGTGGTGGATTTGTCCGAAGAAGGAGTGAAATATTATTCGGCGGAAGAAGAAGAAGAAAAGGTAATCGCTCAGGCTAGTTCCCCGATCAACGAAGAAGGGAAGTTTACCAATAAATGGGTAAAAGCCAGAAAGGATGCCGATTTCCCGATGGCAGCGGGTGAAGAGGTGGACATGATTGATGTTGCCCCGAACCAGATTGCTTCTATCGCGGCTTCTTTGATTCCCTTCTTGGAGCATGATGATGCTAACCGTGCGTTGATGGGATCTAACATGATGCGTCAGGCAGTTCCGATCATTTCTCCGGAATCCCCGATCGTGGGTACCGGTTTGGAAGCTAACTTGATCAAGGATTCCAGAACACAGATCGTTGCTGAAGGTCCGGGTGTGGTTAGTTTCGTGGACGGGCGCAAGATCGTGATCAAGTATGACCGCACGGAAGAAGAGGCTTTTGTAAGTTTCGAGCCGGATACGAAAGAGTATTATTTGCCGAAATATCAACGTACTAACCAAAGTACGACAATCACGTTGAAGCCGATCGTGAGAAAAGGCGAGCGTGTAGAAGAAGGACAGATTCTGACGGAAGGTTACTCTTCCCAGAAGGGTGAGTTGGCTCTCGGGCGTAACCTGAAAGTGGCATTCATGCCTTGGAAGGGGTACAACTACGAGGATGCTATCGTGATCTCCGAAAATATTGTTCGGAATGACGTGTTCACTTCTGTTCACGTGGACGAGTATTCTTTGGAAGTGCGTGAAACGAAACGCGGTCTTGAGGAGTTGACGGCCGATATCCCGAACGTGAGTGAAGAGGCAACGAAAGATCTGGATGAAAACGGAATCATTCGTGTCGGAGCTCGTGTACAGCCGGGAGATATCTTGATCGGTAAGATTACCCCGAAAGGTGAGTCTGACCCGAGTCCGGAAGAAAAGTTGTTGAGAGCCATCTTCGGTGACAAAGCCGGTGACGTGAAAGATGCTTCTTTGAAGGCTTCCCCGTCTTTGAAGGGTGTGATTATCGACAAGAAGCTGTTCCAACGCACGATCAGCGACCGCAAGACTAAAGCTGCCGGAAAGAATATACTGGCAGAGTTAGACGAGCAGTTCCAACGTAAAGTAGGTGATCTTACTTCTCTGTTGATCGATAAGTTGTTCGAACTGGTGAACGGTAAGACTTCACAAGGCGTGAAGAATTATTTGAACGAGGATATTGTTCCGAAAGGCGTGAAGTTCTCGTACAAGATGCTGCAGAATATGGATTTCTTGCAGATTAACCCGAACAAGTGGACGACAGACAAGCAGAAGAATGATATGATCCGCGACTTGTTGCATAACTATATCATCAAGTACAAAGAGATCGAGGGACAGATCAAGCGTAAGAAATACAACGCTACTGTCGGGGACGAACTTCCCACGGGTATCATCAAGATGGCAAAAGTTTACGTGGCTAAAAAACGTAAATTGCAAATCGGTGATAAGATGGCAGGACGTCACGGTAACAAGGGTATCGTATCCCGCGTGGTAAGGGTGGAAGATATGCCGTTCTTGGCTGACGGAACTCCGGTTGATATTTGTTTGAACCCGTTGGGTGTGCCTTCCCGTATGAACTTGGGACAGGTATTCGAAACCGTATTGGGTTGGGCAGGTAAGAACTTGGGAGTGAAGTTCGCTACTCCTATTTTCGATGGTGCAACTCTTGAAGATATCAATAAGTACACGGACGAAGCCGGTGTACCCAGATTCGGTACCACGTACTTGTATGACGGGGGAACGGGAGAACGTTTCGACCAGCCGGCAACCGTGGGGGTGATCTACATGTTGAAGTTGGGGCACATGGTTGACGATAAGATGCATGCTCGTTCTATCGGTCCGTACTCGTTGATTACTCAACAACCTCTTGGAGGTAAGGCTCAGTTCGGAGGTCAGCGTTTCGGAGAGATGGAGGTTTGGGCACTCGAGGCATTCGGTGCATCACATATCCTTCAGGAAATCCTGACAGTGAAGTCGGATGACGTGATGGGAAGAACGAAGACTTACGAGCATATCGTGAAAGGGGAACCTCTGCCGAATCCCGGGATTCCAGAGTCTTTCAACGTGTTGTTGCATGAGCTTCGCGGGTTAGGATTGAGCGTAAACCTAATATAATGGAAAATTGAAAATGGAAAATTGAAAATGGGGAAAGAAAGTCTATTAATTTTCAATTCTCAATTTTCAATTTTCAATTAACAAATAAAATATGGCCTTCAGAAAAGACAATAAAGTAAAGAGTTTTACTAAAATAGCGATTGGGTTGGCTTCGCCGGAAGAGATTCTGGAACGATCCAGTGGCGCTGTACTAAAACCGGAGACGATTAACTATCGTACTTACAAGCCTGAACGTGACGGTTTGTTCTGCGAGCGTATTTTCGGACCGGTGAAGGATTACGAATGTCATTGCGGTAAGTACAAACGTATTCGTTATAAAGGGATCGTTTGCGACCGTTGTGGTGTCGAGGTGACGGAGAAGAAGGTAAGACGTGAGCGCATGGGGCACATTCAATTGGTGGTTCCGGTGGCTCATATCTGGTATTTCAAATCATTACCGAATAAAATCGGTTACTTGTTAGGTTTGCCTTCCAAGAAACTGGATACCGTGATTTACTACGAGAGATACGTGGTGGTGAACCCGGGTATCATGGGTGATACCGGTATCAAAACAATGGACTTTTTGACGGAGGAGGAATATCTGGATATTCTGGATAAGCTTCCGACGGATAATCAATATCTGGATGATGATGATCCGAATAAATTCATTGCTAAGATGGGTGCCGAGGCGATCTCCATGTTGTTGGAGCGTCTGGACTTGGATGATTTGTCCTATGATTTGAGAAATAAAGCGAACACGGAGACTTCTCAACAGAGAAAGAACGAAGCTTTGAAACGTTTGCAGGTTGTAGAGGCTTTCCGCGAGAGTAAAGAGATTAATAAACCGGAATGGATGATCGTGAAGGTGTTGTCTGTGATACCGCCCGAGTTGCGTCCGTTGGTTCCGTTGGATGGTGGTCGTTTTGCGACTTCCGATTTGAACGATTTGTACAGACGGGTAATCATCCGTAACAATCGTTTGAAGAGATTGATCGAGATCAAGGCTCCGGATGTGATCTTACGTAATGAAAAACGTATGTTGCAGGAGGCCGTGGATTCATTGTTCGATAACTCTCGTAAGTCTAACGCCGTAAAGATCGAGAATAACAGACCGTTGAAATCTTTGTCCGACAGTTTGAAAGGTAAACAAGGACGTTTCCGTCAGAACTTGTTGGGTAAGCGTGTTGACTATTCTGCGCGTTCGGTAATTGTCGTTGGGCCGGACTTGAAGATGCACGAATGTGGTATCCCGAAGGATATGGCAGCCGAATTGTACATGCCGTTTATTATCCGTAAGTTGATCGAGCGCGGTATCGTGAAGACGGTGAAGAGTGCGAAAAAGATCGTGGATCGTCGTGACCCGATTGTTTGGGACATTCTGGAAAATGTGTTGAGAGGGCATCCGGTTTTGTTGAACCGTGCGCCGACTTTGCACCGCTTGGGTATTCAGGCTTTCCAGCCGAAATTGATCGAGGGTAAGGCTATTCGTTTGCATCCTTTGGCTTGTACCGGATTTAATGCCGACTTTGACGGTGACCAGATGGCTGTGCATTTGCCGTTAGGTAACGAGGCTGTTCTGGAAGCGCAGATTTTGATGTTGTGTTCGCATAACATCTTGAATCCGGCTAACGGTGCGCCTATCACGGTACCTTCTCAAGATATGGTACTCGGTTTGTACTATATCACGAAACCGAGAAAAGGCGTGAAAGGTGAAGGTTTGAAGTTCTATGCTCCCGAGGAAGTGATTATCGCTTTCAACGAGCGGGCTGTGGATTTGCATGCCGAGATTGAAGTGAAAATTGATGATGTAGATAATGAAGGGAATGCGATCAACCACATGATTAAGACTACTGTCGGTCGTGTAATATTGAATCAGTTTACCCCGAAGAATTATCCGTATATTAATACCTTGATCACGAAGAAAGCTTTGCGTGACATCATCGGTGACGTGTTCAAACGTTGCGGGGTGGATGTGACCGCCAAGTTCTTGGATGATATCAAAGACTTGGGTTACCGTAAGGCGTTCGAGGGTGGTTTGTCATTCAACTTGGGTGACGTTATCGTGCCGGAGAACAAGCAAGATTTGTTGCAGGAGGGATACGATCAAGTGGAAGAGGTGATGATGAACTATAACATGGGATTCATTACCAATAATGAAAGATATAACCAGATTATCGATATTTGGACACACGTGAACGCTAATTTGACTTCAACTTTGATGAAGCAGTTGGCATCTGACGATCAGGGATTCAATTCTATCTACATGATGTTGGATTCCGGAGCCCGCGGATCTCGCGAGCAGATTCGTCAGTTGGGTGGTATGCGTGGATTGATGGCGAAACCCCAAAAATCCGGAGCTACCGGTGGTCAGATTATCGAGAACCCGATTTTGGCAAACTTCAAGGAAGGGCTTTCGGTGTTGGAGTACTTCATTTCAACCCACGGTGCTCGTAAAGGTTTGGCGGATACGGCATTGAAGACGGCAGACGCCGGATACCTGACTCGTCGTCTGGTTGACGTGGCAAATGACATCACGATTACTGAGGAAGACTGCGGTACGTTGAGAGGGGTTACCATTTCGGCTATCAAGAATAACGAAGAGATCGTATCTTCTTTGTCCGAGAGAATATTGGGACGCGTGTCCGTGCATGATATTTATCACCCGAATACCGGTGAATTGATCGTGGCATCGGGTGACGAGATCACGGAAGTGATTGCCGATATTATTGAAAAATCACCGATCGAGCGAGTTGAAGTACGTTCTGTACTGACTTGTGAGGCGAAGAAAGGAGTTTGTGCTAAATGTTATGGACGTAACCTTGCTACCAGCCGTATGGTTGAGAAAGGTGAGGCTGTCGGAGTTATTGCGGCACAGTCTATTGGTGAGCCGGGTACCCAGTTGACATTGAGAACTTTCCACGTGGGAGGTACTGCCGGAAATATTTCCAGCGAGAACTCGTTGAAAGCGAAATATGACGGTTATGTCGAGTATGAGGAATTGCGTTCTGTCGAGCATGTGTTGGATAACGGAACGACTTGTGACGTTGTTGTCGGACGTTTGACGGAGTTGCGCATTCTGGATAAAAACACGAATATTATATTGATTTCTCACGCTATCCCTTATGGGGCTAAATTGTTCGTGAAGGATGGTGATGAAGTAAATAAAGGTGAGTTGCTTTGTGAATGGGACCCGTTCAATGCGTTGATCATTACTGAATTTGCCGGAACTGTCGGGTTGGAGAACTTGATTGAGGGTGAAACCTACAAGGAAGAATCTGACGAAACGACCGGATTTAGAGAGATGATTATCATCGAGTTCCGTGACAAGATGAAAGCTCCCGCTTTGCGTATCAATGATGCGGAAGGAAATATGATCAAGAGTTACAACTTGCCGGTAGGCGCTCACATCGTTGTAAAAGAAGGTGCAGAGGTAACGGCAGGTAGTACGATCGCGAAGATTCCGAGGGCTGTTGGTAAGGCAGGCGATATCACGGGAGGTCTTCCTCGTGTTACCGAGTTGTTTGAAGCTCGTAACCCGTCGAACCCCGCGGTTGTATCGGAAATTGACGGGGAGGTAACTTATGGTAAGATCAAGCGCGGTAACCGCGAGATCATCGTAACTTCTAAAGCCGGAGAGGTGAAGAAGTATCTGGTATCTCTGTCAAAACAGATATTGGTTCAAGAGAACGACTATGTACGTGCCGGAACTCCGTTGTCTGACGGTGCGATTACCCCGATCGATATTCTGAATATCGAGGGACCGATCAAAGTACAGGAATATATCGTGAACGAGGTACAGGATGTGTATCGTATGCAGGGTGTGAAGATTAACGATAAGCACTTCGAGATTATCGTACACCAAATGATGCGTAAGGTATTGATTCAAGATGCCGGAGACACGAGATTCTTGGAAAACCAAATCGTTGACAAAGGTGAGTTCATGGAAGAAAACGATTCAATCTACGGTAAGAAAGTTGTACTGGATGCCGGAGATTCGGATCGGGTGAAACCGGGACAAATTATCACGGTACGTATGTTGAGAGATATTAACTCTCAATTGAAACGTCGTGACTTGAAGGTGATAGAGGCTAGGGATGCGGTGCCCGCAACTTCGGCACAGGTATTACAAGGTATTACCCGCGCTGCATTGCAGACGGCAAGCTTTATCTCTGCTGCTTCATTCCAAGAGACCACGAAGGTGTTGAACGAAGCTGCAATTTACGGTAAGGTCGATCCTCTGGAAGGATTGAAAGAGAACGTGATTTGCGGTCACTTGATACCGGTGGGAACAGGTATGAAAGAGTTTAGAGGTATGATCGTAGGCTCTAAGGCGGATCTCGAAAGGATGGAAAAATAACGATAAGATAGAGGCGCCGAAAGGCGCCTCTATTGTTTTATAACTATAACCGAACCATTATGGAAGAGAAAAAACAACAACTTGATATCGAATTAAGTCATGAGGTGGCACAAGGGACTTATGCTAATCTGGCTATAATTTCCCATTCCTCGTCGGAGTTTATCGTGGATTTTATTCGTATTATGCCGGGTGTGCCGAAGGCTGACGTGAAGAGTCGTATCATACTGACCCCGGAACATGCCAAACGTTTGATGTTGGCGTTACAAGATAACATCCGTAAATTTGAAATGAATTTCGGTAAAATTAACTTGCCCGAAGGTGGTGGTCCCGGAACCCCGATGTTCCCGTTGGATTTGGGAACGAAGGGACAGGCTTAGTAATTTACGATTTCAGATTTATGATTTTAGATTCCCACGTACTTATTCAATTTGTAATTTAGCAATCAAAAGCGCAGATTTGTGCGACTGGAATCATAAATCTGAAATCGTAAATCTAAAATTACTAAAGCCATTTTTTCCGTTTAAAATAGAGTAGCATGATGATGGTGATGAGAATCATGATACCCCATAGGATGAAGTAAGCGTAGCGGTGATTTAGTTCGGGCATGTATTGGAAGTTCATTCCGTAGATGCCGGCGATGAAAGTGAGTGGGATGAAGATGGCGGAGAAAATTGTCAATACTTTCATGACGTCGTTGATCCGGTTGCTAGTGTTGGTTTGGTAAAGATTGATCTGGTCGGATACCATGGAGTAGTATATTTCGATGGCTTCCTGTGCTTGTAGAACCAAGTCGTCCAAGTCGTGCAGATAGGTGTACGTGCGTTCATTGATTAGGGGCGAATCACAGTTCGTGAAACGGGAGGTGACTTCTTTGAAAGGACGGACGTTTTTCCGGATGTAGGATAATTCCGTTTTGTAATGATAAAGACCTTCTATTGTTTTCACGTCGGATTCGAGAATTGTTTTTCCTCTTGACTCAATATCGGCACCCAGTATTTCCAAGTTGATGATATAGCTGTCTACAATCGTATCCAGCAGCGCATAGCAAAGATAGTCCGTGCCATAAGTGCGGATACGGGTTTTCCCGTCATAAAGGCGTTTCTTTACATCCTTGAAATAATCTGCGTCGGTTTCCTGCACTGTAATCAAATAATGAGAGCCGACGATGAAAGAGAGTTGTTCCATGTGCACGACATCATCTTCTTTGCCTAAATAGAAAGATTTGGCAATAATGTACAGGTGGTCGGATTCATCGCTGAACCGGGGACGCTGGTCTGTGTTTAAAATGTCTTCCAGAAAAAGGGAAGATATATCGAATGCTTTTCCTATTTCGGCAATCAGGCCTGTGTTCTGAAGACCGGATATGTTGATCCATGTCATGTGGTCGTTGGATACCATATTACTGATACCGTCGACTGTTTCCGGAAAGGATTCTTTGACTCCTTCCGGGGTGTATTGTATGACATGGATCGAATTTTTAGTCATTTTCTGTTTCCCGATAAAGATAAGGGAACCGGGAGCGGCTCCTTGTGATTTTGTCCGATCTTTCAGAAATCTAGCCATAATGCAATATAAATTAAAAGTTATTTTGGAATATCGGAAGTGTCCGAATCGGAGTTTTCTATTTTTAGTTTGATGGGATTGGAACTATCGCCCCACGTGAGAGTCCTGTACGGGAACGGAAATTCGACGTTCTTTGCGTCAAATACTTTTTTCAAACGTCTGCGATATTCTCTTCCGACAGCCCATTGTTGCATGGGTTTGGTTTTGAGGACAAGACGGATAACAACGGCACTGTCCGCGAAGTCATTGACGCCGCTGATGGATATCGGTTCAAGCATCAGTTCCTTGTAAACTGGGTCGTTATACATTTCATCACCGACTTGCTGCATGAGCATGACGGCATTGTCCGTGTCTTCTTTGTACGCTATACCGATTTGCAGGACGATGGCAGACCATTCTTTTGTCATGTTCGAGAGGGTATTAATTTTTCCGTTTTGGAAAATGTGTACTATGCCGGAACTGTCCCGTAGGGTAACGGTACGTAGTTCTATTTTCTCGACCAAACCTTCCGTGCCGTTGATAACAGCCCAGTCCCCGGTACGCAATTGATCTTCCAGCAGGATAAAGAAACCGGAAATAAAGTCCCGAACGAGTTCCTGTGCGCCGAAGCCGACAGCCAGACCGACAATACCGGCACTGGCAAGGATGGGGGCGATGTTGATATTGAATTTGCCGAGAAGAATCAAAAGGAAGATGCCCCATAAGAAGATTCTTCCGATACCATATATAATACCCGTGAGTGTGTTTATCCGTTTTTCCGCTTCCATGTCGTCAATATCTGCGGCTTTGTGGGCTTTTGATACGGCAATTTTTTTCATTTTTTTGGTTGTGAAGCGTAATGCCCGGAGTAATGAAACGAAAAGGACGATTAATATCGCGATGGAGGGAAGTTGTATCACGCACCAAGTGATTAATTTGGTCAGCATTTCATTCCAGAAGTTTGCCGTGAATACAGCCGGAACCCGTGATGCGGCCTCTTTCGTGTTCCAGAAAACAATAACCCCGTCTATTTGTGTGCTGTCCGGAATGTTTTTCTCGATTACTTCATTGTTCGTGTTATCCCACCAAGAATCATCCAAGTTAGCTTTGTTAATTAGAAAGTTTGTGCTGACTTTCGGAACAGAAACAACGATCTCGCCCGAAGAGGGAAGGAAATGAATATTGTGGTAGGCATCCCGGAGTTGTCCCAGCGTGGAGTTGAGCCCGATGCCCTCTGCCGTCTTGAAGACGGTATCCCGGATGATAATACGGTTGATGTATGAACTGGTATCTCCCGCGACTTCGGAGGTGGCGGTGAATAATAATTTCCCCTCCCGGTCATACACGTTGTAGTCGTCAAACTCTTGATTGAAGAATCCTTCTTTGTTTTTAATCAGTTTGATTTGTTTTTTAGGGTATAACGAGTATAACTTGTTGATATTCGTGCCTCTTTGAATAGGTCCCACGTGATTGGCGCTGATCGTGTACGGGTTTCGGTCGTCGGGATTTTCGATGAAATCGGAGAGTTTTGATTTCTTTCCGCAACTTGTGATCCCCATAACCAAGCAGAGAAGAATCAAGTAATGTTTCATGGTAATATGTCTTATATTTAATATGTTATTATACACGATATATTCGATAAAATTATACAAAACTTATTATCTATACAATTTTGGGTAGGTTTTTGTTCCATTTTGAAAGGGAAATTATTCATTGGAATTTTCAACCGTAACAAGAAAGTAACAAAAAAAGGCGGAAAAACGAGCCTTGTTTAGAACTGTTTTATTTTATTTGTGTTGAAAAACATGTTTTTCAACATGCTCAGGCTTGATTGTCAATGGTATATATCGAGAGAAAAAAATAATGATGCAAACTTGTTTAGATATTTGTATTGGCTACCTTTACGCATGTTTTACAACATAAAAATTGTGTGATTTTGTAATATACATTTTGTAATTTAATATTAAAGAACAAGTAACTAAGTCATGAGTGAAAAGACAGAAGTTATCGACAAAAAAAATATTGTAATCCGTTTTTCGGGGGATTCGGGAGACGGTATGCAATTGACGGGTTCGCAGTTCTCGGATGCTGCAGCTTTATTTGGAAACGGAGTATCAACGTTTCCGGATTATCCCGCGGAGATACGCGCACCGCAAGGAACTGTAGGTGGTGTTTCCGGTTTTCAGGTACATATTGGGGATAATCCGGTGAAAACCCCGGGTGATTTTGCTGATGTGCTTGTGGCGATGAATCCTGCCGCTCTGAAAGCTAATTTGCGTTGGGCTAAAAAGGGTGCAACGATTATCGTGAATTTGGATGCATTTAATGATAAGAACATCGAGAAAGCAGGGTATAAGGCAAATCCATTGGAAGATGTTGTCTTGCAGGATTATAATGTAGTCCCGGTAAAAGTGACAACTTTGACGGAAGAAGCTTTGAAAGACAGCGGTCTGGATCAAAAATCTATCGTTAAATGTAAGAATATGTTTGCTCTTGGTATGATATACTGGATGTTTGACCGTACGGTAGATCACACGAGAGATTTTATTAACCAAAAATTCGGTAAGAAACCGGAGATCGCGAAAGCTAACGTGAAAGTTTTGGAAAGCGGATTTAATTATGCTGCCAACGTACACGCTTTAGCTGTACACTTCAATGTGGCTCCCGCTCATATAGAAAAAGGTCGCTACCGTACGATTACCGGAAACAAGGCAACTGCGTGGGGATTCCTTGCAGCGGCTGAAAAGGCTAATTTACCTTTGTTCTGCGGTTCTTATCCTATTACTCCGGCAACGGATATTTTACAGGAATTAGCATTAAGACGCGATTTAGGAGTGAAAACCTATCAGGCAGAGGATGAGATTGCCGGAATTTGTACTTCTATCGGTGCAAGTTACGTGGGTAATCTGGCTATAACTACTACTTCCGGTCCCGGCCTTGCATTGAAGAGCGAAGCTGCCGGATTGGCTGTAATGGCTGAATTGCCTTTGGTTATTGTTGACGTTCAACGCGGTGGTCCTTCAACAGGTCTTCCCACGAAGACGGAGCAATCCGACTTGTTGCAGGCTCTTTACGGGCGTAACGGTGAAAGTCCTATGCCTGTTGTAGCAGCAAGTACCCCGGGTAACTGTTTTGATTACGCGTTCTGGGCAGCTAAAATAGCTGTTGAACATATGACTCCCGTTGTTCTGTTGACTGACGGTTATCTTGGAAACGGTGCGCAACCGTGGAAGATTCCGGCAATGAAAGATCTTCCGGTGATAACCCCGAGAGTGGCTAAAGAGGGAGATGATTACAAGCCTTACGCTCGTGATCCGGAAACTTTGGCTAGAATGTGGGCTTTGCCGGGAACGAAAGGCCTGGAACACCGCATCGGTGGTTTGGAAAAAGTAAATGTTACCGGAGAGATTAGTTATGTTCCTGAAAACCATCAGGTGATGACTGACTTGCGTGATGCGAAAGTGGCTAAGATTGCCGATTATATCCCGGAACAGGAAGTGTTCGGAAGCCAAGATGGTGGCGACGTGCTTGTTGTCGGATGGGGTGGTACTTACGGTCACTTGTATTCCGTGGTAAAGGAACTGAGAGAAGAGGGTGCGGATGTTAGTTTGGCTCACTTCAATTTTATTAATCCGCTTCCGAAGAACACGGGTGAAGTGCTTGCGAAATTCAAAAAGATTATTGTTTGCGAGTTGAACTTGGGACAATTTGCTCAATATTTGAGAGCTAAATTCCCGGCATATACTTATTATCAATATAACAAAGTAGCAGGATTACCTTTCACGGTAGTTGAGCTGAAAGAAAAAATAACCGAATTATTAGGAAAATAATCATGGCAGAACAATATACACCGAAAGATTTTAAGAGCAACCAAGAGATTCGTTGGTGTCCGGGTTGCGGTGACCATGGTATCATCAACTCTGTACAAAAGGCCATGGCTGAATTGGGGTACCCGAAAGAATCGTGGGCAGTTATTTCCGGAATCGGGTGTTCTTCTCGTTTCCCCTACTACATGAACACGTATGGTTTCCACACGATTCATGGGCGTGCTGCCGCGATAGCATCCGGGGCAAAGAGTGCTAACCCGAAATTGAATATCCTTCAGGTTTCCGGTGACGGAGATGCGTTGGCAATCGGGGGTAATCACTTTATTCACGCTATCCGTCGGAATATCGATATTACCACTTTAGTGTTCAATAACGAGATTTACGGTTTGACAAAAGGACAGTATTCTCCGACCACGAAATTGGGTACGAAGACTAAAACTTCTCCTTACGGTACGATTGAAACTCCGTTTAATCCCGGAGAATTGGTAATCGGTGCACAAGGAAAATTCTTTGCTCGTTCGTTGGATATGAATATTAATTTGACTGCCGAGGTGATCGAGGCCGGTGTGCGTCATAAAGGGACTGCAGTTGTGGAGATTCTTCAGAATTGTGTGATTTTTGCCGATGGTGCTCATGCTGCGATTACCGATAAAGAAATGAAAGAGGAACGTCAGTTGATTTTGAAACACGGTGAACCGATGGTTTTTGGAAAGAACAAAGATAAAGGTATCATGTTCGATATGAAAGCCGGAAAGTTGAAAGTTGTGGAGATAGGTAAAGATGGCATCACTCTTGACGATATCATGGTACATGACGCTCATAGTGTGAATCCCTCTATACATTGGATGCTGGTGCACATGAAAGCTCCGGAATATCCCGTGGCATTGGGAGTTATCCGTGATGTGGAAGGCATTACTTATAATGATGCACTGGAAGGACAGATTGAAGACGTGAAAGCAAAATCACCGATTCATTGTGTTGACGATTTATTGAACAGCGGTGACGTTTGGGAGGTAAAATAAATTGTTTGATAATAAAAAAATAGAGGCGTTTCATTGAAACGCCTCTATTTTTTTATTTCGAGTGGGGTATGGATGCGATACCCCATTGGGTATTGGGAATAGAATCCATTTTTAATTTTAAATGTCCGCCGTTCATGATTTCCTTACGATAGAACCAGCAGTCGTCCAACGGTTTGCCGTTTAACGTGGCGGATTGAACGTAATAGTTTGTCGGGGAGCAATTTTCCGTTTCAATGATAAATTCTTTTCCGGAATAATATTTCGGGTTAAGTTTGATTGTAATCTTGTTGAATTTCGGGCTACCGATTTGGTAGGACGGGGTGATGTTTGTTCCCCCTTGCACGTCGAACAGCCCCATGGCAGCCAGTACGTACCATGCTCCCAGTTGTCCTTGGTCTTCATCTTGCCCGTAGCCATAGCCGTGTTCGGGAGTGAGTCCGTAAAACTCGTCACAAATTAGACGGGTATATAGTTGTGTCAACCAAGGTTTGCCGGAATAATTGAATAACCAAGCATCGTGCAGGCAAGGTTGATTACCTTGGTTGTACAGTTTCTCGACACCCGAAAAACTGTCGATTTCTTTACCGCCGCCGAAAAGAGTCTTGCGTGACTCGGCGAACGTGTTTTCCAATCTTTCGTTGAAGACATCTATTCCCATGAGGGAGATTAGATTTTTCACGTCATGCGGAACGTACCACGTGTATTGGGCGGCATTCCCTTCTTGGAATCCTTTCCAGCCTTTCATCGGGTCGAAATTTTTCATGAATGTGCCGTCCTCTTCCCGCGGGCGCATGTATTTTGTTTCGGGGTCAAAAAGGTTTTTGTAAGCATGCGAGTAATGTAGCAGCGTGTCATACTCGGCTGTTTTGCCCAAGGCCTTTGCCAATTGTGCTGCGGCATAGCAACTGAATGCGTATTCCAGCGTGTGGGATGCCCCGAAATTGCATACCCATTCGTTCGGGTACAGGTAATCTTTTAGGGGTATATAGCTCCTCTTGATAAAGTATTCGTTATCGTATTTCCCGTTACCCATGTCCCTGCCGATGTATTCCAATTCGTTTTTACGCACGGCGTCCCATGCCGTGTGGATATCGAAGTCCCGGATGCCTGCCTGATAAGCGGCACAAATCACTAGCCCTTGAAAGTTGGTTTGCACGCCATTCGTGTAGACTCCTGCGGCTTCGCCGTCATGTAACCAACCGGAATTTTTGTAGAAGTCGAGATTGGATTTCACGTAGCTGGAATAGATTTCCGGGTAGGCGAGAGTCCATATTTGCGTGAGGTTCCAGAAGCCGCCCCACATGCCGTCCGTGTTGTGGTGGGCGTATTGCGGTAGCCCGTGTTCATCCAAGGGAATTTGACCGACCGTTTTGTCATGTTGAATAAATTGCCCATTTATGTCGTTGGCAATGCCTCTGCCGAGTAAAGCATGGTATAGTCCGGTGTAGAATTTGGTTTTGTCTTCATCGGTTCCACCCTCGACTTGTACGCGTCCCAGCATTTCGTTCCATGTTTCGCGAGCGCTGTTTCTCACGTTGTCGAATGTTTTGCCTTTTGACTCTATTTCCCGATTGTTGCGGGCGTTTTCAATGCTCGTGTAGGATAGTCCTACCTGCATTTGTATCTGTTCCTGCTCTTTTGTCTTGAAATTCAAGAATAATCCGCATCCGGGACCTTGCACGGCGTGAGAATTTTCGGTAATCTTGTCATTGATAAATGTACCGACGGATTCCGGTTGCTTATCCAGTTTGGCGGCAAAGTAGATTTTCACTTTTCCCTCCGGCTGACAGAAAATGGCGTAAACCGGATAGTTTTCCACCCAACCGGTCACCTCGTTGCTTTCGGGATGATAGGTTACTTCTGCGTCGGTCACGGTTGCGCTTTCGCCTTGTTTGTGTCCGATGTCGAATAATATTCTTGCTTCCGATGATTCGGGGAAAGTGTAGCGGTGAAAACCCGTGCGGGTTGTTGCCGTGAGTTCGGCTTTGATATTGTAATCGGTGAGATTCACGGAATAATACCCCGGTGTGGAGCATTCCGTGTTCTTGTCGATGCGGGAACGATAACCTTCATCCGGATTTTCAAGAGAACCGGGAAGTGTTTTCAATGTGCCCGTGGTTGGGATTGTCACGACTCCCCCGATTTGAAACTCGTGAAAATGGGCAAAGCCCTCGATTGAATGATGGCGGTCATCATATCCACAGGGAGTCCAACTTCCGTAACTTCCATAGGCGTTTGTCGTCGGGGCTAATTTTGCCATACCCATAGGGAGTGCCGCGGGTGTATAGAAGAACCAACGACAATGCACTGAACCGATTTGTGGGTCTACCCAATCAACGGGTTGCTTTTTTACGTTCGTGTCTTGACACGAGTAAAGTAGTGATATAAACAGAAATAGGCTAATGAGAGTTCTCATGGATACTTGCTATTTTAAAAGTTTTGATGATTTTGCCTACAAATTTATCTTTTTTTGATTTTCTCTTCATTAAAAAAGAATAAATTTGTAATGCAAAGAATTAAATTTTTTTCCTATGATGCATCTGAATATATTAAGTGTTACATTGCCTCTGACCAATCCGGTGTTGATATTCTCTGTAATTCTTTTTATTATTCTGTTTGCACCTCTCTTGTTACACCGGTTCCGGATTCCGGATATTGTCGGTTTGATCATAGCCGGGGCGGTGATAGGTCCTTACGGTTTGCACGTTATGGATCGGGATAGCAGTATCGTGTTGTTCGGGACGGTAGGATTATTGTATATCATGTTTGTTGCCGGTCTGGAAATAGACATGGCGGATTTCAAAAAGAATAGCAAGAGAAGTTTAATATTCGGTTTGTACACGTTTTTTATTCCGATGATTCTGGGAACGTTTGCGGGAGTCTATTTATTGGATTTTTCTTATCCGACTTCCATATTGTTGGCGAGTATGTTTGCTTCGCATACTTTGGTGACTTACCCGATTGTCAGTAAATACGGGATCACGAAAAACAGGGCGGTTAATGTTGCGATCGGGGGGACTGTTATTACTTGTCTGCTCGCTTTGCTCGTGTTGGCGGTGATTGTCGGAATGTCTACCGGGGAACTGACTCAAGGTTTTTGGATCAGACTGGGAGTTTCGACGGTATTGTTCGCGTTTATTGTCTTGTGGGTTTTTCCCGTCGTGGGACATTGGTATCTCAAGCGTTATGATGATCGGGTAGGGCAATTTATTTTTGTGCTGGGATTGGTTTTCTTGGCTTCTTTCTTGGCGGAAGCCGCCGGGTTGGAGGCAATTATCGGGGCATTCCTTGCGGGGTTGGCATTGAATCGTCTGATTCCGAATACTTCCGCTTTGATGAACCGGATCGAGTTCGTGGGAAACGCTCTTTTTATTCCGTTCTTTTTGATAGGAGTCGGGATGCTGGTTAATTTTCACGTGTTTTTTAATGATCTGACTTCGATATGGGTAGCAGTAGTTATGACGGTGGTAGCCACGGTTTCCAAGTTTATTCCGGCATGGTTGACTCAACGGAATTTTAAATTCACGAGTTCGGAGAGAACGTTGATTTTCGGGTTGAGTAACGCACAAGCCGCGGCAACTTTGGCAGCCGTGTTGGTCGGGTATAACGTGATATTAGGGACGACACCGAACGGGGAACCGATTCGTTTGCTGAACGAGAGCGTGTTGAACGGTACGATCGTGATGATTCTGGTGACTTGTATTGTCGCTTCCTTTGCCACGCAGAAAGGGGCGCAAGAGGTAGCCTTGGCGGAGTTTGCCGAGGAAGAGATGGAAAGTGACGAGGATGCGGAAGACCGGATATTGATCCCGTTGAGTAATATCGAGAACGTGGAAGAGTTGGTCAATCTTGCCGTAACCATAAAATCAAAGAAAGCGAAGTCGGTCATGACCGCTTTGAACGTGATTAAAGCGGACACGGGTGATTCGACGGCAGAAAAAAGAGCGAATCTGTTATTGGAAAAAGCCACGAAAGCGGCAGCCGCCACGGACAACCAGTTAGTGACTTCTTTGCGCTATGACGACGACGTGGTGAACGGTATCAAAAATGCCACGAAAGAACATAAGATCACGGATATCGTGTTGGGACTCCGTAAAGAGGGCGAGATATCGGATACTTTCTTAGGTAATCTGACAGACCGGGTTTTGTCGAAATGTGCGACGACTACTTTGGTGTACCGTCCGTCGCAACCCTTATCGACAATCAAACGATATATCGTGGTGGTTCCCCCTCGTGCCGAACGGGAAATCGGTTTCCCGTATTGGGTTATACGGATATGGAATATTGCTAAAAATTCGAGTAGTAAAATTATATTTTATGCTGATGCCTCGGTGTTGTCGGTCTTGCAGGAAGTGAATGCGAAACATGCTGTTGAAGTCGAATTTAATGAATTTGCCGATTGGGATGATTTCTTGATTATTTCCCGTGATGTAAAGGAGAACGATGCTTTGATGATCGTGATGAGCCGTCGGAATTACCCGTCTTACGTGAAAAACATGACGTTGGTGCCGACGTATCTGAACAAATATTTCAATAGGCATAGTTGTATTTTGATTTACCCGATGCAAATAGGTATAGGTGAACAGGAACTTGGAGCGCTAAAGAGTATACCGCATGCGGATTCACATGATAGTCTGGATGATTTGGCGGACGTGATGAGGAGTCTGTTTAAAAGGAATAAATAATTTTATGTGGTAGGTGTATGAAAAAAGTCGTTGTCATTTTAGGGATTATTTTACTGGCTTATGCGTTTAAGGAAATGTCCCCGTTCGAGAAAAAGTTATTGAGTAACCTCACGGCACAGATTCGGGAATTGCAGCAGGAAAAACTTTATCTGCACACGGATAAAAGTGTCTATAACGTGGGGGAAAAAGTCTGGTTTCGGGCGTATCTTGTTCATGCGGCGGGCTTGCAGCCTATCGTGTACAGTCGATTCGTGTATGTTGATCTGGTAGACCGACGGGATTCTATTGTGCAGCGTATCAAGGTGGTGTCACGGGATTCCTCTTTTTACGGTCAGGTGAACATCCCGAAGGATTTGCAACAAGGGGATTATTGTTTGCGGGGATATACTTACTATATGCAGAATCAAGGGGAGGATTTCCTGTTCAAGAAGAAAATACGGGTTATAAATCCGGAAGATTCCAAGGTGTGGACGGATGTGACTTACACGAAAAACCGGGAGAATAATTACACGGCGACGATTCGGTTGCTGGATAGCGAGGGAGAGCCTTATGATAGGGTTTTACTGACATATATCGCCGGAATTAAAAAGGATCAGTATTCCAAGAAAAACGCCCGGACGGATAAGGAGGGGAAATTCGAGGTGAAGATTGATACCACGATGAAAACTATCGAGGTGGAGTTTCCGGAGGGACGTCCGTTTCCTTTCAAACGATATATTCATATACCAGCCCATTTGCGGGATTTTGACGTGCAGTTTTTCCCGGAAGGCGGTTCGTTGTTGTCCAATAATTGGCAGAAAGTGGCGTTCAAGGCTATCGGGGCGGATGGGCGTGCCGTTCATGCCAGCGGAGAAATATATCAGGATTCCGTGGTGATTGCCACGATAGAAACAGTACATGACGGGATGGGATGTTTCAAGTTACCGGTGAATCCGGGTAAGGAATTTTATGCCGTCATGAGAACGGAAGAAGGGGGCGAAAAGCGATTTGATTTGCCGAAGGTTTCTGACGACGGGTGGGGTATCTCGCTTATCGGGCAGGATTCTATGCTACATTACCGGGTTATTAAAGCCGAGAATGCAAAGTTACCGAAAGAACTGTATGTTATGGTGCATTGCCGCGGTATGCTTCTGGGATCCAACCGGGTAAACGGATTAATGAAAGGAAGTATTGATATGAGTGTTATTCCGGAAGGAATTTCACATATCGTGTTGATGGACGGGGATGCTAACGTGTATAGCCAGCGTTTGTTTTTCAGGAAGCTCAAACAGCGTCCCGAATTGAAGATTACCACGAATAAACCGACTTATGTCAGCCGGGAACTGGTGGAGATGGAAATTGATTTCGATGAACCTTTCAAGGGATATCTGGACGGCTCTTTTTCTATTTCTGTCACGGACAATGATAAGGTAGTGCAGGATTCGCTGGAGGATAATATTTTGTCCAATCTGCTGATGACTTCCGATATAAAGGGGTATATAGATCATCCCGCTTATTATTTTAACGATACGACCCCGGAGGTTGCCGCGCACCTTGACCTCGTGATGATGACTCACGGGTGGACCCGGTTTGATATTTCCAAGATTGCCAAAGGTGAGTTCTCTGAAATGAAATTCCCGTTGGAAATCGGACAAATCGTGTCCGGACGGGTAAATAATTTCTGGGGGAAGAAGTCAAAAGGAGCGAATATCGTGTTGATTTCCAATTACGGGCTTTGCCGTATGGTGGAAACGGACGAAACGGGAAATTTTGTCGTGGACGGAATAGCATTCCATGACAGCACGAGTTTTCTGGTACAGGCATTGAGTGCGAAAGGGCGTCGGGGTGTTACCGTGAGAGTGGATGAGGATGAATTTTTACCTGCCGTTTATGACTTACCCTATAATATGCAGGAGAAAAAGAAGGAAGAGGAATTTTACAAGCAACACGGGTTGAATTACTATTACGAGAATGGCGAGAAAATATACGTGTTGGACGAGGTGCAAGTCGTCCGGCGGAAAATCAAGAAGTCCTACTCGTTCTATGATAATCTGGCGAACCACCAGTTGGATTCCGCCCAAATTGCCGAGAACGGAATGTTCGATATTACCCAGATTATCCAATTGTTGCCCGGTGTCACTTTCGAGAAGGATGACGAGGGGGAAGATTGTTTCAAGCAGTTCGGGCGTAAACTTTATGTACTGGTGAATGATTTCGAGGAGCCGATGGATCAAATCCGGTTGATTCCGGTAGGTGCGTTACGGAATATATCTTTGTTAGACCGTATGCAGGGACAGATCTTTTTTGGCGAACGAGGAGCGAACGGGGTGTTGATTATTTCAGCGGAACCGGGATGGACTCCGAAACCCTTGGGACGTCCGAACGTATTACCGTTTAAACTACTGGGTTATCAAGTACCGGACGAATTCTATGTACCGAAATATGACGTGGATTCCGTACGCAAGGATAATCGCTATGACGAACGTTCCACGATTTACTGGAAGCCGGTTGTGATGATAGACAAGGGAAATCCGGCAAAGCTGTCGTTCTATACCGCTGATACTTACGGGAAATATACCGTTACCGTGGAGGGAATCACGACAAATGGAATTATTTGCCGGAAGCGAATACCGTTGATACTGAAATGATCCTGTATAAATTTATGCATCGTGATAGATAGAAGTTTACAAAACAAGAGATTTCGGGAAGAGCCGGATTATCTGGTGAAAAGACTCCGGGAAAGCGATGAGGAAGCTTTGGCTTTCTTGTTGACAACTTACGGCAAGTCTCTTTATTTTTATTGTAACTCTATTCTGAAAAATGATGTTTTCTCGGAAGACATTGTACAGGAAAGTTTTATGAGTTTGTGGGAGCGGCGGAAAGATTTTGTTGCTTTACTACCGATTCGTGTATTTCTTTACCAGAGTGCCCGGAATAAGTGTTTGGATCAATTAAAGCATCAGCAAGTGATAGAGAAGCATGAAAACGAGCTGATTCGGGAGTTGAGCGAAGATACTTTGGACGAGAAGATGATCGAGGAGGAATTGCTGGGGCAACTCTATCGGGCGATAGAAGAATTGCCGACCGAATGTGTCCGGGTATTCAAATTGGGATTGGAAGGTTTGAGTAATCAAGAGATTGCCGACACGTTGAAAGTATCTATCCACACGGTGAAAACACAAAAACAACGGGCGATGACGATCTTGAAAAATCGTTTTGGTGCAGGAGTCGTGTTAGTGGTTTTCGGGGAAGCTTTTTTATGGCTGTAGAGATTGTTGCCGAATAATCCGGTATGGCGAAATCCGTGTAAAACACGGTGTAGTTTCCAAGAATTTATATCGGATTTTGTTTAGTTCGTATCGGTTAATTTTTAAGGTGGATTATTTTTTTTCAAAATAAATGGAAAACTTGTCATTCTTTTTGATAGGGTAGTCGTTATTTGTTCAAATGGTAGAAATGCAAGTATGGTAAATGACAAGAATAATTTGAAGATAGCTTCGTGGATTGCAGCCCGAATGAAAGGAATTATTCTTCCGGATGAAGAGAAAGCTTTGGAAGAATGGTTGGCGGAAAGTGATGAACATAAGGCTTTTTACGAACGGGTGACGGAGGCGGAATTTGTTGCCGGAAGATTGCGGGAATATGAGGCTTATTCTTTGGAAAAGATGAAGGAGAGGGTAATGTCCGGCGTGCGGCAGACCGGACGAAAAGTTCGACGGATACGTTGGTTTGTGCGGGTGGCTGCCGTGTTATTGATACCTTTGCTGGCTGTAGGAATCCTTTTATTCACGAGCGAAGAGCAGAAGCCGAGTCCGGTGGTGGCGGATGTGCTTCCCGGTGGAGAACGTGCTATATTGGAAATGGCTGACGGCAGCAGGATAGATTTGACAGCCGGAGAGGCAAAAGACCTTTCGCGTATGGCCGGAATAACGGTAAAGAATGATTCAAATATACTCGCTTATCAAGTGGATGGAAATGTTTCGGGGACAAAGTTGGAGTACAACACGATAATTATTCCCCGCGGGGGAGAGTATCGATTGACACTGGCAGACGGGACACGGGTGTGGTTGAATTCGGAAACTCGGTTGCGTTACCCGGTGGTTTTCACGGGTGAGCGACGGGATGTGTATCTGGAAGGTGAAGCCTATTTCGAGGTGACACGCACGGGAAAACCGTTTGAGGTACATTGTGAAGGTGTGGCAATACGGGTGTTGGGTACCGCGTTTAATGTAATGGCTTATCGGAATGAGCCCGTGATACAGACTACGTTGGTAAACGGAAGTGTGCGGGTAACTTCGGAAATACAGCCGGGACAACCGGTGGTGCTGACTCCCGGACGGCAGGCCGAGATGAATGTACGCACGGGGAATATCGAGAGCCGGGAAGTCAGCGTGGAGAGTTACGTGGGATGGAAAGAGCAGCTCTTTGTGTTTGACGAGGAGAATATGGAGAGTATGATGCGTAAATTAGCCCGTTGGTATGACGTGGATATCACGATCGAGTCGCCCGTGTTGCGGGAAAAGACTTTTTACGGGGTGATCCGGAAGTACGAGAATATTTCAAAAATATTGGATATGCTGAAAAAGACCCAGAACGTGGACTACACGATTAAGGGTCGAAATATCGTGATAAAAGAAATCCGATAAGATCGGGTAAATCTTATCGGACAGATTGTAATTAAACTCGCCTCGGTTTGGCAATTGACGCGAGAATAAATTAAAAACGTAACAAATGTATGAAAAAACAAGGATTAATTGTTCACCTGCATGGGTGGAAAAGTAAAATTTTGCGAGTGATGCGACTAATTGTAATCATGATGCTGTTCCCGACTTTGCTGTCTGCATTGCCGGGATTGGGACAACAGCAAATTAAAATGGAAGTGAAAGGTGCGACACTGGAACAGGTGCTGAAGGAGTTGCGCGCGTTGTCCGGGTATTATATCCTGTATAATATTCAGGACGTGAGAGCCGTGAAAGGAGTCGATCTGAAGGTGAAAAATGCGACCGTGGAGGAAGTGTTGAAACTCTGCCTGAAGAATACTAATTTAGTTTACGAGATTTCTGATAAAACGATATTGATATCCGCAAAGAAAGCGACGGTTAGTCAACCACAACAGCGAGAGCGTAGGATTCATGGCGTGGTGAAAGACGAGCAAGGGCATCGGTTAGCGGGAGTTGTGGTGTTTTTGAAAAGTAACCCGCGACAGGGAACCGTGACGGATTCGCTGGGATTTTTTTCTATCAACGTGAAGGACGGTATAGAAGAGAAATTACTTGTCCGTTTCGTGGGAATGGAATCGCAAGTTGTTCCGGTGACGAAAGTGATGGTATACGAGATTGTGATGCGGGAAAAAGTGGAAGAGGTAGACGAAGTTGTTGTAACGGGTTACCAGACTATTGCCAAAGAATTGTCGGCAGCTTCGACCTACACGGTGAAAATGGAAGATGTTATGGTGCCGGGAGCTACTTCCGTGGAAGATGTTCTACAGGGTGAAATCCCGGGCTTGATGTTGCTGTATGGTTCCGGCAGTCCTTCTTCTTTGCCAAAGGTGAGAATGCGGGGAACGGCAACATTGTTGGGTAATGCCGCTCCGGTATGGGTGGTCGACGGGGTGATTCAGGAAGATATCATGAACCTGTCGAATGAAGATATAATGGCTTTGTCGGACGGGGAAGATTACTCTATGTTCGGTAATGCCATTTCCGGTTTGAACCCGATGGATATTGAAAGTATCACTTTTCTGAAAGACGCGGCAGCTACCGCTATTTATGGAACGAAAGCGGCCAACGGGGTTATTGTGGTTACTACTAAAAAAGGAAGTGCCCGAAAAATGACGGTGTCGTACACGGGAAATTTGAAATTCACGGAGCGTCCGAGTTACCGGAAGTCGGCTAACATGATGAATTCTAAACAGAGAATGGCTATCACGAAAGAGATGTTTGACGATTGCCTTGTGTTTGAAGTGTTGCCACAGTACGGTTTCGAGAAAACCATGATTGATTATTTGAACGGGAAAGGGTCACTGGAGGATGCCTTGAAAGAGTATCAATACCGCGAGCAACTTAACACGGATTGGTTTGATTTGCTATTCGAGAACACGGTAAGTGATAATCATTCGTTGTCAGTTTCCGGTGGAAATCAAAATACAACGTATTATGTTTCATTGGGACTTGCCAATGACCGGGGAACTCAAAAAGGTGACGACACGAAACGTTACACGGCTAACGTGCGGGTGAACACGGAATTGGCTAAATGGTTGAAAGCGGATTTAAAAATGGGTTATTCGAGCCGTAAAGTATGGGGTTTCATGGGAACTACCCCGATGTATTATGCCTTGCAGACATCGAGAACGATTGCTCCTGACGAGCGTTATATCACCGAGATAAAATCTTTATCCGGGGATGTTGACGGGATAAAATATAAATTCGAGAACCCGATCACGTTTAATATTTTCGACGAGTTGGCAAACACTTCCAAGAAAACCCAGACAACGGAATTTTCTGCTTCTGCAAATTTGAAAATGGATATTTGGAAGGGTTTACGGGGCGAACTGCTTTTTGCTTATAAGGAGGCACATGGAGTGGAGATTGGTTACGCCACGGAGCAAAGTGCCTATATGGCACGAAAAAGAGGGTATGATTACGGTACTGTCGATATCGGGGGAATGGAAAGTAAGCTTTCCCAATACCCGTACGGGGGATATTACCAACGCCGCGATCAGGATAATAACCGATGGGAACTTCGCGGAACACTTCGGTTTACCCACGTGTGGAAGGAGGCTCACTCGTTGAATCTTATGGGTGGAGGTCAAATTTCTTCACAGAAAAGCAGTGGCTTTAATTCCAGTGATTATGGTTATTTCCCGGACAGGGGAAAGACTATTTTTTATGAATATAATAAAGATGATTCCGGTTTTTTAGGCAATAATTATGGTTCTTCGACGTCGAAACACCGCGTGACACTTTCGGACAGACCCAACAATGCCGTGAAAGTAATGGCAGCATTGGTTTATGATTACAAACGTCGTTACGTGCTGAATGCTAGTTTTAGCGTGGATGGAACCAATCGCTTCGGTGAGAACAAGAAGTTCCGTTTCTCTCCTATATGGAGCGTGAGTGGTCGTTGGAACATGTTGGAGGAGAAGTGGATGAAAGATCAGAATTTGTTAAGTGCTCTCGACGTGAAAGTGAGCTACGGTTTTCAGGGAAACGTGGTGTATGGCGTGAGTCCGAAATTGATAGCCGGGTATCTGACCGGAAATAATGCGATAAATCCTTACGTGGGAGAATTCCAATTACAATTGAGAAATATCCCCAATTCCGATCTGGATTGGGAGAAGACGCGTACCGTGAATTTTGGAGTGGATTTGGGATTCTGGAAAAACAGATTCTCGCTATCAGCGGAATACTATATCAAATTTGGTGATAAGGTATTATATGATAGACAATTGCCATTGGCGTACGGGGTTGAGAAAACTTATTTTAATGATAGTAAGTTGACTAATGAGGGTGTTGAATTGTCATTGAGGGGGAATGTCGTGAAAACAAAAGATTGGAACTTCGTTTTGTCGGCTAACGTGGCTTTTACGCGTAACGAGGTTAAACGTCCCGGGTATAGAGATGTGTACTTGAGTTATTTGAACGGGTATTCCGCTTTTTCAGGTTACTCCGTGGGTTCTTTCTGGTCGTGGAACTTTAAAGAATTGGGAAGCAATGGAATGCCTATTTTTGATTTAGGGGAAAACACCTCTTACACGAAAGAAGAATTAAGAAGTGATCCGATGAAATATCTGGTACATTCCGGTAGTAAAAATCCGGATATAGTAGGAGGATTTAACGTGAACCTATCCTATCGGAATTTATCCTTTAATTCGAGTTTCGCTTTTGCTTTGGGAGCAATGAAGCGGTTGCGTACGGTTTATCAGAAGGGGCAATATACGGTTACCGTTCCGAAATTCGATGCAAATTTGCCCGTGGAATTTGTTGAACACTGGAGAAAATCCGGGGATGAAAATACAACCAACAAACCGGGTTTCTTGCGTCCCACGGAATCGGCATCTTGCATACACCCCGGTGGAACAAGTAATATCTATGAAATGTGGGATGCTTCCCAGCATCGAGTAGTGAGTGCCGATTTCATGCGTTGCAAATCGATGACTTTGACCTATAAAGTGCCCGAGAAGATATTGTCAAACGTGAAATTATCCTTTTTGTCTTTCAGTTTGACGGGAACGAATCTGTTTGTGATAAAGAATAAACGGTTGCATAAAGAAGATCCGGAAGCCGGTTCCATGAATGTACCGATTCTTCCATCGTATAATTTTTCAATTAATTTAAATTTATAGGAGTACCATGAGAAGATTGAATATATTACTGTTGATAAGTCTTGTGCTAATCTGTCAGGCTTGTGATGATTTTTTGGCGAAAACTCCTTCGGATGAAGTAACTCCGGAATCTACCCAAGCATTTAGTGAATTATTGTTGTACGAGGGATATCTGCCTAATAGTCAGGTTGTGAATAGGATGCTCTATTACATGGATGATGACGTGGAGAATAATTATCCGACCAGTACTTACTCTTCGGGATACAGGGATGCTGATATCGAGAATAAATTATTCTACACGTGGCAACCCGGGGCTGTAAATGATGTCATTAATAATACGGCGGGGAATACTTATAGTGCGACTAAGGGGGTGTTACCTTGGCAGGCTCATTTTAAATGTATCTTGGGGTGCAATATTATTCTGGTATACGCGGATGAATCCGTCGGTTCGGAAATTGACAAAAATTATTTAAAAGGAGAGGCTTATTGTCTGCGTGCGTTCCATTATTTCCAGCTGGTGAATTTGTACGGTTGGCCTTATAATGACGAGAAAAATGATCCCAAGGTAAGTTTGGGGGTTCCTATTGTTACCGAACCGGAAATCGGGGCGTTAAGTCTTACCCGGAGTACGGTAAAACAGGTTTATTCGTTGATCGTCGAAGATATCGAGAACAGTATAAGATATTTTGATAAAGGGAAAAAGGAAAGTACGAAATACCGGGTATCTTCTCTCACTGCTCATTTGCTGGCTTCAAGAATCTATTTGTACATGGAAAATTGGGAAAAGGCGTTGGAGCATGCCCAGGTGGTTATGGGACAAAAAGAATTGTGTGATTATACACAAGGTGTACCGACGGCTATTTTTACGGCTGAAAATGATGATATTCTCTGGATGTACGGGACTAAGGATAACGTGTGGGGCATAGGTGATGCCAATCTTTCCAGCAGTGCGTTTGTCGCTTCTTATAGTCTGTATGAATCTTTCGAGAGTGAAGAATGGAAAGATGCCCGTGCTGACGGTTTCTTCTCTGTGGCAAGGGATAGTGTGTTTGACTCGTATTACGATTATGAAACGGGACAAGTTATTAAGGAACTTATTAGTTCGAGTGTCATGGTTTCCGTTTTGAAATACCCGACTTCGACATCAGCTTACACGCAAGGAGTGCGGGTGACGGAGGCTTACCTGAACGCGATCGAGGCATTGTTGGGGCAATACAAGGCGGGAAATTCCGGGGCAGGAAATGAGGCATTGCAATTGTTGAACGACTTCCGTTCCAAACGTTACGTGTCCGCGGGCGGAACTGCCATTCCCGGTATTGAGATGAAAAATGCCGACGAATTAATAGATATCTATCGTTTAGAACGCCGGAAGGAGTTGTGTTACGAGGGACAACGCTGGTTCGATTTGCGTCGTTTCGGTATGCCTCGTTTGGAAAAGATTTGGGCTCTTGACGGGAATGCACGAGAAAAATACGTGTTGGAGAAGCATGACCCTCTGTACGTGTTGGAAATTCCTGCTTACGTGACAGATTTGAATAGTGGTTTGCAATTGAACGAGACGTTATCGTCTCCGCGTTTACCCGTGAGTTTATAATAAAAATATTAGAAGATATATGAATAGGATGACTTTTTTGAAACCGGTAGTTTTTGTATTTGCCGTGTGTTCTTTCATGATAGGAGGATGTAATCAGGATGACGATCCGATAGTTCCTTCCGAGGCCTTATCCGTGAAATACGTTCTCCCGCAGGGGAACGAGAAGTACGATTCGTTGATACTCGATTTTTACAACGAGAATAAAATATTTATTCTGTACGAGTACGGGGCGCATGATCCGCTATGGAATATCCAGTCTATCGAAGGGTACGGACTCTACCGTATCGTTCCGCCTAAAAAAGAGAGTCTTGAAGCGGGAGTGAACAGTTTGTTTGATTTATGGTTGGATCTTTATCCGGGAGAATTTTTCGTGGGACGCCTGCCTCATTATATTTATCTGGCGGACAGTATCTGGAACGGATATTCAAATGCGGCGAATTTGACAACAAATATCAGTATTACTTTCGGTAATATCAACGAGAGCCTGCAGAACATGACAGCAACGGCGGAGAGTACTTTCAAAAAGAATATCAATAGTGCTTTCTGGACCTATATTATTGATAACGGGAAATTTGAAGTTCCGATAGCATTGAATTTGGATTATTCGTTAGCGACAAATTTGACGGCAGCATATAATATGGGAATTATTCATGGGAGTACTTACAAATTGAACCTTCAGGAAGATTTCAAAAAAACGATAGATTATTTGATGTCGACGAGTCAAACGATCATCAATATGCGATTTCGGAGTTATCCGGCATGCAAAACCAGAGTACAGTTATTCGTGAGCGAAATGAAGAGATTGTATGATATAGATTTGGAATTGTTGACCGGAAAAGTATTGACGGATTAGAGCGAGTTTTAATGTTTATGGGAGAAGTTGTTCGAAAAGTGGTTAAAGACTTTTTGAACCTTCTTTCCCTGTGACTCTATTTGTAATCGAATAGAAATGGAAGTTTGTTACCTAATTTTTAATAGAATAGTATGAAAAATTGTATGTATGCATTGTTGGTAATATTAATATTGTTACCGGGTTATGGAAAATTGTTTGCCTCGAATGAGGTGAAGAGCGGTTACGGATGTCTGTATGATACCTTGACCAAGGATAGTACTAAAGAAACCGAGGTGCGGCGAAAATTGAAAGAGGTCATGGATAAAAAGAAATCCAACCGGAAAGAGGTCGCTGAAAGTGATACCTTGGTTAATGATAGTGCTAAAATGGCGCAGGAAGAAGCGAAAAGAAAATTGAAGGAATTTTCGGAAAAACGGAAAACCGCCTATGATCGCTTGTTTGCAGACAAGGCATTTGAAACTTCTGAAAGTGATTTTATCACGCTGCACAAGATAGACAAGAAACTCTATTTTGAAATGCCTCTTGAATATTTCGGACGGGAAATGGTGCTTTCTTCTGCGGCTTCGGAAACAAGTAACAGCGTGTTTGCCGATATGGCACACAGAACGATGATGCACGTGAAATTCAAGTTGGTCGATTCATTAGTTTATTTGCAACGTGTAAATACCACGACTACTTATGACGCGAAAGAAAAAAATATCAAGTCGGCGATCGAGGCTAATTCTTTAGATGTTGTTGTCGAGGCATTTAAAATTTCAGCTTTTAAACCGGATCAAACGACAGTCGTGTTCGAGGTAACTAAATTTTTCACGGAAGAGAACGAGTATTTGCCATTATTCCGGGGAAGCTATTCCGTTTTTAATATTTTGCCGAAAATGAAATTTGGTGCTTCGGTTGTGAGTAGTATCAAAACGTTTGATGATAATCTGACGGTAAAGGTACTTATGCCTTACACGGTGAGTCTGACTTATCTAATGTCAACCTACGCGAGAGCGGATGTGACGGTGGTTGCTACTCGTTCCCTGATGTTGTTGCCCGAGGATAAAATGCGTCCCCGTAAGAGTGATTCGCGTGTCGGCATCTTTTTGACGGATAAGGAACATTTCACGCAAGCTGAAGACCGGTTGGTCACTTATTCCGTGGCACATCGTTGGCGTGTTGAACCCAAGGATGTCAATGCTTACAAGCAAGGTAAACTGGTAGAGCCGAAAAAGCCGATCGTGTGGTACGTGGATACGGCTTTCCCGAAAGAATGGATCGAACCGGTTAAGAAAGGCATTTTGCGCTGGAATAAAGCGTTCGAGAAAATCGGTTTCAAGAATGTGATGCAGGTACGGGATTTCCCCAAAAATGATACGATCTTTGATCCGGATAATTTGAAGTACTCTTGTGTGCGTTATTTACCCACGAGTATCGCTAATGCCATGGGTCCCTCGTACGTGGATCCTACCACGGGAGAAATTATCAGTGCTTCCGTGTTAGTTTACAGTAATATGGTGCAGATGATTAATAATTGGCGTTTTGTCCAGACTGCACAAATAGATCCGTTGGTGAGAAACAAGAAAATGCCTAAAAAGATTATGGATGAATCTATCGAATACGTGGTAGCTCACGAAATCGGTCATACACTCGGATTTATGCATAATATGGCGGCATCTGCCGCAATCCCGGTAGAATCTTTACGTTCGGCGGAGTTCACGAAAAAATACGGGACAACACCTTCTATCATGGATTATGCCCGTTTCAATTATGTCGCGCAACCCGGGGATAAAGGTGTCAGATTGACTCCCCCTGATTTGGGTGTATATGATGAATATCTGGTAAAATGGAATTACGAGTATTTCCCGACAGCTAAAAGTATGAATGAAGAAGCGGTAATTCTGGAAAAAATGGTAGATGCCAAAGCCGGGGATCCGATGTATCGTTACGGTCGTCAACAAGTATATAGCCGTTATGATCCGAGTGCGCTGGAGGAAGATTTGGGTGATGATCCGATGAAGGCGGGAGAGTACGGGATTAAAAATTTGAAATACATTTTGTCAAATTTGGATTCTTGGATTAAAGATGATCCGGACGATTCTCACAAGTTGAGTCTTTATCAAGGTATTTGTAACCAGAATTATCGGTATATTCGTAACGTGATGTATAATATCGGGGGAATCTATTTATCCGAGGTGAAAGAAGGGACTCCGGGAGAACGGGTTGTTTCTGTTCCCAGAGAAAAACAGAAAGCTTCGATGAAATGGGTGATGAACGAGTTTCGCAATTCGGATTGGGTATGTGATAAGAAATTGATTAGTAAATTCCCTCTTGGAATTGATATGGGAGTAATGATCCAAAAATCATTAGCCTTGAGTTTGCATCAATTGTATAAGGGTGTGATGTTGTCCGCGCACGTTGCGACGGATCCTTACACGGTAGAGGAGTTCTTTGATGATTACTACAATTTGGTTTTTGAAAATACGATTAATGGCAAACCTTTGACAGAGGGGGACAAAATGTTGCAAATGGCTGCCGTGAATATGGTAGCGGAAACGTTTAAGGATAAACAATCCGGAGGACTATTCGGGGTCGTGAATGCACAGGACGCGTATAGACCTTCCTTGGAAGATGTGCTTGCTTACGGGTTGGATGAATCCGGACTTACGAATAAATTTGCCGGTGAATTAAGAAGAGAAGAATGCCGGGATATGCCGGAAACTATTAAATTCGGTTCCGGGTATGGATGGCAAAGACAAATTTCCATGTTGGCTATAGATAATTCGGACATTCATATATATACGTTAGGGAAACGGATTCAACGTTTGTTGGAAAGTAAAGTTTCCACGTCACAAGGTGCGGAGCTTATGCATTATGAAGCATTATTATTTATGTTAGAAAGAAGATTAAAAAAATAGTCGGGAAGCATAAATGTATTTTAGTAAGGTCGAGGGAATTCTTCATAAAAGAATTTCCTCGACTTTTTTCAGGGTAATACATGAATATTGTTTATTTTTGTTTCATAAATAAAGATAACATGGTGATGTAATGCGAGATATTATATCGGATATAAAATTAGGGAATTTGAAGGCATTCAAGGAATTCTTTGATGATTACTATATCATGTTATGTGTTTTTGCCGCTAAATACCTGAAAGATGATGAGCAATGTAAGGATGTTGCTCAGGAAGCCTTAGCTGATTATTGGGAAAAACGAGAGCGTTTTGACGATATTTATAAGGTAAAAGGATATCTTTATACAATCACCCGCAACCGTTGTTTAAATATCTTGCGACACGAGAAAGTAAGTCAGGGGTATTTGGAGAAGTACGGGCGGGAGTTGGAATCTGAGGGTGTTTTCGAGGATCAGGTTGTTGCACAGGAAACGTATCTTTTGGTGTGGAAGGCTGTAAACGCATTACCGCCGCAGATGCGGACTATCATTCGTTATTCTCTTGACGGATTGACGAATCCCCAGATTGCAAAAGAAATGGGGATTGGTGAAGGTTCCGTGAAATCTCTGAAACAAACTGCCTATCGTAAATTGAGAGAGCAGTTGAAAGAACATTTTTATTTGTTGTTATTGTTTTGCTGATGTTTTATGCTTCTCATTACTAAAGTTTTAATGCTTCTGCTTATCCGCTGTGTAATTTTTTTTTGATTTCGGACTATTCCTGTTTTGAACTTAGCGTGTTATAGTATAAAATTATAACGACAAGTATTATGGGTTTGTCTAAGAAACATTTTAAGATTGCAGAAATTCTGGCAGCTATTTTCATGAATACTCAGACGGAAGAGGATAGGAAGAGGTATGAGCTTTGGGAGAAGGAAAACAGTTGTTTGGCCAAGGATATCTTTAAACGGGAGAATTATGATGAATTTGAACATGTCGCTGGACGATTTGACCGGCAAGAGGGATGGCAGGTTTTCGAGGAGAATCGGAGGACAAAGGTACTCCCGGGAGAAAAGCAAAGCAGTCGGGTGAGTCGGTTTAAGTTCGTTTTCAGATATGCGGCGGTGGGGATAATACTAATCGCTTGCGGTTTGTTTTTTTGGTTGAATCAATCTCATGAAGAAGAGCCGAAACAACCTGTTTTTGCTTACCAGATAGAAGCGGGAACCACCGGGGCACGTCTGACATTGGCTGACGGGAAAACGGTGGATATCGTGAAAGACCAAACGTTCATGATGAAGGAAACGGACGGGACTCTGATTGTGACGGATTCGACGGGAATAGATTATGTCGCACACGATGTAAAGGATGAGGAGGAAATCCGAAACACGATAAGTACTTTGACGGGGATGGAATATACATTAACCTTGTCGGACGGCACAAAAGTCTATTTGAATGCGGAATCGGAATTAAGTTTCCCCGTGAGTTTCAAAGGGGGGCAGAGGATGGTCGAGTTGTCCGGAGAAGCTTACTTTGAAGTAGCGAAGGATGCAAAACATCCGTTCGTGATAAAGACTCGGGATTTGTCCGTCAAGGTATTGGGAACTTCTTTTAATCTGCGGGCTTACGATGATGAAAAGAGCGTGACGACAACTCTGGCAGAAGGAAAGGTGCAGGTTTTTGACGGTCGGCAATTTGAGGATATTGTTCCCGGGGAGCAGGTGATTTACGAAAAAGGCGCGAAAACGATGGTAATCAATAAAGTGGATGTCGGGCGTTATATCGCATGGAGGGAAGGGAAATTTATTTTTCGGAATGAACGTTTGGAAGATATAATGTCTTATCTGGCCAAGTGGTATGATGTCAAATATCAATTTATGGATGAAGAGGCGAAGAATATCAGGATTGGAGCCAAATTGAACCGGTACGACAATATGAATCCGATTATTGATATGCTGCAAATGAATTCGTCAATGTCGATCTCCTTGAGGGATGGCGTGTATTATATTTCAAGTAAATAATAAAAGATGCGTTTATGCATATCTTCATGTATATTGTATTCGGACATGTCAGCCTGATTACATGGTATACGAGCAAAATCTTCA
>OGKG01001078.1_pt1 | contig 33800 bp, 33 predicted proteins | sample 1572201 | NCBI WGS metagenome assembly OGKG01 (sample SAMEA2582146, study PRJEB24529) | metagenome | biome: Human gut stool | place: China | collected 2011 | reverse complement strand
AAGTGGGCCATTTATAGAATAGGAATTTTATAAATCAGCCCCAGGGAGAAGGTTTGAGGATGTTCGTCCAAAGCCTGAAAATTTTTTCCCAAAGCCGTATAGGTGTATCGTTTCCCCCGGTAGGCTGCGAAGAAATGGAGATTTTCTTTCATCGGATAATATTCGATACCACCCTGATATCCCCAGGTAGTTCTGTATTTTCCGGATAGTAGGAGCCCGTTGCTTTTTCTGATTTCAGCCGTTTCATACATCCCTTTGGCAAACAGGTTGAGTTTCGGGAAAATACGGTAATTGATACGGCTCACCAGAGATAGATAGCCGCTGTGTTGTGCACGCACAGGTTGATCTTCCCGGTAGGTAATGCCGGAAATAATACCCAGTTTGTCTATATCTTCTGCCGAATACATCACATCGAAATACAGGTTGAATCTTTCCTGTACCCAGGCTGCTGCCAAAGCCAGAAAATAGACATTTTGCTTTTCGCCTTCGTGGAATAAAGAAAAAGAACAGCGGGTGAGTAAATGTTCGTTCAGAAAATTGCCGTTCCAGTTTAGGGTATAGCCGAGGGGGGCTTTGGCTGCTTTGACTTTTTCAGGGAGAGGACCGTAAGTGTCGTCGGCTTTTCCGGAATGTCCGTCGACGATCTGGAAACGGATTTCCTGGGTCGGTGTCAGCCACCAGCAAAGATTGGCGCCGACCAGAAAGCAGGTGATCTCATTTCCCAGGTCCGAATATTCATAAACTTCTGCCGGATTGGCATCGTATTCGAAACCTCCGAAATCGGCGTATTGTTTACCGATAAAAGTCGATACGGTACCCCGCCATGATCTGAAAGCTGAACAGCACTGCGCAGCTCAGCAGGATCCAGTCGCTGGACTCGATACCGGTAAAGCCGTTCTTCATGCACAGCAGATACAGCCCCAGCACTGCAACGACCATGCTGACCCACAGCTGGGCACTGCCCTTCCGGCCCAGAAACAGGCCGAACACCGGCACCAGCACCACATACATGGCGGTCAGAAAACCGGCCTTGGCCGTGGACGGGTTGATGGTGATGCCGATCTGCTGAGCAGCAGACGCCGCAAACAGAAAGGTGCCGCACACAAAGCCCGCCACAACAAGCTGCTTTTTTTCCGCTTCCGTCTTCGGGTGGCCGTCGGTGCCGGTCCTGCGGCGGTTCACCGCGTCGAACACCAGCATGGTGGGGATGAGCACCAGCACCGCCAGCCAGCTGCGCCCGGCCAGAAAGCTGTAAGCTCCCATGCCGGAACCGGCGCTCTGCGCTACAAAGGCCGTGCCCCAGATAAATGAGCACAGCAGCAGCAAAAGAGAGTTTTTGGTCTGGGTGTTCATCAGGCGACTCCCTCCACCTTCAGCAGGCCGTAGAGATAATACCGGCTGGAGTCATAGGAGATGGTCACCCGATACTGCGCCGCCGGGTCCAGCCCGGAGACGGTGCAGCGGTAGTCGGTGCCGTCGGTCTTGACATAGTAGGTGCTCTCCGGCACATACTCGGCGCCGCCGTCCACCTTTTTCCACAGGGCGATCTTGAACTTCTGGGTACCCTCTGCGGTGCCGCAGGCCATGATGTTCAGCGTGCCGCCCGGCACGGTAAAGTAGCTGGTCTGGCGGCTCCAGATGCCGTTGAACACCGCATACAGGCAGCCGTCTGCCGTAGCCGTAGCAAACTTGGCCGAGGCATCCGCGATGCCCTGAATGATCAGCGGGTCGCTGGTCTGTTCGGCCCAGCGGGTGGTGTCCTCTTCCTGCACTTCGTCAGAAGTGCCCATCAGCTTGTGCGCCACACCGGTCAGTGTGTCCTTGCAGCCGGTCAGGCTCACCACGAGCACCACCGCCAGCAGCAGCGCGGCGATTCTTTTTTTCATCTTCATACTGTTCCTCACGAAGCAGATGCTTCTTCTTGCTTTTTCGTTTCTCCGCTCTGTTTTCCGACAGAGCCGATACAAATATAGTATACCGCATTTTGCCGCACTGCACAAGATACACGCCTTTGTTTTGTGCGTCTTGCCGCTTTATTTTATGATTCTTTGCCGTTCAGCGCGCACAGGGCTGCACATTCCGCTGCGGCAAGGTCTGCCGCACCGGCCCCAAACAGGCTGCCGTACCGGTACAACGCCCAGCCCCCGGCGTTCTGCACCCGCAGGTCCCGCACCTGCTTTGCCAGCGCTTCGCCGGTACTCCACCCGCTCACGCTGTCGGGGTTCGCCCCGCCGTCGCCCACGCCGACCCGGTACGCACCCAGCCCGAAATACAGGGCCACGCCCTCTGCTCGCGGGTACGCCAGCCATGCCGGGATGATGTTCTCGAAAGCAAAACGGGTGCTGCCGCTCTGCAGGGTGTAGCCGTAGCCCCAGTAGACCTGCGGGCAGAGGTAGTCGATAACCGCATTCTCCCCTTCTGCCTCCAGCCATGCCGTCACATCGCTATACTGGTTGTTGAGATCGTTATCAGGATTCCCCTGCGGACTGACTCCGAACCGCAAAGTCGGGTCGGCAGCCTTCACGGTGTCATGCACAGCCCGCACCAGCGCGGTCACATTCTCCCGCCGCCATGCGGCAAGGTCTGCCGCACCGGACGCTGCAAACTGTGCCGCGTCGAGGGAAGGGTCTGTCGTCGGGTAAAAGTAATCGTCAAAATGGATGCCGTCCACGGCGTAGTTCTGCAAAAGCTCCGCCACCCCCTGCACCACATAATCTGCGGCGGCAGGCGCGGCAGGGTTCAGGTACAGTCCTTCCCCCACCGCGCACACCCACTCCGAGTGGGTGTTGGCAAGGTTACTTTCCGCAAGGTTCGGCGGCATCGCAGCCGAGGAACGCAGCCGGTAAGGATTCAGCCATGCTTCCACTGAAAGCCCCCGGCCGTGTGCTTCCTGTAAAAGGACATCCAGCGGGTCAAACCCCGGGTCCGCCCCCTGCGTGCCGGTGCACAAGTGGCTCCACGGAAACAGACTGCTCTTATACAGCGCATCCCCGAAGGGACGCACCTGTGCAAGAACGGTGTTCAGCCCCAGCCCCGCACAGTTGTCCAGCATCTGAGCGCACCCGGCGCGGAACGCCGTTTCCGACGAAAAATCCATCTGTGCCCATTCCAGATAGCTCACCCAGACCGCCCGCCACTCTCCGGCAGGCAGAGCCGGGTTCGGTGCTGCAGGCTGCGGTTCCGGCGTCGGCTCTGCCTGCTGCCGGTGCCGCAGCCACAGCCCAGCTCCCGCGCACACTGCCGCACCGGCACCGCACAGAAATGCCCTGCGGCCGAATACATCCTTTGTTTTGGACTTGCGCCGTTGGGTCACAGCGTCTCCTCCTGCGTTTTGTACAGGGTCAGGGCAGCCCAGCCCCGGGCGCAGGTGAGCAGTACGAACATGATATTCGTCCAGAAAGCCAGCCCACTCATGCCCGCATAGCGGGTGAGCAGCCAGAACAGCAGGCGCAGCGCCTCCGAGATGCACACCAGCTGCAGCGGCCGCTGGATGGGTTTGCCGTGGCTGTACTCGATGCCCAGCAGCACCGGCCACACCAGCGCCGAGCACAAGTCGCCCGCCCAGCCGTTGGCCGCCAGCTTGCTGATCATCAGCAGCACAAAATCAAGGGTGTAGTTCCGCTTGTCCTTGGCCGGCGCGCCCTTCTGCGCCGCAAGAAACAGCACCGCGATGCCCGTGATACAGAACACGATCAGTTCCAGACCGGAAAAATCCATGCCGCCCAAAACGGCAAAGCCGCCCAGCATGGACATTGCCGCAGCCGCCAGCAGGAAAAAATACCAGGTCTTGCGTGTGAATTTGAGCTTCATTGCGTTCCTCCCGCCTGCGGTGTTGCGCAGGCTCCTGACAAATTTTTCAAAGAATTAAAAATATTATAGCACAAAACCCCGCGCGTTGTGTTACAATAAGGAAAACTCTTCCCGGAGGTGCGTCATGAACGCTGCTGTTTCCATCCTTCTGCTTACCGCTGTACTGGGCGTGATCGTTTTTCTGCTCTCCCGGCGGGAGAACTCCCGCCGCAGCCAGTACGGCCCTTCCGGCCTGTCGGAGTTCCGCACCGACCTGCCGCTGGACGAGTGTTTCGACCGCCTGGATGACCACAGCGATGCCGATGAGTTCGTCTACGAGTGCCGCCGGGAAAACGACGGTGGCTTTCTGCTGCACCTGACCCTGCACCAGCCCACCCAGCAGCCACTGGATACCCTCTATACTCTGCGGCTGGATCCCGGCCGTCAGACGGTCGTGACCCTGATCTTCGTCCGGGAGGCTTTTGGCTACAAGGAGCCGCTGTTCCCGCAGGCAATGCTGGACCGCTTCATGGAGCAGAAGCTGAACGCCCACCGCACCAAATGATTTTGGGCAAAATACTTTTCTTTTGTTTTGATTTTTGATATACTGATAGATGTTGCAGCATACGGGCCAGTAGCTCAGCTGGTCAGAGCTGGCGGCTCATAACCGCCAGACCTTACCGTTTCCACCTCTTTCAAACAGCGTTTTTCCGTTGTTTTTTGGTTTGCTAGTGGCTTAAAAATCGGACTTGGGTATTTTCTGGGTACGAAAGCCACTTTACAGATCTTTGAAACAACGTCATAAGGGCCATTAGCTTAACGGTTAAAGCCGGCGGCTCATAACCGCTCCAGTGGGGGTTCGAATCCCTCATGGCCCACCAAAAAAGCACGAGATTTTGCGTCTCGTGCTTTTTCTTTTGCCTGATGGAGCAATCTCACTTGTACAGTTCTCTGCTCATCTGTTTCCGAATCTCATCACGCCGCCTATCATAGACCTGCGTGTAAATTGCAAGGGTAGTACTGGGCTGTGCGTGTCCGGCTTCTGCGGCTACTGTCGCCACGCCGATATTGGGATTGGACAACAGAATGCTGACGAAGGTGTGCCGGAACATATGCGGATGAATTTTTTCAATGCCCGCCTTTTTTCCAACACGGCGTACCAATGCGCCATAGCTATCCGGGTTGATAGGAAAACCATAGTCGTTGCAGATCACGAAGTCGTTCCCACGCAAATCCAAAAGGGACTGTGCGTATTTGGAGCCTTTCTTCTCCAAATTCTTCTGCCAGCTTGCACCCATCAGCTTCTTCTGGGCTTTCCACTGTGCATAATAGTCCTTCAGGAAATCCATGAACTCCGGCGCAACATCCACATCACGGATATTGCTTTCCTTCGTTGTGGTAAGCTGATAGCCATAGTTCGGAAAGACCAGCAGGGATTTTGACACATGGATCGTTCCCTCGCGGAAGTTTACGTCTTTCCATGTAAGTCCAGCCAATTCACCACGCCGGACACCAGTATTCAGCAAGCACAAAATGATTGCTTTCTCCAGCATGGAGCACTCTTTCAAAGCCGTTTGTAAGGCTTCTACCTCATCGCTATGTAAGCAGTCTACGGATCTACTCTTCCGGCCAGATGCCTTTATTATTGGCATTTGCAGTGAAGTCCCATAGTTGTCATTGGCGTAGTTCAGAACTGACCGAATGAACAGATTGTACTCTCGCATCGTCTTTTTCGTCATGGGGCGGCGATCAATCTCTACCTCGAACATCTGTTCAACGGTCTTGCCTAAAGCCGCCGCCACCTGTTGTGCCGAATCCAAAGAAACCGTTTCGCCACGGAAGATACGCTCAATAGTTTCCTCACGGATGGTGCATTTCTTCGCAATTTTAGGGCAGGACACCGTTTTGAACTCTTTCGCTTCTGATTTCAAAACTGCACGTTTGTAAACCCGTGCGTCGCTGTCCTCAATGAAACGAATCATCGTATCACAATCTTTTTTTGTGATTAACGCAATCGGCTTTTCAGAAAACTCTGGATAACACTGGATGCGCTGAAGATATTTTTCCTTTTTCAAACTCGTGTTCTCTTTGTTCCTGTTGCTATCATAGTCACCCTTCAGTCGAACCGAAGGTGCCATACGAGAACGGTTTGAGGCTATGTACTCCTGCGCGACCACCGCAAAGGTCTTTCCTACGTTGCTGGCTTCTTTATCGGCCTTTTCCTGTTCCTGCCGCTCAAATTCGGCGGCAGCAGCGTTTGCAGCAGCGTTGCGCGCACGAGCGTTTTTCAGTTCGGTGGGGTCAAAATCGAACCGACCATAACGGCGTTCAATTTTGCCGTTCACCAGAACATTTGCGATGAGTTTATAATAACGAGGCTTCTTTTTGGGTTCTCGCAATTCAAACGATGCCATATATTTACCGTCCTTTCTGTGTGGTGGTTATCTCTGTCACGATGAGTATAGCAGTTCGGGCGGTTAATTTTTAGGATGTCGCAGTTTACGCCCGCATCCTTGACAAATCACAAAGTTGTCGTTCCACCGTTGAAGTAGTCAGCCATCTTGCCAAGGTTGATGTACCACTTGATGCCTGACTGGAACGCCATGCCCGGCACTTCCCGGCAAAGGCGGCGGATGTAATATTCAGGCAAACCCATACGCTGACTTGCCTGCTTGATGCTGACGATCTGCGGCAGAACAACCGCTTCGGTTTGGATCTCCGGCGATACCATCACTTTTTCATTCATCGGCATTCCTCCTGTCCCATTCATTGATTTCCAAACTGTTCATCAGGGCTTCTTCGATCCAGCGCATTTCATGCCGTGTAGTCTGTCCTAAGAAGCGCTGTATGCGGCTTTTGTCTATCGTGAAGATCTGTTCCAGCTGAACCACAGACGGCTTCTCAAAGGCTGTATTGTGGGCTATCAGAACGTGTGTGGGCTGGTATTTCTTTTTCTCGGTGCGGGAAGTCACTGTCGCCACGATAAGGGTAGGCGCATAGCGGTTTCCTACGTCGTTTTGCAGAACCACCACAGGGCGGGTTCCACCCTGCTCGGAGCCGATGTGCGGCTCCATGTCTGCATAGTAAATGTCCCCTCTGAGGTATTTCCAGTCTTTTGGTATGATAGCGATCAGACCTCCTATCCTTCTATATGTAGCAAGAGCCGCCCGTTTATGGCAGGCGGCTCTTGCAGGAAAAAGGAGTATGCCGATAAAGGCGAGAGCATCATCGTTTTACAGGAAGGCTCAGAGAACGGCTGGAGCCATTGTAGATCTCCAGAATCTGCTTCATGTGGCGGTCGGCGGTGTTGCCCGTATCCTTCCGTGCATTTTTGGTGATGGTTTTGGGGTGCACCGTGGAGAGCCGTGCAATCAGACGCTCCCGGCTGTACTCATCCCGGTACATTGCCACAAAGCGGGTAACGCCGTGGAGGATACCGGACAGGAACGAATCGGAATCGCCCCACCATGCCTCCACGATGATCTTCAGGGCTTCCTGATAGATGTCAGATCCATAGTTCTTGTAAATATAATAGGCAGAGCGGATGCAGTAGATCTTCCACTCGGCTCGGATGCCATCTAGTGCAAAAGTAGCACCAGTTGCTTCGGTGGCTGCAACAAATGCACAGGCATCCTCATCTTCTGCCACGATGTCAGCACGAAGCCGCTCACCTGCGGTCAGATCGGTGGAAATGCCCGTCTGAACGGCAAACAAAAGGGCTTCATCCTTTTTGGAAAGGCCGTGAAAGACTTTGCAGAGAATCGGGAGGTCATGACCGCCGTTGCAGGCGATACGCGCTTCGATGGTGTTCTGACCATCAAAAACATGGTAGCGGCCATCACGGTAGCTGACTCTCGGTTCGTTAGCAACGTACTCCGAAAAGGTAGCAGAAATCTTCTCCACCTTTCTGGTGCGCAAAATACGCTGGTATTCAGCGCAGGGGGTCAAGAGTGCGCTGTCGATGTAGCGCATCTCGCAAACACATTCGGGCAGCTTGGCAAGGTTCAGATTAGAAATCATCATAGCACTCTCTCCTTTATCGTCTGAAGATAGGCAGAAGTGTCATCAATCAGAAAAAGAATGGCACTTCGGCAGTCGTTGTCCTCAAAAACATCGGGATAGTCTTTGAATACGAGATTCCAGCGGCGGATAAAATCCTCCTTTGCGCCCTGAACTTCGCACATCATAATTGAGCCGTTCGCAACGGTCGTTTTATGATGGCGGTTGTCAATGGATTGCCGAAGTCGTTTTCGATCTTCGTCTGTAAGACAGCGTTTGTGACCTTGGATACTCCTTTTGAAATCCGGGGGCGAATTGCTTACCGGCACAATTTCATCCTCGGTATGGACTTCATTGGAATCAGAAGCATCGTCGGCAGCAACATCGGATTTTTCCGGGCTTGTCGGCTTCTTTGCTTTCCGGTCCTTCTTGGGTTTGCGCAGTTCCTTGATGATTGCCGGGATTTCTTCTTTTGGGGTTTGCGCCAAAGCGGTGATTTCGGCATCGGTAGCCTTGATATGCCCGGTCAGGATTTCCTCCATTGCACCGGGGACGGCAGCTTCCGCCGCATCAACGCCTTTGGCATATTTTTCTGCTCGCTGCACAAATTTGGAGTTCACGCCATTTCGTTCGGCAATCCGTTCGCAAGTTCGTTTGTGTAAATCAATGTGGACATTTTGTCCACATTGATTTACTTTGTTCTGATTTCCAACGGGTGCGCCAACCGAGAGCTTTTCATTCTCGTAGGCTTTCCCCATCAAAAACTTCCGGCGTTCCGGGTCAAGGTTTCTGCGCCCCAACTGGTTCTGGCAGATCCATGCCAGTGCAGCATAACGGTCAGTCAACTGGATTTCCTTCACTTCAAAAGCGATCTCCGGGTGATGCTTGAGGATGCGATACCGGGAATGTCCATCCAGTATGTAACCGTTCCAGATAATGATCGGGTTCAGAAGCCGTCGTTCCTGAATCATGTTCTGCTCTAGGATGTGCTCCTCTTCGGCGTTCAGCGGAGGGATCTTGCCCTGAAACTCCGGGTCGATCTTAAGCGCAGACAAGTTCATCATCGAACCGTCCCTTCTTAAAGTAGGTGGATTTCGGGCTGCTGGGCTGGATGTAGTAGTCGTAGCCGAAGTTGGTCTGGCAGTAGGTGCAAGGCTCCTTGGTGAGCTGATAGGGGTCTGCACGGCGGACACGGATGCCACGGGTGTTCCGAAAGGCATTCAGGCAGCGGGGGCAGAGGGTGGTCAGGGTCGATTCATCGGTCTTGTGGGTAAAAGTACGGCTCATAATCATTACCTCCGTGTCATCAGAATGAATATTCGGTATGGAAAAAGCCCACTGCCTTGATTCAGAAGAATTCCGGTGGTGGGCTTTGAAGTTTTGCTTTAAGTTTTTCCAACCTATTTGTCCTCGACGCCCGTTGGATTTGGAATGCACCTCGGTAAGTGGGGACTTGCACCCACACTCCACATTGGCTTCTTCAGCCACCCCGTCTTCTTTATGACCGGGCCGCGAGTTACGGAAGTTTCATTATTTTGTCCGAGGGAATGATATTCAGTTTTCAAGGTACGCTTTACAGCTCCGGGCTTCTCCCCGTCTGGGGTGTTGCCCTTGCTGTGACCATAGTGTACCTGAAAACTGATTGCCTTTTTAGGATGCATTCCTTCCGCTTTTTGGGCTTTTTCAGCTGAAAAAAGCAGCAAAACCGGAAGCTTTCCTTCCGGTTTCACATAGACACGTTTAATTTTTTGACAACAAAAAAGAAGCCGGAGATCACTCTCCGACTTCCCGTAGATTTGTTATTCGACCTCAATCTCCATTGCAAATGCCAGAAGCTGTTCCCTCAACGATTTCATAGCCTGCTTCTGGTCATTGATTTTTTTACTGAGTGCCAGCTCAGTTTTTGTTTCAACTTTCCCAAGAATGAGGTAATCCAGAGTGACATCAAAATGTACTGCAATCTCAACAAACAAGTCCAGCGGTGCATAAGTGCCTTTTTCCAGACTTCTCATGTGCCGATCACTAATGTTCAGTTTGATTGCGGCTTCTTCTTGTGTCAGTCCATGTGCTTTGCGTAGTTTCTGGATTCTATAACCAGCGGCGTAAGGATTAAAGTACATAAGCCAGCCCTCCGACCATGCAGGAGTGCAGCCACAGGCCACACCACAGGGTCAGAGCGCGGGCGGACAGTTCGCTTGACTGCCGGGGCTGGGTTCGTACTCAATCAATCTTCTTTTCATTGCTTTCTTCGTCCTTTCCTTTGTCGATTATGGCAATGTTATGGGGCGGAGCATGGAGAATGCACGGTGCGCTCTCCATGATAGAGAAAAGCATCCCTATATTATATAGGACAAAAAACGGATAAAAGTTAGGGTTCAATCGTAAAAGTTGAAAAAGTTGCATCTTTCTCGAAGTGCAGATAAAGCAGATTTAATACATTCCGAGATGCTTCCTGCTGTTACCCCCTCTTTTTGCGCAATATCCGATATCTTAAATCCCTGATAATAGTGATCGTAGCACCGTTTGGCCTGTTTGGGTGGGAGGGACAGAATGGCTTCATAAATGCTCATAGCAGAATGCCGCTGTTCGACAGCATCCACGAGAGCCGGTTTCTGAAAAAAGACACATTGCTCTACTGGAAAATTCGGATCATCCAATGAATGATATGCATGATATCGGCTTACTTGCCGTAGAAAAGCATCTTCTTGATGCTTAAAATCAATAAATAACTGATGGATTTCCTCCGAAACTTCAACAAAAAAATCCTCAGTGTATGTGGTGGGATAATGCTCTTTCAAGTTAATCGTAGACATAGGCTTCCTCAAATCCGGTCAGGTTGTTGGCGAAATCGAATCAAGGGAGTGTAAGTACTCCTATTGAATTTCCTGCTCAAGATCATCAAACAAAGGGCAGGAGAAAAACTCTCCAAGAGAAATGTTAAGGCCGTCGCAGAGTTTTTTGATCGTCCCGATAGAAACACTATGTCGGGAGGAATCGAGCATACTGTAAACGGTAGATGGCGTAACACCGGAACGGACAGCAAGTTCATTTGGACGAATCCCCCGCTGGTCACAAAGTTCTTTGAAACGAATCGCCACAGCGTCCTTTACAGACAGCTCAATAACATCTTTTACTATCATGCTGCGCCTCCTTTGCATGATAGTAACGGATATTGAGATTTTTCGTGTACGCACCTGCGTATATTGACGAAAAGATGACAATATTTCATCAATGTCTTAGGCAGTACGAATTGTCTATTGCAATTTTAACTATATAGAAATATACTTATAAGTACCAAATCATTCCACCGTATAGGAGGACATTATCATGGCAAGACCCAAGGGAAGCAAGAACAAGACCCGTACCGTAAAAGTTACCGTTGATTATGCAGCAGTCGTTGCAGAAAAGGCCGCAGAAAAGGAAAAACTCGAATCTGAGGTTGCTGCGCTGATTGCCAATATTGATGATCTGAAGGCGCAGCTGAAAACCAAAAAGGCCAATCTAAAGGCTGCGACTAAAGATCTGGCGAAGGCTGAAGCAAAGAAGGCTGCTGTTGAAGCAAAGGCAGCAGAGGAAGCCAAGAAAGGCGAAGCCGAGGATGTGCTGAAGAAGCTGTTGGCCAGTGGTATGACTGCTGAAGAAATCCTTACCAAGCTCCAGTGATGCGTTATGGGCGCAAGCAAGCGTATCTGTCCGAATTGCGGGCGCAAGATGAAGCAGCAGTTCATAGGTCTGTTTCATTGCAAGTGCGGAACAAGCTGGAAGCGTGATATTGGTTTCTTTGAACGCACTCCAGATATGGTCTTTGCACTTGAACGTAAAATGGTTAGCGTCAAGGTAAAGCAGCTGCCTGTAATACGGTACAAATAAGAGAGGAACGTCCATCAGCCTAAAAACTGATGGGCGTTCCTCTCTTTTCAAAAGCGCCTATTTAGACGTTATCTTTCCAGCGGTTGAATTTTTTTATTTCCAAAATATCAGTTGGTAGCACATCGATATTTGGCTTGAGCAAAATCAAACTTTCGTTTGTCCAGAATGCGCTCCAAAAAGCCCTAACCAAATATGCCATCATCGGATTATCATCATCTAAAATAATTTTATCCGAGTCGGTTTGCGCTATAACCTCATATGTGTGATGGTCTTTTTCCCAGATGTCTGATAAGTTTGTTTGCAGGAGGTCATCAATATTGAGTAAGATTTCAGGCCTGATATGAACATTTCCAGGATAGGGGGTATTACCATATGAAAGGAATCCACATATACCATAATCATAATATGCTTTTCTTCCGATAAGCCATGCCAAATTCGCTTCTGTTCCAGAAACAAAATCACATTTTTCAAAACTAATATCGAAATGTTTTCCTTTATAAGACAACACATGATTCCGCTTATCAATGACAATGCCATTCTCCATAAGGAACTTATATAGTTCTGTCTGAGGGTGAGTATAAGCGCAATTTATCAATCCATAGCGGCGAATAGATTCACAACAATTAGCACTTGTCGTAATATGACTAAAAGTAAAGCGAATGCTTGAGAATGATGGGAGAACTATTTTTCGTGTCTTTAGAATATCATCTAGATAATCATCAACAACTTGATTATTGTTGTAATTTTTACGTATTATTTTCCATTCATCTATTGGTATTCCTGTCAATCTTTGTAATGTTTCTTGTGCATTGTCCGGGGTTAGAATATTATAGCAAATCATTTTGTTCACCGATTATTACAGATTGTTGCGACTCCAGCGTTGTTTTCAACATCAAGCAATATCGTTCAGACACTTCTTTAGGTGAGATAATTTTAACCAAGCCATTCCAACCAAAAACCCATCTCAAAAATGTAGGACTTACGCAAGCCTTAATGCTTACAATGAAATATTCTGCGTCAATCGCTCTTGTATCGATACTCTGTCCAAAGACATCAATCAACGCTTTCATTACGATCTGATGGCAGAGTAGTTCGACCTCAGTTATTCCTTCTGCACCGAACATTTGGAATACGGACTTCCTGTACAAAATGAGGTCAACGTCACTAGGAATCGGCACAGATGTATCCTCTAAAATCTCTGGACACTTAAAGATTCGATCAAGTCTAAAGTTCTGTACTTTTTGGCGCGCATCATTATAGCCAATAACGTAATAGAAATCGCCATCCCAAACCAATTCATAGGGGCTTACAATGTACGCTTTTCCGTCATGCTTGAGAAATGCCTGCTTATTAACATCGTAATCGACATACTGAAACGATATTTTCTTTTTGGAATCGATAGCCGAATTGATTGCATCTAAGATATAATAGCCTTTTTCATTTTCGGATTTTACGCGGTCAGAAACATCAATATGTCTGCGAAGCTGATCTGCATTCTGCTCGCTAGTTAAGGCCAACAGGCGTTTTATCAGTTCTTGACTTTTCTTCTCTGTAATAAACTTAGATGAAAGAACGGCATCAATCAGGACTTTCAATTCAGCAAGGTCGAACAGTTGACCATCATAGTAGTATTTATTTTGCGTTGAATGTATGATTTCGATTGGAAGTCCGCCTTGCTTCATAACTTCTAAATCTTTTCCTAAAGTATTTCGATTTACATCAATGTCATATTTTGTCTTTAGCAGGTCGATAATCTCTACGGTCGAAAGCGGATGACTTTCATCTGAGTTTTCGACAAGAAGCTGGTACAGATAAACAATTCGGTATTTTGTCTTATTTTCCATCTTGTGATCTCCACCATTGTTATTTTTTCAGGAGAGTACATACGGCATATTCAGGATAAGCTTCAAGGATTTTTGCATTCATCTTATCGTCGATAATTCCACTAAGATAATCTGCATCCACACAAAAGAATTTTTCTCCCAGTAGTCTAGCCGGTAACTGATTTATGGTTTGGGGAAGTCCAACGCTGCCAATCACTCCGTATCCTTCAGCACTTACCTGAAGGGCTGACTTTGAGAACGGCGTACTATCTTCTTTGGTGATGATGACATCCAGCCCATTCTGAAAAGGGCCGTTATCATCATCGCTAGTTTTCTTTTTTCTTCTTTTCTTTTCTAAGGCTCTATAAATAATAAAATTCACAGACTGATCGTATTCTGGATAATCATAATAATAGTATACTTTATTATCTACCGCAAAATGCTCGGCGCAGGAACCCTTTTCGACAACCAATCGAATACGGCTCATCGTCACTCTAGAGCCAAACGCATTGGGATGAATGCTTTCAACTGTATGCGGAATATAAATTGTTACATACTTACAGTCGGAAAATGCGTTTTCATCAATTTTCTTAATTGATGTTGGTAATACGATTTTCCGTATTTCGCGTCGCATAGTGACTTCTTCTGGAATAACACCACGACTGGGATTTATTGGAGAAAAAGTATTTGCACCAATTCTTGTCACCGGACAATCCTTTATTGCAGATGGAACCTCCACGCAGTCAATAGAATGTCCTCTAAACTGCAACAGGATAGTGTTCCTTTTTGAGTCGATTTTGTAACCCCAGTCGGATTCAACATCTGACGGGTGAAGTTCCATATGATTAGAAACGATTTGTACCTTTTCTTCGATTTCTTTTCGATAGTCATCATATAATAATCTGTCCAATGTGCAAGACCTTATTTTTTCTGGAAGCTGATTATTATCAATTAAATAGCGCAGGATGATTCTATCATTTCGCACCATAGAATAGTAGAATAATTCTTCGTGATGTTTTGCAATATACTCTCTGTTGCCTTGAATCACTTTATCGGAAAAAGCCGCACTGCTATAAGTCGCATATGCAAATCCTCTTACCACAGAAAAATTATCAAACTCATGTGCCCACTTTTTGATTTCTTCATTTATAAGGATGACAAGGGCATTATTGGGAAGGGAGATGTAACTAGACTTTTTACTATTTCCATAAACCACCAGAACAGTAGGGCTCGCAGGAAGACTTTCTGGCAGATTTCCTAAAAACACCATCCTTTTCAGCTTCGGACACATTGTGAATGCTCCGTCTTGAATAGAGCATACCGATTTTGGAATAACAACTGTTTCAAGATTTTGGCATTTTGAAAAACAAAATTCTCCAATGGATTTGATCTTGTCTGGAATGCGAATTTCAACTAAGTCGCTGTCATTTTCAAAAGAATGTTCTGGAAGTTCAGCTATTCCGCTGTCAATGTCGAGAATCTTAACGGATGAAATATCTGTCAGGTCAATGCAGTCATCTAATGAGTCATCATCGGACACACCTTCAAATGAATTTTCATCAAAATCTGACAGATAGGCAGACAGAGAATTTGTTACCCAATCAACTTCATTAGGAGACAAGTCGTATTCATCGCACAAATCCAAGAGATCGTTCATTGATATTTTTTTATTAGCCAATTTTACGGAATCGACTAATGCCAAGCACTGTTCACTCATCCAAACATCCTTTCAATCTGATATTTTATTTCGTCCACCAGCCCGCACGTTTCTTTGTTGCTTTTCCTCCGCACTCCTTAAAGTGAAACACATACCCTGTTTCACTAAGCTGCTCAATAATGTCCTTGATTTCAATTCCACCTATAACCCACAGCACACCATTTTTAGGACGATTATCAATATACGGAAGATTGTAGCCTTTCAATGCTTTGATAAGCTCATCTTCATCGGCAGATTCCGTATCATCATTGAGATACAACTGCAAATCTGAAATACTTTTAGAAAGCTCATCTACTTCAATTAGAGATAGGTTATACTTTTCGCAAATTTTCAGAAAGTCACTTTGACTTATTTTAGTTCCTGAATGAATTAGTTCATTTTGGATTTCTTTGCAAGTTTTATTCATATACAAAAAAGCCTGTGCCCGATATGAGCACAGGCTTGTCCACCGTGTTAGTTATTACTTTCTGACGGGATGAAGCATTTTGCCAGGGCTTCATCCGAAATATCCGCATTGAATCGCTCATCGAATTCAGTGATAAAATCAGAGAGGCGGTTGACAAAATCATCTGTAGAGGTGGCTCCATCCACGAGCTTTTCGTAGAGAACATCTACGCCACCACGCACATAACTATCATAGTGTTCTTCATCCGCTGGTTCATGTTTGCGGAATGCTTTATCAAGTCGTTTCTGAGCATCAGGCTCATACGCACTATCCAAAAGCATAATCAGCCTGAAGTTGAAAAGCATTTCTTCAGATGAATAAATCACACGATCACCCATGATATTAGTAGTGTCTACTTCACCTGTTGTCGGATTTTTTGTGTTATCAAGCTCTGCTGTGCGATTATACAAAAATCCAATCAACGGAGCATTACACAGGACATCAACATTGCGCTCGAATACTTTGGTCGGAATGCCCTTAATGGATTCAAATATACTCGTTAGCTTTGTAACACGAACCGCATGGGAGCCTTTGAATCTATATTGCTTGTCAAACATCGTACTTGCCCCCTTTATACAAGATGCGTTTCAAACTCATCGATCTTTTCAAAATGATGTCGGCTACCGATTTTGTCACTCATATATTTCTCTGCCAAGTCACCATCCGTATCCTTTATAAAGATGATAACTTGCTCTGCAACATCAGGCAATGCTTTACATACAGCCTCAATACGCTTCTTGTCAAATGCGGACAAAGGTGCATCCATTACCAAAGGATACGGCTCAGATTCAAGCATCCGCAGGTTCTCAGAGCTTGCATTCTTGTTTTCACGAGCCATCTTGATGATACCTGCAATGAATGCAAAAATAACCGAAATGCTCTGTGCGGTAGACGTTTCCACATTATCATCGCCAAAGCCAGTGACCGTCACTGTAATGTGATACTTTTCATCAATGGAAAGCTCTAACCCACCATCATAAATGTCGTTGAAAATGCTATTGATCGTAGCCTGAAGTTTATCTCGCACTTCTTTTTCGCTTGCCTGATATGTACTGGTAAGCTGGTTATAGATTTCTCCAGCATAAAGGCGGCAAACTTCTATCAGGCGGTTTTTATCATCCTTAAGGCTAAGTTCGCGCCGATCCTTTTCTGCTCTGTCACGAGTGCTGATTAAGCTATCTTGCTCAGAGGTAAGGCGTGCAATTGTACTGGTCTGCGTAGAAATGGATTTCTTGCACTGCTGGATTTCCGTCTCCAATTTTCTGACAGCTACTGTTATGTCATCACTAGATGCCATCTTACTTTCTAGTCGGCGGAGTTCATCTTCCTTATCGGTGATTGTGTCATCATCGTCACTGATAAAAGTATAGGATGCCGAAACTGCATCAGGAATATTTGTTCTATTAAGCGCAGAAATCCTAGTTTTGGCATCTTTTTTGAATTGAGAAACCGTTGTGCTAATTGATTGAGGGGGCAGATAATCCATCAGAGCCTTGACGTTCTCATAAGGAACGGTGCCCTCATCCAAGTGGGTTCCGCAAATACATTTTTTCTGGCGGAGCAGATATTCGATTGTCTTGACATGCATATACGGAATATCTGCGCTTGGGATGGTTTCATCTTGCAGCACTTGCATAGCACGATAAATCAAGCTTTTAGAGAAGAACGAACTGGATCCCGCATTAAATGCCTGAAACATTTCCCGACAGGTCTGCGCACGATGCTTTTTAGCTGTCTCTATGCTTCTCTCAAGTTCTTCTCTTTCTTTTTGCAATTTCTTGCCATCGTCATATTTCTTGATTTCTTGAGCTTTCACAACAAGAAGCTTACTAGCCTGATCCTGCTGTTCTTGTGCTAACTCAAGCTCCTTTGTGATTTCATCAAGTCTGGTTTGACAGCGCACGATTGTATCCGAGTATTGTGCGATTTTGGAATCGCTGTTTCTGTCATAGGCTTTATCAAAGCTGCCAATAACGCCAGTAGAGCCTTTGAAGTGATTGATTGCAGAGAGCATCCCGTTCAAGCCGAGCAAACCATTGACTGCCTGAGCAAAGTCATCGCTTTTCTTATTGCCGGCAATGTCTTTACTCATCTTCTCGATGCGTTCGCCATCAAAGAAGAAATAGCGTGACAGTTCTTTGGGAAGGATATTCTTTACCGCATCCTCACAGGCAGTCTTTTTTTCGTAGAAGAGTGTTCCATCTGGCTGCTTTGTCGCAACGGCAAAAACCGAATTTTGGGGTGTGATTTTAGTATAGTCTCTCACATAGACCTGTTCTCTTGTCAAAACATAGTCGAGCATTCCATGCTTGAGGCAAAGCTCCACTCGCACAGTCTCTTTTGCTCCCGGAATCATCTTACTTGCAACTTTTGCATTGAGCAATTTTTTATCCAAGAAAGAAGTCTCGCCGTACATACACCAAAAGAAAGCCTGCGCAAAAGTCGTTTTGCCGCTGCCGTTTTCGCCAAGGATAATGGTCACGTTCTTTCCATCAGAGCCATCTGCGAAAGAGATAAACTCGTTCTGGAATTGCCGAAAATTTTGTAGCTTTATTGATTCGATAAGCATTTTACTTCCTCCTCAATCATCTTTTTGATTTCCGTAACCATCTGCGAGTCCGATTTTGCCCTCGATTTGTTGTTCCGATTTTCCTGAATAATGATTTTGTTCATCAGCCTACGAACAACTTTTTCATCAACTTGGTTAGAATCCGCCATTGTTAATCCTCCTTTATGGATACTAAACTCAGTCACTAGACTTTATTTCTTTTGCAAACTCAGCTTCAACCCCAACATCTTCGATGGTTTCAATATGGTAGACTTCCTGAATGTCCCAGATCAATGTCTGGGCATCCATTCCGTTCATCGCCTGCGCTGCAAATTCCTGCATTCTTGCGCATTCATTCTTTACAAGCGAAACATCCCGATTTGCTTGTTCAATCGTTAACCCCGGTACTTCATCCAATGGTCTTGGAAGCGTCACAAAATCATAGATTTCCGCATAACTTTTTCCCGGAGCTTTTCTTAAAACACGACCTCTGCGTTGGATATACTCTTTCGGATTCGTTGTGCTGGCGAGGATAAATGCCGTTTTGATTCCGGGAATATTAACACCCTCGTCCAGACACTTTATCGCAACGATTGCCTGAAGTTTTCCATCATCCTGAAATTTTTCCTTGATAGTAGTTCGTTCCTCTATGCTTTCGCGTGACGTAAAGCGAGCTACTCGCATTCCCAATTCATTACCGAGCATATGAGTAACGGCATCAATCTGTTTGATGTCTCCACTATCAACATCCGAATCGTCAGATTTTTCATCAAGTATATTGGTCGCACCACAGTAAACCAAAATGTTATTTTGATTTTTATATGGCTCTATCTGTTTTCGCAATTCTGAAATCTTTGCGATTGCTCCCGCAACTACTCGTGACCGCTTGATTGCCAGCATCTCACCATAAGAATCTAATTTGGCATTGCCGCTTCGACCTTGAATGATGTGCTTTGCCATATCCGAAGAAATCTCCGAATATTTTTCCAACTCGTCATCAGAAAGATATACGACTACAGGATAATATTTGTACGGAGTCAGCTTCCCATCTCTAATAGCTTGTTCCAGCGTATAATCAATGCACTTTTTTCCAAAAAAGTTATACAAAGCTGCCGTGCCTTCTTCATCTCGATGGCGATCCATCGTTGCCGACAGAGCCAATCGATATGTAAAGCGATCATCAAGGAGCTTTCGGATTCTCTGTGCGCCAAAATTATGTGCTTCGTCAACCATTAGGAGTATTGGAGCTTTGATTTTATCTATCTGTTCTTGCACAAAAGCACTAGAGAATGTTGCATTGGTACAAACAAGACAGAAAAAACTTTTCTTTGGTATCATGCGCTGATCTCGAATGGCCTTTTCGAGTCTCTTTTTCCAATCTTTTTGAGAGGATGAACTATACCCTATGATAGGCTTAATATTGAATTTGACAATATCTTCGACCCATTGTTCTACAAGGTGCTGGTATGGGCAGACGATAATTGTTGCAAGGCAATCGTTCAAATCTTGCGATAGCTTTGCGACAGCTGCCAGACCGCTGATTGTTTTTCCAGCACCAGTACACATAGAGAATATTCCACGATAATTTGAGCCAGCCCATGCAGCAACGGCAGCTTGCTGATAGTCTCTTAACTGTATTTCTTCGGGCATCCGTGCGCCAATCGGATGTTCAGTGGCAACTCTTGTGGCAGACTTCTTATCTTTTTTGAACTGTTCTTCGTCCAACCGGAAGCTCACGGGGGCCTGTCTTTGAAACTTCTTTACCAGTGCTTGCGTTATTTCCGGGGCAGAAATGACCTTTATTCCGCACTCCTTATCGTTCCAAATAGAATCAAAAGCCTTCTTCTTTAGTGCAACCTGATCTCGTTCATAATCACTTTTCCAACCGCAAAAGACATCAATCGTTTCATAGTTTACTTCCATGGCGGTTGCGGATTCATTCATTGAGCCAGAGAACGCTATCGTATTTCCTGATGAATCTTCCATAAGACCCATCTTTTCATGGTACATTCCAATACCGCCATTTTTTTCGGTATAGGCAATTTTTATATCAAGAATATCATCTTCTATCAGCTTCGTAAGAAGATTCAGTCGTTCCAATGTATAATAGTCGTCTGATACATCTTCCTCACGAATTTGTCTTAAAATCGCTTCCTTGATATAAGTTTCCCTGTTCTGATAGCCCTGCTGTATAGCTTTCATATCTTCTTCTGAAAGATATGGAGATGCTACGATTTCGATTTTTCCGCCGTGACTAGCCATTTTGCAAATGCCCTTTGAGATTTCTGCCAGTGCGGAAGAAGAAAAGAACCCCACAGCTCTCTTATAGCAGATTGCATCGCCAAGGATAGGAAGATAAAAATCCTGAACAACATTATCAATCAGGGATCGATATTCACTTTTTATATTATGGTCAGGAAAGGACATGATATGATCTCCTTCAGATGGCTTGTTCGATATAATCGAGAGCCTCGACTAAGGCTTTGTAATCATCTTCGCTTGCAAAATACCCTACGCTGAATCGAATCGTGCCCGCCGGGTAAGTGCCCAAGAACTTATGAGCGAGTGGCGCACAGTGCAGACCTGTCCGCACAGATACCCCCTGCTTGCTTAAAAGGTTTCCTGCAACGTCACTGCTGATTCCTTCAAACAGGCAGGAAACGATGCCCACATACTGTTGCTCAGGAGAATTGCCAACGACAGTAATGAAATCGTACTGTGATAGAATATCCAGCAGCTTTTTACGATTTTGTTGTTCATGCTCGAATATTATCTGCAATCCGATTTCTTGGCTCCACTGCAACGCTGCGTTCAGCCCTGCAATACCGGCAATGTTGGATGTACCCATCTCATATCTTTCGGGCAAGCTGTCTGGCATATCCTGATTTGCAGAGTCATATCCTGTTCCGCCAAATAGCACTGCCGGCAGCTGAATTTCTGGCTTCATCACGAATCCAGAGATTCCGGTCGGGCCATACAGTGTTTTGTGCCCAGCAAACACTGCAAAATCGAATGTAGTTCGGCCAACATCGCAATCTACCAGTCCAGCGGTCTGTGACATATCGAGGACAGTGTAGCTGCCGTACTTTTTAGCCAATTCAAAGATTTCAGCAACAGGCGCAATCAAGCCAATCACATTGCTGGCATGACTGACAACAACAACATCCGGCTTGCAATCATCAAACTGATACCGTATTTTTTCGAGATCATATCGAAAATCGGATGTCACAGCGAGTTGTGTCATATTGATTTCGCCTGTGTTCTCAAAATGATGCAGTGTCCTTGTTACAGCATTATGTTCAAAAGGGCTGATATAGAAATTCTTCTTTCCCATCCTGCACAGTCCCTGAAGGATAATATTTAGCGCAATCGTTGCTGTCGGAGTAAATACGACCTGCTTTGCCGGACAGTGCAAAAGTTCCTGAAGGCGCGTTCTTGTGTCCGCAACGAGCGCACCAGCAGATTTAGCAATGCCATAATCACCGCGCCCAACATTGCCGCCACACTTGCGATAGAACTCATCCATGAAAGAGTAGACCCTATCTGGCTTTGGGTATGTTGTTGCAGCGTTATCAAAGTAAGCCATACTTATTCTCTCCTTTAGGGATTAGCACAGTTCTCTCAGAACATCCATGAGAATCTGACGCTTTTCCTGTTCAGAAACAGCCTGTCCCATACCAGTGATTGCTGTCTCAATCATATTATAAAGCAGCTTTCCGCGGCTGCTGGTTTCAACCTTATCAAAACGCTTTGTCACAGCACGTCCAGTTTCATCCTCATAGGTCAGCTGGTAGCCATTAACTGCCTCCGCTGCATCCGTTTCGGCTTCGGCATGGAACCCTTCAGCCGTTGCCTTATAGCGTTTGACATTTTCCAGTGCTTCCGCCTGCGTATCTGCATCCCAATCGCTTAGATTCAGGTCTGTTGCCAGTTTTGCCAATCTCAGTGTAAGGGCGTGTTCGCTTAAACTTTCATCTGCAAAGAAGAGCTGGAGCATTCTGTCCGTTCCATCTGCAAAAAGCTGATTGCGAATCGTCGAATCAAGCTGTCCTGCCCATTCGGAAACCACACTCGGCAGAGATTTTTTCTCCATCATCGCATCATCCTGTTCAGAGCCAAAGAGTTTCTTCACCTCTTTGCAGAATGTGGACTCCAACTGCCCAAGAATCTGATCGTAGAAGAACTTGATTTCAGCAACGGCATCTGCGATTTCTACATTGCAGTCGGCTTGTCCCGTGATGAGAATGGGGAGCCGTTCAAACAAGAGCGTGTGTGTACCGATGTTCTGCTTCAGCATACGGAGGAATTGACGCTTTACCTTGTCGATTTGCTGTCCATCCGGCGAATGCTTGGACTCCTTTGCATATTTGGGCAGTTCCATATACCATCTGTGCATCGCCGATACGACATATCCATAACCCGCTGCCGTTTTTTCCGCTTCGATAACATAATCCTTGAACACATTTGCCAGTGCTTCGACATACTTGTCTTTTTCGCCATTCCAATCCAGACACTGCAATGTGAAATCCTGCGGAGCCGCTTCAATCTGGAGTAGGGTATCATTATTCAATGGAACCTGCGAGAAGCGATCATAGATTATAATTTCTTTCTTGTATTCGTGGAATACCGCCGCGACATAAATGGGGACAAGTCCCTTCCTCAATCCGATATAGCACTTAGCAGTAGTCAACCGTTCATACAGGTCTGAAAAACTCATTTTTTGAGTTCGTGCTTCCTGTACGAAGCCTTCGATCTCACCCATCAGCTTCGACATGAGATAATCTTTAGGGTGCAGGTTGATTCTGGGTACGCCATTCTCGGTTTCTAACACACCAGTTCGGATCAGCGTACTCCGAAGAATCGACACTTCCTGACCGGAACCAGCCAAGCCGAGATTAGGCTCCAATTCCGAGCGCAGCAGACCGATGACAATTTTACTGCGGCTATTCAGAGAATTCGCGGTCAGATGATTCTTGTTTACTGCCTCGTTGATGATAACAGGGGTATTGAAGTAAAGACTGCCACAAATCGTAGACAGCAAATCGGTCAATGCAGCCTTACGGACAATCTGCTTTTCCTCACCCTTGTAAATATAGGTAGCTGCTCTTTTCTCCGGGTGAGTATAATCGCTGATATAGTGGTTGATGATTTCACGGAGATCTTCGTAAATTACCTCATATTCATCAAAAAGAACCTTGTCAGATACCGCTAGTTCCTTCAGCGTTTCCACTGCTTTGTATTCCCGAACAGTAAAGTCAATCGGAACAAATTTGCGAGGAACAATAAATACACAATTCGAGCAATATCTGCTGGTTTGCTTGATAATGTCTGCGATTCGACCGATTGCTTCTTTGCTGTGGGGGATAACCGCATATACGATGCCATCTGCTTCAGTATTCAGCTGCTTTGCCTGCCAGTTAACATCTTCCGTGACCTCCGATTCATCAATGAATGTAAAGTCAAAGTATCGGGTGACTTCTTTTTCATCGTTGTAGCGAAGCGGATAAATGCAGCTGTCAAAATTCGATGCGTTCAGAACCTTTTTGACAACCGTGCTGCTCTGCTGAGACGCAATCGTGTCCTTGATTTTTGCTTCAATATCAACGCCGGAGCTTTCCTTCAGCTGAAGATAGTCATTGCTGCGCTTGAGGTAGATAACATACTCGTCATCGATCAAATTATTTAATGCCCGCTCGATTTCAGGAACAGGATACTGGATGGAGTAAATTCCAATCAATTCATTTTTTGTCGGAGTGAGCTTTTCAAACTGCTCCAGCATATAAATCAGGGATAGGGTCTTTACAATTTTTTCCTCTAGCGAGCCATCGTCGAGTTGATTCAGGATAACGCTGGTCAGGAAGTAAATATCATGCAGGGTTCCGTTTGCGATTTCCTTCTTGAACAGTGGCTCAAAGTAATCATAAATCTGATCCGGCGTAACTACTTCAAACGAAGTATCATCGTACTGCTTTAAGAACGAAGGCAGCGTTGCCGGCCCATTCGAGGACAAAAAGGTAAAGAGGGTACGCTCATTCTGGGCTACACGCTCAGACAATCTCGGCAGAACAAACGTAGACACCGGATGAAGCGGATAGCAGGCTTGAACTGTACGTTCAATATCTTCAGCCTGCATATCTGCAAAAATTCGATGCGTTGCATATCGTTTTGCTAATTCAGCGAACTCTTTCTGATGGTTCTCTTTGAACTGATTCCATAAATCAGCTTTTTTCTGAATGACCGTTGCGATAATTTCGTATGTCTGCGTAAAGTTGTTGTTTAGATGAACATGAGTGAACCGCTCAGAAACACCGCGCCAGCCATCGACTTTTTGCTTTGGCAGTCGGTCAATATAATTGGCAATTTCCTTGTGGGAAATCAGCATAAGGTGCATCTGACTTGTGCCACTACGATTACACTTTTCTGCGAAATCCTGAAGCATCTTTGTGTCGCTGACAGATGCCTCCGAGATATTGGCTTCAAGGTACTTGCTGAACTCATCATATATGACATATACACCCGTATAACCGAGAGGCTTCAGTGCCTGAACCACGCTCTCATACAGTTGTACAACATCAAATCCAACAAAAGGATTAAATGTGCTGCCTGCTGTCAAGCTAGGATAAATGCGTTCAAACGCCTCATACGCTTTGATGTCATAATCTTCCAAGCGAGAGATAAACGAAGGCAGGGTATCAGAAATTTTATCCTTGAACTGCTGATAGGTATCAGGAAAATCTTTTTTCCAGCGTTCAATAACAGAAATAGCCGCCTTATAATTCGTTTCCGGCATGATGTCCAGCAGATCATTTTCCTTTAATGTCTGCTGAAGTGCCAGAAGAAAAGCCTGCGTGAGGCTTGTGTTGCTGCCAGTAATGATAACGGGCAGCAGCTTGTTGTTGCTCTCATAATAGTTCTGGATGAGTCGATTCAGCTTGTCACGCTTCTGGACTGCCGGCATCAGCTTTTCAAAGAGGCGCAGATTTCGCTTCATCAGAAGGGCGAGAATCGTCAAAACAATATGAGATTTTCCCTTGCCATACGCGCCGATCAGAACGCGCGACCGATCTGTAGATGTTGGCAGAGTACTCTGTAAAATATCCTCCATCAGCTGGAGTGCAGACTGTGTAGGAATATAGCTTTTTAATTTATCGTCTGCGTGAAGGTCATAGGCAATATTTACGGAATACTGAAAACCTTCCGCTACCGAAATCATTTCACTCATTAAACTTTCCCCTTAATCAATTTTGGAAATGCACTCGTAGTATTTATCTACACATTCTGTAAAAGAGTAACACTGCTCAAGACGGATAACATCAAGACCTGCGGTGCGAATGATCTTGACCAATCTCATTTTTTCGACCCGATGAAGTGCATCCAACATAGTAATCGCATCCAGATTGAATGTTTTACCAATGTTGCTTTTTGCGGTAAGCAGCTCATTCAGACCAATTTCAGTTCGTCCCTCTGCTTGATCGCACATAACGGCCATCAAGACCCACGGATGGAGGGTTTCTGGCATTGAAATAGACTTCCGATAGGTTTTCTTGCTTTTATCCAAAATATCCACAAGTCCAAGTTCACCCAGCGGACAGTCGATATTGTTTTCAGGATTAACTCGTGTCGGGCTTGTCTTATAGCGCGGAAGATAGGTGTTGAGGATGCAGGCAAAATCATCTGACATAGAGCGAATGGCAACAGATTCGCCATTCATGGACACATAATTCTGCAAAGCAGAAACGAAATCCTCCTTTGTAAATTCAGACATATTGAATTCGTTGAAGAAGAAATACCATGCAGTTGCGTCCTCTTGATTTTTGGAAAGCATATAGTGCAAAAGATACAGCGTACCGTATTCTTCCATGTAACGGTCGTTCTTGTAAACCTGTGTTCCAAAATCCGTGAACTTCTGAATTCTTTTTTTGTTTTGAATCGCTTCTTCCGTAAGATTTGTTGCTACAAGCCAGTAGCGGAGAGCCTTTACCATGTTAGAGCCGATGCCAAGAACATCCATCGGATTCTCATCTTTTGCAACAAAGACATCTGGTTTCGTCTGGACAGCTTTCATTCCTTTGCTCAACCATCCTTTTCGGATGAAAAAGGTATCATGTGCTCTAAATTTCATGGCTAAAATTCCCGCCTTATCATTTTGTTTTCAAATATTTGTTCATCATACATCCGCCATCTAGGTATTTAGGGGTTACGCACATTTTGCAATGAACGCATTTGGCAGGATTGATGTAATAGTAATCTCCGATGATTGAAATCGCTCCGGCTCTGCAAAGCGATTCGCATTTCAGGCATTTTCGGCAAGCATTAAACTTGCGAATCTGATAACCAACCATCCGTTGCAGGTCATCGTGGTCTGCAACATTCATTGTACGCACTTTTACCGCATACTCATATCCATCATGCGTAAAGGGTTGAATCGAAAGGATGGGGACATTCGTTCGCACATCCAGAACGATAGTTTCATTCAGAAGTTTTTGACCGAGTTCAGGTGCCACCCGACCGAAAGGAACGAACATCCCAATCAGTTCGTCATCATAGGGGCGAACAAGTCGATAAATCTTCGCATGATCCTCTGCTGTGCAATTCGTGAATTTAATCTTCACATCACCGGCAGTTGCCAGACCGTTGCCGCCCTGACGCGCCTTCCACTTGCCAGAGTCAACGTATTCCTCGGCATCCGGCTTTCCAATTTTCTTTGCAAAGCGAACCAAAAATTCTCGCCATGCCTTTGATTTCTCCGGCATATAGATTCTGGACAAGAACTGTGCGCGTTGATTGTTGTTCGGGCAGCACCAGCATCCCACACGGTCATAGCCCAAGCGGTATGCGTAATTGAAATCTATCTTTTTGCTCAAAATGTACAGCCAAATATCAATATCTTTCCAGAAGAAGATGGGAGATGCAACCGTCTGTTTTTGGATTTTAACAGACTCCGCATCATCCTCGATACGATTATACTTGCTGCGGCTGACAGATTCTGCTTTGCGGATACCATAAAAAGTCAAAATCTGCTCATTACGGAACAGACTGTTTAGTGTCCGCGTAATAGGCCCTGTTTTGAACATTGAGCAGCACCAGCGCATCATCCGGGCGGGTGGCCCAATGTCCTCGCAGACATCTATAAAGTTTTGCTCCTCATTTTTTGCCACCATAAAAATGGCATGAGGATGATTATGGCGATAGCGTTCAGCATATTCGCCAGTCGTAGGAAATTCCAACGTCGTGTTGCCGAAAATATGAACAATACTGGATGTTCCCAGTGCGTTGATTGCCAAATCTGCCGTGACAGTGGAATCCTTTCCTCCAGAAAAGGACACGACCAGCCGTTCCTCATCAAATTTGGAAGCAGCATTTCGCACGAACTCAGATGCTTCATCAACAAGATAATTCAAGCGGTTTCTGTTTGCTTCACAGAACCGTTCTGCGTAAACATTGAAGTATTCGTAGCTGTTTTCGCCTTTATATTCTTCCAACTGCTTTGAAAGCTCGTCTGTGTCTGCTTTTTCAAAGAACTTTGCGGGAAGTGCCACGCGCTTACCATCAATATAATAGCTGCTGTTCGCTGCCCAGACAGACTTCTGCATATACTCATAGGGCTTTTTTCCCAGCAAAAGCTCCAGCAACAGACGTTCCTCCGGGAATACAGGACGCAGATCGGCAGACAAATACTTCGTCTTATGGCCGCAAAGCGGGCAAAGTCCCTTATCCGCTTGCGTGGTTGTATTGATAACTGGCACTTTACATTCTGGGCACCAGTACACCTCAACAGGAATATCTTCAACCGTCTTGCTACCGCAGATCGGGCAGATTGGGTCATTCGTTTCGATGTTGCAGTTCTTGCACCACATCTAAATTCTCACTTTCATTTTAAATCCGCAAAAGATTACAGGTTTTCTTCAAGTATCCTAAGAGTCTTTTTTGTGTTGAGTTTGCGCAGAGCTTTCGCTTCGATTTGCCGGATTCTCTCACGGGTAACTGAATACTTCTGACCTACTTCTTCGAGAGTAAAAGGGTTACCATCAAGTAGACCATACCGTAAAATCATAACATCCTTTTCGCGTGGTGTTAGCGTTTCCAACGCTTTATTTAAGGCTTTAGTCTGCTCATGCTGTTTCAAATCAGCGGAAATTTGCTCTAGGGCAGAGGTTGTAGTCGGTTCTTCCTCGTTCTCGGCTAATTCTGAAAGAGAAATTTCGCTCATGGACATCCGAATCATCTCCTGAATATCTGGAAACGATATGTCTGGAAATATTTCCTTTATCTTTTCCTTTTCGTATTTGCAGCACGGGAGATCATTGCACCTGACACAACCATCTTTTTTCAACTGCAAATAGACAGGTGTCCACCGCTCTTTGACATGGACGGGATAGTACACTTCCTTACATGGCAAGGGCATCTCACGATTGATGACCTGCATCATGTAGTATGAGATGAACGAACCGATGGAGCCGTCTGTATCTGGATCATATTTATCAACCGCAGTCACTAGCCCAATGCAGGCGAGAGAAAACGCGTCCTCGAATTGTATGCCATATCTTTCGACAAACGACACTGCAACGCGCACAGCGAAACGAAGGTGCATTTCAATAACACGTTGGCGCGCATACGAATTTCCATCTACGACCTGATATTTTAGTGTGTCAAATTCTCCTCGTTGCGGCGGAAGTATGGATTTTATTGAGTCAATAATGCCTTGAGATTCCGGGGATAAAGCGATTGCTTTCTTGTATGTTTCTTCATAATCGCTTTGAGCGTAATCATAAGTTTCTGCTGCGCTTGTGCTGACCGTGTCTTTTATAGCGGGAGCCTCATCATATACCAAGACACCCTTTGACACCAACGCCGAGGAAAGCCAGTCGATGTCCATTAGCGAAAGATCGTCACCCTCATCAAGGATGTCATCGGTCAAAACATATCCTTGCCTCTGTGCCAGAGCTATTAAATTGGAAAGTGCGGTATCTCTGCTCATTGTGTTATCCAATCCAACATTCCGTAAACGAGCAGCACTATACCTGAAATCTGCGGCAATCCGATCAGACACATACCATTCTGCCCATGAAAAGTAATGTTTGCTTGTGAATTTATAATTTATTTCGTCAGATGTGTTCTGTTAATCAATTGTTATTGTACACTTTTCCATATATAAAATCAATGTGCTACTGCCACAAATCTTTAGCACCACCTTTGTGGCAGTGCGTGTTGACACGATACGGTCTGTGTATAAAGGAAGCACTCTAAAAGGGTGCGTAGCGTGTGCAAGCAGGGCGTTCGTATATACAAACGCCATTTTTGCGTTGCAAAATGCTTGTTGGGATAGTCCCAAACCCTTTGTATGCTGCATCCGCCGGATGCAGGCTGCACATTTGTGCCAAATGCTCCTATAACGAAAAAGAACACCGAGGACTCCCCCCAAAATGGGAAAAATCCTCGGTGTTTTCTGCTTAGCGGGTCTGCGATTTTTCCTTGGGGTCTTTTTCCTCGGCGAAGAACAGCTCCACATTCTTCTGTGCTTTTTTCAATTCCTGCATTTCATCCCGTGCCTTACGGTAGGCTGGGTAAGCGGCTTTTTTCTTGGTCAGCAGCTCTGCGAACTCCGCATCCAACTCCTTGACCTTCGGCAATTTTTGTAGCTCTGCCTCGTCAAAGGCCGTTTTCGCCGCCTTGTGCAGCGTGATTTGTTCCCAATGTTCTTCCAAAAACTTCTTGCTGTACCCAGCCTTACGGTAGGCATCATACACAGGTCGTGTCCTAGCGTAGTTGACGATGTGCGCCCGCAGGACAGCGATCTCTGCCATACGTTGCTCTGCAGCCTTGATGGAATCGCCCAATTCGTGATACTGTGCAGTCGCTGCATTTACTCGCTCCTGCATTTCTTCGATGCTGCCGATTTTATTTTCCTGTAAGAAAATCAGGGTCTTGGACATTTCTTTTAGATTATAGCGTTTTGCCCACCGTGCGTAGCCTTCGCCTTTGCCCTCGGAGAGTTTTGCCTGAATGTCCACTAACAGGTGGAACGGCTGTTCTTTTGGCGGCTGCTTCTGATGTGGGCGGTGTTCTGCTTCTCCGGCGATGACTGCCTTGATTTCATCTTCGCTGTACCCTGCGCCCAATGTGCGAAAACGGATAAAGCGTTTCTGCCGTGCACCTTTGACCGAAGTGTGCTTTCCTCGTTTGATTTCATAGCCCTGCTGTTCCAGCTTTTGAAGAAAGGCTTCAAAATTTGCAGGCTTCTCGTTCAGCAGTATGCCATCGATTACGGCACACAGCTTATCCCGATTACTTTCTCTGGGTGGATAAAGGGTGCGCTTCTGCCGCTCCCGGTACGGCTTGATTTCAATGACAGAAAGCTGATGTTCCAGACAAATCAGGTCGCTCAGCCGCTGCACCGCAAGCCCGGATAACAAAAAATCCCGGAATTTCCGGGTACTGTCCAATGCGGTGGAGTTGTAGATGATGTGGTTGTGAATGTGTTCCCGGTCGGTATGGGTCGCAACGATAAAAGCATACTTGCCTTTTGTAAACCGCATGGCAAGTTCATAACCGACCTTGTTGGCTTCTTCAGCGGTGATCTCTCCGGGTTTGAACGACTGCCGAATCTGATAGGCAATCACATCATTTTTTTGCCTGCGCCCGGTCATCAATTCATACTGGCGTTTGGAGAGCATAAATTCTTCATCGACTGTCAAGGGGCTGCATTCATAACTGCTGACCAGTTCGCCCTGCTGTGTCTTGTCTGGGTTCTGGACGTAATCCGTGCGGCTTTTCAGGCAGGCCGCAACGGACTTTCCTTTGTTTTTGTGCAGTGCGATCAATCGAGTTGCTGCCAGTTCTGCCACCTCCCAACAAAAATAAAATGCCGCCCTGCGGCGGCACAAAGATTTTATAACTCAGCAATCCATCCGCTGAACCATTCCACGGCTTCCACAATGACCGTCCCGGCTGTAATAAGCAGGAAGCATCCGAACTCAGTCACCAGCAGGATCAAGAACTGCGTCCACTCCCGGCAGTACAGCGTATAAAGCCCACAGCCGAAAATATATAGCATCGGCAGCGCAAGGATGAAAGCGGACAGATTCAGCGTCCACCGTAGCATCAAAGCCAGAAATGCACTCACCAGCACCAGAGGGAGCAGAAGCACTTTTACTATGAATTTCATTCGGACGCACCACCTTTCTGCGCTCAGTATATATAAGGTATCGGTCGTCGTCAAGGATGCTAAGGACTATGTACTCCGCAGCCCTCCCACTGCGGAAATTTTTTCAAAGGTCAGCCAGCCGGGAAAGAATCTGCCGACCAATCTCGATCAGCTCATCCAGCCGCTGCCGCAGGTCCTCCATGTCGGCGGCGTAGACCCGACCGTTTTCATTGGCGGCTTTGGCGTACTGGTTCAGGTTGTTGCTGCACATTTGAAGCAGATACGCCATGCGGCGCAGTTCTTTCAAGTCCAGATGCAAGCAGTAACCATCCAGTGCCATCTTGCGGATATAGGCACTCAGACTGCGGATGCCCATGCCCAGCATTTTCTCATAGATGCGGTTCTTCTCGGCTTTTGTGGTTCTCAGAATGATGATCTCGTCCCGCTTTTCCCTCACCGGGCATCACCGTCCTTGTCCAGATAGCTTTTGAACGGACGGACAGGTTCAGCTTCATCCTTTTTCTCATCCAGCGCCGCCAGCACCGAGGGACGGCGAGGCACATCCTCCTGTTCTTCCTCGTCCTGTTCCGGCTCGTGGCTCTTTTCGTCCACATCCAACTGGGCGTTCAGCTCTGCAAGCCGTGCGGACTTCTCTGCCAGTTCTTCCTCCTGTGGGAAGGGCTTCTCCACCTCGATTTGCGCCGCCGCCTGCTGCTGATGCAGAGTGGCCAGTTCATTCTCAGCAGAGTTAATGCGCTCTGGGAAGTTGTTTAGGGAGTTGTCCAGACGGATAATGTTGCCCAGCGGGTCGGTGCCCAGTGCTACCGGGTACCTCCGCTGACCCTTCAAAATAGCCTGATACTCACTGCGGTAGGTGTCGAAACGCAGGGACAGTTCAAAGCCCCGGTAACTGCCGATGACTTTTTCCTCGGCATTGGGCAGTTCGGAACAGGCAAGCACCAGCCGCTCACCGGCGGTCTTTTTCTCGTCGTAGGCAACGCCCTTGATGACCATGCCGCAGAACTCCTCCTTGCCCTGCGGATGGGCGGCAGCAAGCTGTGCATCCGCTTTCAGCCCGGCGATGTGAGCGTTCGTTTCCTGAATGTCAGCTGGGAACTTGGTCAGCAATTTGTCTTGCAGACGGAACTTCTGGCTCTGGTGGTCGGCTTTCAGCACCTTCAGCTTTGCCACCTGCACGTCCAAATCCATCTTCTCCTTGATGAGCGGATTTCCGGCGCACAACGCCTTGATCTCCGCATAGGAAAGCGCCTGTTCGTCCACATCCTCACAGGAGCGAACAGGAGATTTAGAAGTCATAATTTGCGAGATAAATCGCTGTTTATTCTCCAAGGTCTGATACAAGTACGAGTCAAATGTCCCTTCTGTGACGTAATTGAACACCTTGACTTCCTTGTTCATGTTGCCCTGCCGGATGATGCGACCATTGCGCTGGGTCATATCACTGGGTTTCCAGCCGACATCCAGATGATGCACTGCCACAAGACGCTGCTGCACATTGGTTCCTGCGCCCATTTTTGCGGTGCTGCCCAGCAGGACACGCACATCACCGGAGCGCACTTTCGAGAACAGTGTAGCCTTTTTCGCTTCGGTGTCGGCGTTGTGGATGAACTCGATTTCGCTTTCCGGCACACCGGCAGCAATCAGCTTCTTGCGAATATCATCGTAGACATTGAAATTGCCATCGTTTTTGGGTGTCGAGAGGTCGCAGAACAAAAGCTGCGTCAGCTTCTGGTCTTTACCTTCCTCCCAGATCTTCAGGACGTTCCGCACACAGACGTTCAACTTGCTGTTCGGGTCATCCGGGAGCATAGGGTTCATCAGGCGGACATCCAGACCGATTTTTCTGCCATCGTTGGTGACGCACAGCATATTGTCCACGGACGCATCCACATTGCCGGAGTGAATCTCGGCGGCACGTCTGCTCAGTTCCTGCACCATTGCTTTCTGGGTCTCGGACGGTTTCACGACCACGGTTTCAAACTTTGCATCTGGCACAGGCAGATGCAGCTGGTCAGATGTCTTGATGTCGGCAACCTCCTTGAACATCGACATCAGTTCCGGCAGATTGAAAAATTTTGCAAATCTCGTTCTGGCGCGATACCCAGTACCTTCGGGCGCAAGCTCGATGGCGGTGGTGGTTTCGCCAAAGGTCGATGCCCAGCAGTCGAAGTGCGTCAGCATCTTCTGCTGGAGGGTGCTGTACTGCAAATACCGCATGACCGTGTACAGTTCCGTCATGCTATTGGACACAGGCGTTCCGGTCGCAAAAACTACGCCGCGCCCACCGGTGATCTCATCCAGATAGCGGCACTTTCCGAACATATCCGAAGATTTCTGTGCTTCACTGGTGGATAATCCTGCGACATTGCGCATTTTTGTCGTGAGGAAAAATGTGCAGCACCTCTGCGGCTGCGAAGCAGTCCACAGAGTAGTCTGCTTTGTTG
>OGKG01001076.1_pt1 | contig 33829 bp, 28 predicted proteins | sample 1572201 | NCBI WGS metagenome assembly OGKG01 (sample SAMEA2582146, study PRJEB24529) | metagenome | biome: Human gut stool | place: China | collected 2011 | reverse complement strand
GGAGTGAATAAAACGATACCTTCTTGTAAATCTTAAAAAGTAAGGAAATATCGCAGAATTAGAAATAATCAATAACAATTACTTATTTAATATTTTTAACATCTGAGCCATTGGGCTCTTTTTTTATGCCTAAAATTCTTGTAAACTTGTTTTTTCGTGTTACAAGAATGACTGATGAGGACGGTAGAATAGAGAGGGTGAGAGATGTTGAGAATATAGTAAAGATCCACCGGTTTAGCCGGTGGATCTTTACTTTGCAAAAATGCATATGAGATTCTTTAAAAATGTTAATTATAAATAAGAGGCAGATTCATTTTTATATTTCTGACTAATCGCCGACTCAAATCACGCCAAATGTGCTATATTAGATTCTTCAAAAGTAGTCAAGTAGTAGTCGGTTAAGAGGGCAGACTACTTTTAAAATCAACCGTATAACGATAATTTTATTATAGCATATAATCGTTTAATAACGACGATAATTATAATTTTTTAGGTTTTGTACATGAGTTGCGAACCTTTATTGGACAAGGCAGATAGACACGCATAGGAGAATAATAATCGGTGCTTTTAGATTTCATCATATTCAAAATAAATCTAATGCCGTAAATACCCATTGCATATACAGGTGCGTTTACCGTAGTGAGCGGAGGGTTTGTATATTCCGAAAGCTCCGTGTTATCAAATCCCATAACAGAAATATCCTCAGGAATTTTGTAACCGTTTTCTTGCAGAGCTCTCATTGCACCGATTGCAATATGATCGCTTGCCGCAAAAATAGCTGTGGGGAGATTTCCTTTGCTGATCATTTCTGACATCATTTTATAACCGGATGATGTTGAAAATTTGTCCTGCATAATAAACCCATCATATTTAATGTTTAGTGCATCGCAAATGTCTGTGAAAGTGTTGAGTCGTTTATCAGGAAATATCGTTCCGTCCTCAAGCTGTTCAATGCCTCCGATAAAGCCAACTGTTCTATGGCCTAAATCATATAGATATTTAATTGCATCGGACACTGCCTGACGAAAATCGAGCGATACGGATGTGATTTCAATATTCTCAACGGTCATATCAAGAAAAACAATTTTATTATTCAATGAATGCAGTAATTTTATTTCTTGTTTACTAAACTTCCCGAGGCAGATTATGCCATCAACATCGCAGAGTACATTCTGATAGTCATTGTCTGTTTTAAATGTTCGTACAATACTTATATTATTTTTTGAACAGTAGTCCTCGATACCCTGTCTCATCAAAAAGTAATAATTATCTTCAATTTCCTGTTTGGAAGAGAACCATTGTAGAATTCCAATGCGACATGAAGGTGCTGATGTAACCCTTTTTTTCTTTACATAATTAAGTTCTTTAGCTGCTGCAAATATTTTTTGCTTCGTTTCAAGCGAGGTGCTTAGGGTAGTGTCGTTATTAAGCACTCTTGAAACAGTAGCTACTGATACATTTGCCTTTTTGGCAACATCTCTGATTGTAGCCAATTGAATCACCTCACTACCATTATAGTGAAATATTACTAAAAAATCAAGTATTGTTTAGTAAAAAACGGAGAAAGCAAAAATGTTTACCAAAAACTATTGACAGTTTACGAAACAAACCGTATAATTTAGTTAACATAAAAGCAAAAGAAACATTATTATTAAATAATAACGAAATCTTTTGTGCAGGTTGTCACGGCGTTTCATTTAAAATTAAAAGGAGGAAAAATCATGAAACAGACATCATCACAACCAAGACTTGATGGCAAAATCCCAGGTAGAATCAAATACACCTTTGCTTTAGGTGCCCTCGGCAAAGATATGATTTATGGTATGATTGCCACATTTTCAATGATTTATTTCACAGACATCATCAAGGTCAACCCGGTATTTATCGGCATAATGTTCTTTGTTGCAAAGTTATGGGATGCCTTTAATGATTTGTTTATGGGTATGATTGTTGATAACACACGCAGCAGATGGGGTAAATTTATTCCATGGCTTGTAATAGGTACGCTGGTTAATTCAATTGTATTTGTTGTTTTATTCACAGACTTCCACCTCGATGGCGTTGGACTTTGCGTATTTGCAACAGCAGCTTACATACTCTGGGGTATGACTTACACAATTATGGATATTCCTTATTGGTCAATTATTCCTAACCTTACTTCAAATCCTGAGGAGAGAGAAAAAGTTTCGGTACTTCCGAGAATCTTTGCAAGTATCGGTCAGTCACTTGTTATTGCAGGCTTTGGTGTTCAAATTATTGAGGCTCTCAGCGGCGGCACAACAAATCAGGCAGGTTATCACAGATTTGCAATCATAATTGCAATTGTATTTATTCTTACAATCGGTATTACAGTAATCAATCTTCCGAAAAAGAGAGATGATTCTGTTCCGGAAAAGAAAGTTAAGTTTAAAGATATTTTCTCAATCATCGGCAAGAATGATCAACTTCGTTGGGCGGTAACTCTTATCTTCCTTTACAACATCGGCATTCAGTGCATTATGGGTGTTGCTACATATTATTTCAAATATGTTTGCGGCAACGCAGGAATGATGTCATCATTTATGATCAGCGCATCAATCGCAGAGGTTGTAGGTCTTATCGTATTCCCTAAGGTTGCAAAATTTCTTTCAAGAAAAACTTCGTTCCTTCTTGCGTGTATTTTACCTGCATTTGGTCTTATAATGCTTTTGCTCGTAGGTATTTTTGCTCCGCACAATGTTGTGCTCACATCAATTTCAGGTGTTATTGTAAAACTTGGTACAGGTCTTGAACTTGGTTGTGCAACAGTATTCCTTGCAGATGTTGTTGATTACGGTGAATTTAAGCTTGGAACAAGAAATGAAGGCGTTGTATTCTCACTCCAGACGCTTATCGTAAAATTCACAGCAGCTCTTACAGCACTCGGTATTGGCGCGGCACTTGGAAGCACACAGTATATTCCGGGACAGGAACAGTCATTTGCAACAGTAGCATCAATCAGTACACTTATGTGCATTGTTCCTGCGGTTTGTATGCTTATTGCTTATGTTGTTTACAGAAAGAAATATAAACTCAATGACGGTATGATGAAGAAGGTTATAAACACAATCAGTGCAAGAAGAGAAGGCAAGATTGATATGACACAACAGCTTGATGAAAGCGGTAACACAGAGCCTTCTATGTTCCTTCCTACAGTTGCGGAAAAGGCAGGTAAATAAAATGATTGATACTAAAACAGCAATTGAAAAAATTACAAGCGGCGAATTTGATAATCTTTTCACTGATATATATATAGATTCATCAATGATTGATTATCAGAAAAAAAGATATGTTCATGCAATTGAGCAGTATGAAACAATTTTTTGCCCTGATAAAGTAGCAATATTCAGTGCTCCCGGCAGAAGTGAGGTTTGCGGTAATCATACAGATCACCAGCATGGAATGGTGCTTGCAACATCCATTAATCTTGATACTATTGCTGTGTCGGCCAAGAATAACAATGATGTTGTAAGATTTGTTTCTGACGGTTATGATATGATTACTCTCAATATAAATGACCTCGAAGTTAATAATGATGAGGTAGGCACAACGGTCAGCCTCATCAGAGGTGTTCTTCGTGGACTTAAGGATCATGGATACAAAATTGGTGGATTCAATGCTTATGCAACAAGTGATGTACTTGTTGGTGCAGGACTTTCATCGTCAGCAGCTTTTGAGGTAGTTGTCGGAACTATTATTTCTGGCTTATATAATGATATGAAAATAAATTCAGTTGAGATTGCTCAGATTTCTCAGTATGCTGAAAATGTATTTTTCAAAAAGCCGTGCGGACTTATGGATCAAATGGCTTGTTCAGTCGGAGGAATGGTTAACATTGATTTTAAAGATCCGACAAAGCCAATTGTTAAGAAAGTACCTACCGAATTTGAAAAATATGATTACAGTCTTTGTATTGTTGACACAAAGGGCGATCATGTTGATCTTACAGATGATTATGCTATGATTCCCTCGGAAATGAAAAAGGTTGCAAATTTTCTCGGAGAAGATTATCTGAGAGATTGTGATTCAAACGAATTTTATATTCGCCTTGACGAAATTCGTGAGGCTGTTGGCGACAGACCGGTACTTCGTGCAATTCATTTCTTTAATGAGGAGCATAACGTTAAAAATGCCGTTTCGTCACTTGAAAACGGTAAGTTTGATGAATTCCTTGACGCAATCAGAAAATCCGGTAATTCATCGTTTAAGTATCTTCAGAATGTATATACAACAAGAGATATTCAACATCAGAACATCTCGGTAGCCCTTGCACTCAGCGAAAGCCTTCTTCGCAATTACGGCGTGTGCCGTGTTCACGGCGGTGGATTTGCAGGTACAATTCAGGCGTTTGTCAAAAATGATTTTGTAAGTAATTACAAAGAATTTATAAATAAAATTTTCGGAGAAAACTCATGCCATGTTCTCAAAGTGAGAAAATACGGCGGAATAAAAGTAATGTAATTATGTAGTTTTTGTTTTTATTAAGGAGGACAAAATGAAAATTCTTGTTTTAGGCGGTGCCGGATATATCGGTTCGCATACAGTTTACAGACTTATTGAAAGCGGTAATGAGGTTGTTGTATTCGATAACCTTGAAACAGGTCATATCGAGGCGGTTCATCCCAAAGCAAAATTTTATAAAGGTGATCTCAGAAACAGAAGTGAAATTGACAGCGTTTTTGATAAAGAAAAAGGTATTGATGCTGTAATTCATTTTGCAGCCAATTCACTTGTCGGTGAAAGTATGACCAACCCTCTCAAATATTATGATAATAACCTCAACGGCACAAAGGTTTTGCTTCAGTCAATGGTTGCTCACGGAATTGATAAGATTGTATTTTCATCAACAGCGGCAACATACGGTGAGCCTGAGAGAACTCCTATTCTTGAAACCGATCCGACAAATCCGACAAACTGCTACGGAGAAACAAAAAAATCCATGGAGAGAATGTTCTATTGGGTTGAAAAAGCACATGGTTTAAGATATGTTTCTCTCAGATATTTCAATGCATGCGGAGCACATATCAGCGGAAAAATCGGTGAGGCACATAATCCTGAAACCCACCTTATTCCGATTATTCTTCAAGCGGCACAGGGTACCCGTGACCACATAAGTATTTTTGGTACTGATTATCCCACATCTGACGGAACTTGTATTCGTGATTATATCCATGTCACTGACCTTGCACAGGCTCATATTCTTGCAGTTGAATATCTTATGAAGGGCGGTAAAAGTGATATATTCAATCTTGGCAACGGTGTAGGTTTTTCTGTCCGTGAGGTAATTGAAAAAGCAAAGGAGGTTACACAGAAGGATATTAAGGTTGTTGAAGAAAGCAGAAGAAGCGGCGATCCTGCTGTATTGATTGCATCAAGCGATAAGGCGAAAACTGTACTTGGCTGGAAACCTGAGTATGATGATCTGGGAACAATTATTAAAACAGCGTGGAAATGGCATTCAACACATCCCAACGGCTATAGTAAGTGAGGCGGTATTTATGAAGAACAGCGTTTACGGCTTAATATTAAGACTTGTTTCATACGGAATCAATACAGGACTTATTGAAAAAGAGGATATAATCTACACGCAAAATAGGCTTTTGTCGTTGTTCAATATGGATGAACCCGATGACAGTTGTACTTGCCTTACAGCAGATAACGAGGATACTCTTGAAGAAATTTTGTCGGGACTTCTTGATTATGCATACGAAAAAGGAATCATTCCCGAAAATACAGTAACATATCGCGACTTATTTGATGTGAAACTTATGGCTTCACTTGTTAAGCGACCGTCAGAAGTAATAAGAGAATTTTGGCAGAATTATAGCTTTTCTCCTAAACTTGCAACCGATAGCTACTATAAATTCAGCTGCGATACCGATTATATAAGAAGATATCGTATTAAGAAAGACTTAAAGTGGAAAACATCAACCGAATACGGTGATATTGATATCACGGTAAATCTTTCAAAGCCTGAAAAGGATCCGAAAGCTATTGCAGCGGCAAAACTTCAAAAACAGTCGGGCTATCCGAAATGTTTGCTTTGTAAGGAAAATGAAGGATATGCCGGAAGAGTAAATCATCCTGCAAGAGATAATCACAGAATTATTCCGCTCACCATTGACGGAGATAACTGGTTTATGCAATATTCTCCGTATGTTTATTACAATGAACATTGTATTGTATTTAACGGTGAGCATACACCAATGGTAATCAATGATTCCACATTCAGAAAACTGTTTGATTTTATTTCACAGTTTCCGCATTATATAATCGGTTCGAATGCTGATTTGCCGATTGTAGGCGGTTCAATACTTACACATGAACATTTTCAGGGTGGCAGATACAGCTTTGCACTTAATAGGGCAGAGGTTGAAAGAAAGTTTATTGTTAACGGCTTTGATGATGTGGAGTGCGGAATTGTAAAGTGGCCTATGTCAGTTGTAAGATTGACGGGTAAAAACAAGGACAGCATTATTTCATTATCTTCTTATATTCTAAAGAGTTGGAGAGCGTACACGGACGCAGATGTTGGCATTTTTGCCGAAACAGATGGTGAAATTCACAACACTATCACTCCGATTGCTTTTACAAAGGATGGAAAATTTGTTATTGACCTCGTTCTCAGAAATAATATCACAAGTGAAGAGCATCCTCTGGGAGTATTTCATCCTCATGCAAATTTGCATCATATTAAAAAAGAAAATATCGGCCTTATTGAAGTTATGGGACTTGCAGTATTGCCCTCAAGGCTTAAAGATGAAATGGCTATTTTAAAGGATGCTATTCTTAATCACAAGGATGTAAGTGAAATTCCGAAAATCAGCAAACATTCCGAATGGGTAAATGAATTTGTTTCGCAGTATGATGAAATCAATGAAAATAATATTGATTCAATAATTCAAAATGAGATAGGAAAGGTGTTTCTTAAAGTTCTTTTGGATGCAGGTGTATTCAAAAGAACTCCTGAAGGACAAAAGGCTTTTGATAAATTTATAAAGACGCTGTAGTAAAGGAAGTGCTAAAATGTCAAAGTTAAGGGTAGTGAATTTTGAACCTACATCCAAAGGTGAAAACACTCATCTTTATATAATAGAAAATAACAGCGGAGCAAGCGTGACATTATGTGATTTAGGCGCAAGTGTCGTTTCGATAAAAGTTCCCGACAAAAACGGTAGTATTAGAGATGTAGTTCTCGGCTATGAGCACATTGACGGTTATGAATTTGACGGAACATACTTCGGTGCTACTGTCGGAAGATGTTGCGGAAGAATTGCTTACGGCAAGTTTACTCTTAACGGAGAAGATTATCAGCTCTCTGTAAACAATGGGAGTAACCATCTACACGGCGGATTTAACAACTTTAGCCGCAAAGTGTGGCTTGCGGTAGTTGATGATAAAGTTCCAAATACAGTTCTATTTATGCTTGATAGTCCCGACGGTGATGAGGGCTATCCCGGAAATATGAAGGTCTTTGTACGCTACACCTTTGATGATGAAAATGTACTTACGATAAAATGGTCGGCAGTTTCTGACAAAGACACAATATGCAATCTGACCAATCATTCATATTTTAATCTTAACGGACATAAAAGCGGTAAAGTTACAGAAAATCACAAGCTGAAAATAAATGCAAATTTCTTCATACCGATAAATTCAAACCTCAATCCCACAGGAGAGATAACTCCTGTTAAGAATACATCTTTTGATTTTACCGAACCCAAGTTAATTGGAAATGGTATTGACAGAAAAAACGAACAGATTGGTTTTGCAAACGGTATTGATCATATGTTTGAGCTGAATCATTCTGATGAAGAATTTGTGCTTGCAGCCGAAGCTGAGGGCATTGATAGCGGAATCACATTAAAATGCTATACTTCTCAAAAAGGTGTTCATGTATATACAGCAAATTATGTCGATGTTTTGTCCAATATGGGAAAGGATTCAGCGACATACGGAGAAAATTCAGCGTTTTGTCTTGAAACCCAGGGCTTTCCCGATGCTGTAAATCACAAGACTTTTCCTACGACAATATTAAAAGCAAACGAAAACTATACACAAACTACAAAATATATTTTTGGTATAAACAAATAAAATGAGCTAATTTCTAACTCCTTTAAAAATAAAATCTCTCTAAAATCAAGGACCACCTATTTTTCTTGGGTGGTCCTTGATTTTTAATCTATGAGGATGTTTCATGTTTTACAGTATTACACCGTCTTAAAAATATTCTGTTTTAGCGGTTATGTGCCGAGCTGTGGAATAAAAGCAGTGCGGATAAGCTGTGAAAGTGTGTCAGAAATATTATCATAAAGAATACTGAGTGCGTCATAATTTCCGCATTTTACAAGACTTCGTGCACCGCCAAATCACTCATGTGGTTTTGCGGTAAATTAAAGTTAATCAGCAGAAAAGTAAGACAGGAAGTCCGCTGAAACTGAAATTTCTCTGGTTTTCACTATATAAAACAAGGAAGAAAGCAGGAATACGCCCACACGGTAAAAGTATCAAGCGGTTCAAGGATAAAATCCGAGAATTGACAAGTCGAAAACAAGCAAGGTCAGTTGAGAATATTCTCAAAAGAATAAATAGATATACAACAGGCTGGCTTGGATATTATTCCATTGCGGATATGGAATGCAAAATAAAAAGTCTTAACGAATGGTTGAGGCGAAGAATACGGCAAATCTACTGGAAACAATGGAAGAGGATAAAGACTAAGCACGATAATCTCGTCAGGCTTGGGATAAACAATTCAAAGGCTTGGGAGTGGGCGAACAGCAGAAAGGGTTATTGGAGAATATCCAACAGCCATATTTTGCATAAGTCATTAACAAGCGAATACCTTGCATCAGTGGGATATGATGACATATTCCACAAATACAAGGTACTGCATTCAAATTATTGAACCGCCGTGTACCGAACGGTACGCACGGTGGTGTGAGAGGTCGGCTACTCAACTAATGGGTAGCCTCCTACTCGATTCCTAAATTCCATTAGCAGACGGAGAATTTGCTAATGAAAATTTGTGATTTTTTCGTTTTTGCTGTTTCTTCGTAAAAATGAAAAAACGCCGGAAACCCTTGATTTTACTGGGTTTTCCGGCGGAGTTTTTGGCGTTCCCGAGGTGATTCGAACACCCGACCTATCGCTTAGGAGGCGATTGCTCTATCCAGCTGAGCTACGGAAACAACTGTATCAATAATTTTATCACTATGCTATCACTTTGTCAATATTTTGTGTGGTAATAAAATTTTGAAATACAGAAAACCACCAACTGAATTTTAATAATTCAATTGGTGGATAGTATGTTTAATTATTTAACTTTGATTTCTCTTATCCAGCCCTCTGGAGCTTCAATCTTACCTTGCTGGATACCTGTAAGTGTTTCATAGAGCTTTTTGGTAATAGGTCCCATTTCTTCCATACCGCTTGGCAAGCAAATTTCTTTGCCATGGTCAACGATTTTACCGATAGGGGAGATAACTGCTGCTGTACCACAAAGTCCTGCTTCTGCGAAGTCTTTAACCTCTGCAAACTCAACCTCTCTATGCTCAACCTTGAGTCCGAGATAATGTTCAGCAACATACATAATTGAGCGTCTTGTGATTGATGGGAGGATACTGTCTGATTTTGGTGTAACAACTGTATTATCCTTTGTTATGAATATAAAGTTAGCACCGCCTGTTTCCTCAACCTTTGTACGGGTTGCTGGGTCGAGGTACATATTTTCGTCAAAGCCTTCTGCGTGAGCTGTAACGATTGCATGAAGGCTCATTGCATAGTTAAGACCAGCCTTAATATGACCTGTTCCGTGTGGAGCGGCTCTATCAAAATCGCTGACCTTAATTGTAACTGGTTTTGCACCTTCCTTGAAGTATGGACCAACAGGAGTTGCGAAAACTCTGAACTGATATTCATTTGCAGGCTTAACACCAATAACAGGATTTGTACCAAACATATATGGTCTTAAATATAGTGTAGCACCTGAGCCATATGGAGGAACATATTCGTTATTTGCAGCTACAACCTCATCAATAGCTTCAAGGAAGCGTTCCTTAGGAAGAACAGGCATTTCAAGTCTTTTTGCAGAATCCATCATTCTCTCTGCGTTGAGGTCAGGACGGAATGTAACAATTCTGCCATCTACTGTTGTATATGCCTTTAAGCCCTCGAAAGCTGTCTGTGCATATTGAAGAACACCAGCACATTCGCTGAGAACAATATTAGGGTCTTCTATAAGACCTCCTTTATCCCATTCACCATTTTTAAAATTAGTAACATATCTTTTTTCTGTTTGGATATAACCGAAACCGATATTAGCCCAATCAATATCTTTCTTTGCCATTTTAGTATCACCTTGTTTTATTTTTATTTTAACAAATTTCTTTGTCTTTTGGAAATTTACCAGTTATTATTATATCACTGATAGCTTAATAATACAACTTTTTCTTGAAAAATTTTATAATAAAAGCTAAAAAATATTATTTTTGGGTATAAATTGAAGCAAATATGAAGCTTTTAATTTGTAATTATTCATAAAAGAAAAAATAAATGAATAGTATTAAATATAATTTTAAATGTTAATTAATACTCTACTCTCGAAGTTTGATAAATTATGATATAGATTATATTTATAATTTTAATATTTTTACTCTTTTTATATATACAATAGTGAATTTAATAGTAAATATTTGTATAAAATGCGAATAGATTTTTTAATCTTGATATTATATAATTTAATCATTACAATATTACACTTTCATCAGAAAGTTTTTAGGAGGAATTATTTATTATGAATCAACAGTCAGCAAGTAAAATGTTAAAGGTTACAGGTATTCTTTCAATTATTTTTGGAGCTATTTCAATCATAGCTTCATTAATACTTCTTTTTGGCTCTGTTTTGTTAGCAACAGCTACAAATGCTATCGCAGATAGTGCAACTGCTTCAGCGGTTGGTGGACTTCTCGCTCTTGCAGTTATTATAGCTATAATAGCAAGCGTTGCAGAGTTTGTTGCTGGTATTCTTGGTGTTGTTAATGCTAATAAGCCAGAAAAGGCAAATGTATGCTTTATTTTTGGTATCATAAATATTGTTATCGGTATCGCAAGCATTATCCTTAATATCTCATCAGGCGAGTTCAATATCATATCTATTGTTTCTGCTCTTGCACTTCCTGTTCTTTATACTATCGCAGCATATTTCTTAAAGAATGGTGCAAACAACAATGTAATGTAATTTAAACATATACATAATAGTTGAAAAACTCTTGCATTATTAAACAAGTCCAGTAAAGACATACAATGAAAGAACACCCCCTTACGGTAGAAATGTAAGTAAACATTTAACCGTAAGGGGGAATTTTTATGTTAAGAGAGTAGTAATATTTGAAAGTATATGAGAAAGAAATTTTGATTTTAAGGGGATAGGAGATTAATAAAACGAGAAATATCAGTAAAAAGGAGCGGACATTGCCCACTCCTTAAGAGGTAAGAAAAGCTGTTAATTGTTTTAGAAAAATGGTTAGTTGAACGGAAATGGCAATATCTCATCAAAGCCAATTAATTTATATTCATTTAAAGATTTTGCTAAGATTATTACAAAATCCTTATCACAAAATTCACTTAAAAACTGTCTACACATTCCGCAAGGCGGACAATAATCCAAATTTGAATTATCCACAAAGCCACCAACTATTGTAATAGCCTTAAAATTATGCTTACCCGATGAAATTGCCTTAGAAATAGCTGTTCTCTCCGCACATATTCCAACAGGATATGATGAATTTTCAATATTACAGCCACCATAGATTTCGCCGTCATCACAAAGTAATGCTGAACCAACTGCAAATTTTGAATAAGGAGAATAGCTTAATTTTCTTATAGAAAAGGCTGTATGAATCAAGTCTGAAATTTCTTTATTAGTCAGCTTATACATCAGTCATTCACAATCTTCCACTTAACACCTTGAGGTGTATCTTCAAGAACGATATGTCTTGCTTTAAGCTCGTCACGAATCTTATCTGCTGTTGCCCAGTCCTTGTTTTTACGAGCTTCATTTCTTTGTGCGATAAGTGCTTCAATCTCATCATCGAGAGAAGTTTTTTCGTCTACATAAAGCAAACCAAGAACATTTGCAAGTTCCATAAAGATTTTGAGTGATTCCTCAGCAAGCTTCTTTGAAGGTGCGTTAGTGATATTTGTATTTATATCCTTTGCAAGCTCGAACATAACAGTTATAGCATCTGCTGTGTTGAGGTCATCGTCCATAGCAGATATAAATTTCTGGCGGTGCTTATCGTAAGCCTCGATAAGTGCATTATCGCCGTCATTTTCAGCAACAGCTGCATTTTCGATAGCAAATTCAAGATTATTTTTGCAGTTATAAAGACGCTCAAGAGATGCCTTGCACTGCTCAATAATTTCAACAGAGTAGTTAATTGGCATACGATAATGTGAAGAAACCATCAGATAACGAATAGGCTCATAGCCGTATTTCTCAGCAACATCTCTTACTGTAAAGAAGTTTCCGAGCGATTTAGACATCTTTTTATTATCAACATTGATGTAGCCATTGTGCATCCAGTAATGTGCAAAAGGAACGCCGTTGCAGCATTCACTTTGAGCAATTTCATTTTCGTGGTGTGGGAAAATCAAGTCCTGACCACCGCAATGAATATCAATGGTTTCGCCAAGATATCTTCTTGCCATTGAAGAACACTCAATGTGCCAACCTGGTCTACCATTTCCCCAAGGAGTCTCCCAAGATGGTTCGCCTGGCTTTGCACCTTTCCAAAGAGCGAAATCCATAGGATTTTCTTTTCTTTCGCCGATATTTATTCTTGCACCTGCCTCCAAATCTTCCAGAGGCTGATGTGAAAGCTTACCATATTCATTAAATTTTGCTGGTCTGAAATAGACATCACCATTATCAACAGCGTAGGCATAGCCCTTGTCAATAAGAGTTTTAATCATATCAATGATTTCATTCATATTTTCAGTAGCTCTTGGGTGAACGCTTGCCTCACGAATATTCAAGCCCTTAGCATCAATTTTATATTCCTTGATAAATTTTTCTGAAACAGAAATATAATCCGAGCCAGTTTCGTTAGCCTTGTTGATAATTTTATCGTCAATATCTGTAAAATTCTGAACGAAAGTAACCTTAAAACCTCTGTATTCGAGGTAGCGTCTTAGAATATCAAAAACGCAGATAGGTCTTGCATTACCGATATGAATATAGTTATAAACTGTTGGTCCGCAGGCATAAATCTTAGCTTCGCCATCTTTGATAGGGATAAATTCTTCCTTTGTTCTTGTCAAGGTATTAAAAATCTTCATAAAAACACTCCTTTTTATAATATAAAAAAATCCCGCTCCTGAAAAAGTTCAGGGGCGAGATTATCGCTGTTCCACCCTAATTTAACAGAAAAATTCTGTCCTCATTAAAATCCTTAACGCAGACAATACGCACAGTCATTTCCTACTGTGTGCTGACGGGTGCATTTCATAATATCGCATATAGAGGTCTTTCAGCTATGACCTCCTCTCTGTGATAGGCGAATATTACTACTTCTCCCGTTAAACGCATTTTATATATTTAAAATTATTCAACTCTAAGTGTTGAGGCAATAAGTTCAAAAGCTTTTATAGCACGAATCCTATTTTCAGTGGAATAATTTTGCTTAAACGAAAGCACAAGGCTATTTGCGATATGGCTTGTGTTTGAGTTATTTGTGTTTCAAATTATATACCGACTAATCATAAAAGTCAAGCAAGTGAATGATTGTAAAACTTTATTTTATGTTTAATTACTCATCATTTCTGAGATAAGCAGCAGAATCCTTGCCAAATTTTCTGAAACGATTATATCTGTTATCAAGCAAAACATCTATTGGCTGTTCAAGTTTTTTGCTGACAGTCTGTTCAATAATATGCTTTAAACCGTCAAAAAGCTTGCTGTCGAGGTCTTTTGGCTCTCTTATAATTCTTTCTATAACGCCCATAGAGAAAAGGTCTTGAGAGGTTATTTTCAAGCATTCAGATGCTTCAGCAGTTTTGCTCGAATCTTTCCAAAGAATACTTGCACAGCCCTCTGGAGAGATAACGGAATAAATAGCATTCTCAAGCATCCATACCTCATCTGCAACTGCGAGTGCCAATGCACCACCGCTTCCGCCTTCACCGATGAGAATAGTAAGAATAGGTGTTTTGAGAGTCATCATTTCCATAAGATTTTCGGCGATTGCCTGACCTTGACCACGCTCCTCAGCACCAATACCACAATATGCACCTGATGTATCGACGAAACAGATGACAGGCCGTCTGAACTTTTCAGCCTGTTTCATAAGTCTTAAAGCTTTGCGGTAGCCCTCAGGGTGAGCAGAACCGAAATTTCTTTCCATTCTTTCCTTGAGGTTTCTGCCTTTTTCTATGCCAATGACTGTTACAGGCATGTCATTAAGCTTTGCTATACCGCCGACAATAGCCTTATCATCGCCGAACTTTCTGTCGCCATGAAGCTCTATAAAGGAATCTCCGAATATTTTATTTATATAGTCGATTGAAGTAGGTCTGTTATTTGCTCTTGCAGCATTAACTTTATCTATCGCACTCATCTTAGATTCCCTCCTTAGAATGAAGCTTCAAAAGCTTTGAAAGTGTCTTTTTCATATCCTTGCGGTTGACAACAGCATCAACAAAGCCTTTTTCAAGGAGAAATTCAGCTGTCTGAAAGTCCTTAGGAAGTTTTTGACGAATAGTCTGTTCTATAACTCTTGGTCCGGCAAAACCGATAAGGGCTTTTGGTTCAGCAAGAATAATATCGCCCTCCATAGCAAAGCTTGCAGTAACACCGCCAGTTGTAGGGTCTGTAAGTACTGTTATATAGAGCAAGCCTTTGTCGCTGTGACGCTTAACAGCACCGCTTGTCTTAGCCATCTGCATAAGAGAGAGGATACCCTCCTGCATTCTTGCACCACCAGAAACAGTAAAAACGACAACAGGTAGGTTATTTTCCGTTGCATATTCAAATGCACGAGTTATTTTTTCGCCTGTGACAGTTCCCATAGAGCCCATCATAAAAGATGAATCCATCACGCAAAGCACAGTCTTAGAACCCTCAATTTCTGCTGTACCGCAGATAACAGATTCATTCTCTCCGCTTGACATCTTTGATGTCTTAAGCTTGCGAGTATATTCAGGAAAATCAAGAATATTTTCAGAAACGAGGTCAGCGTCCATTTCCTTAAAGCTGTCCTCATCAACGGTTATATTTATGCGGTAGCGAGCATTTGTGCGAAAGTGATGACCGCACTTGCTACAAACCTTTAAGTTATCCTCAAGGTCAGAGGTAAGAATCATATTTTTGCAAGCAGGGCATTTAACCCAAAGCTCATCTGGAATAAATGGACGGGTTTCTGCCCATTCGCCCTGATTTTCAAGCTCATTTTTTGGCTTCATAAAATTAAAAATATCAGAATTAAACATTAAAGCTTTTTCCTTTCCGCTCAAAGTACCCAAAGGCTTGTAGATATATTATAGTTAGCTTTGAGCAAATTACTCGTCCTTTTGTTTGTTACGGCGTTTATCAAAATCTTCCATAAAGCCTGTTGTATAAGTGCCGTCAACAAATTCCTTATCAGATAGTATATCTAAATGAAGGTTTCTGTTATGAGTAATGCCCTGAATAATAAGCTCACTGAGAGCCATTTTCATTTTTCTTATAGCAAGCTCACGAGAACGAGCCTGAACAATAAGCTTTCCTATCATAGAATCATAATATGGCGGTACAGTATAGTCTTGATATATAGCAGTATCAAAACGAACATTAGGGCCACCAGGAATATGTAAAAGATTGATAGTACCACAGCTTGGACGGTAATTATTATCAGGGTCTTCTGAGTTGATACGGCATTCTATGGCACTTCCGTGAATAAAAATCTTATCCTGCGTCATAGAAAGCTTTGCACCTGCGGCAATTCTGATTTGCCATTGAACAAGGTCGATACCTACGACCATTTCTGTAACAGGGTGCTCAACCTGAAGTCTTGTATTCATTTCCATAAAGTAGAAATTCTTGTCTTTATCGAGCAAGAATTCTACTGTACCAGCATTTTCATAGCCAACGGCGAGAGCAGCCTTTTTAGCAGCTTCCATCATATTTGCACGAATTTCAGGAGTGATGGCAGGGGAGGGGCTTTCCTCGATAAGCTTCTGATTTTTACGCTGAACAGAGCATTCACGCTCACCAAGGCAAACTACATTGCCAAACTTATCACAAAGTAACTGCATTTCAATATGCTTAACAGGCTTGAGGTACTTTTCAATATAAACAGCACCATCACCAAAAGCACTTTGAGCCTCTGCTGATGCCGAGTGGAAAGCATTTTCAAATTCGTCCTCGTTATGTACAAGACGAATACCACGACCGCCACCGCCAGAACGAGCTTTTATAAGGATAGGATATCCGATTTCTGCAGCTTTTTCCTTAGCAATATTTACATCTTCTATTATATCAGTACCAGGAGTTACAGGGACGCCTGCATTTCGCATAGTTCTGCGAGCCTCGTCCTTGTCGCCAAGCTTAGAAATCATTTCGCTTGAAGGACCGATAAACTCAATATTACACTTTTCACAAAGTGAAACGAATTTTGCATTCTCAGAAAGAAGTCCGTATCCTGGGTGAATAGCCTGAGCGCCAGAAATAACAGCAACTGTAAGTATAGCAGCCATATTAAGATAGCTGTCGCCAACCTGAGGGCCACCAATGCAGTAGCTTTCATCAGCTATGCTGACATGAAGAGCGTCCTTATCAGCCTGAGAATAAACAGCAACAGTAGAAATGCCCATCTCTCGGCAGGCACGAATAATTCTTACAGCAATTTCGCCTCTGTTTGCAATCAATATTTTAGAAAACAATGTCTTTACTCCCTTTCAATAAGAGCAAAAGAGAAATTGGCACTAACACAGAGTTTACCGTTTACAGTACCCTTGCCCTCGATAAAATAGAACATACCACGATTTTTTGTAAGCTTGCATTCAATCTCAAATGTATCGCCAGGGCGAACCATTTCTTTAAAGCGAGCCTTTTCAATGCTTGTGAAGTATGGGGTGCTTACTGCGGATTTTTCAGCAATAATAACAGCACTTGTCTGAGCCATCATTTCGCAGAGTATAACTCCCGGAACAATAGGGTTGCCCGGAAAATGACCATCAAGAAACCATTCGTCACCGACAATAGTTTTCTTGCCGACAGAAGTATCTTCTGAAATTTTTGTGGCCTCATCAATGAGGAGCATAGAATTTCTGTGAGGGATAATAGCTTTAAGTTCTTCCTTATTCACTGTTTTTCAATTCCTTTCACAAACAAAACAAAGCTTGAAAGAATCACGACCTAAAGAAGTCGAAATTCTTTCAAACTCCGAATTGATATTTTATTTTACCATAAATAAAGCCTGACCGTATTCTACAACCTGACCGTTTTCAGCACAAATGCTTACGATTTCGCCGTCTTTTTCAGCAGTAACCTCGTTCATAAGCTTCATAGCCTCAATCAGACAAAGAACATCACCCTTATGTACCTTAGAACCTACCTTAACATAAGGCTCAGCGTCAGGTGAAGATGCCGCATAGAAAACACCTACCATAGGAGATGGAATAGGAGTGCCTTCCTGAACAGCTTCTTCCTTTGTGCAAGTAGACGGTGCATCGTTAGAAACTGCCTGTGGAATAGTAGTTGTAACAGTAGTAGGCTGTTGTGCTATTATAGGCTGTTCATTAGCAACAATAACAGGAGCGGCTGTTGTTTGCTTGAATATCAATCTTTCGCCGTCCATTCCTCTTACTTCAAGCTCAGTTGCTTTTGAGCCATCGAATGCGTTCAAAAGCTCCTTGATTTCGTCAATATCAAAAATTGGCATTTGATTCATTCCTTTCAGCGGTTTTTTACCGCTCCTTTTTGTTTAAAGGCAAAGCCATTTAATAAGCTATTTAAAAGGCTTTTATAGATTTATTAAAAATTTTCTTATTCGCTTACTTTCTTCAAAGCGATACAAGCGTTGTGACCGCCGAAACCAAATGTAGTTGATGCAGCAGCAGTAAGTGGTGCTTCAACAGCCTTGTTAGGAACATAGTTGAGGTCACATTCTGGGTCTGGCTCTTCAAGTCCGATAGTAGGAGGAACGATTCCGTTCTTAACAGCAAGAGCAGCAACAATAGCTTCAACTGCACCTGTTGCACCTAGCATATGTCCTGTCATAGACTTTGTTGAGCTGATATATGCGTCATAAGCCTTTTCTCCGAGAGCTCTCTTGAAAGCGGCTGTTTCTGTCTTATCATTTGCGGGTGTGCTTGTGCCGTGAGCATTGATATAGAGAGTATCGTCATCTGTGATACCAGCCTCTTTTAATGCGATTTCTACGCAACGAGCTGCACCGGCTGCCTCTGGGTCTGGAGCTGTAACATGGTGTGCATCGCAGGTATTGCCATATCCTGCAACCTCTGCATAAATCTTAGCACCACGAGCAACAGCGTGTTCGTATTCTTCAAGAACGAGTATACCAGCACCCTCACCCATAACAAAGCCATCACGGCGTTTGTCAAATGGGATAGATGAGCTATTAGGGTCATTTCTTGTAGAAAGAGCCATACAGCTTGAGAAACCTGCTATTGCAAGAGGTGTAATAGCGGCCTCAGCACCACCAGTGATGATAGCGTCTGCATAGCCGTTCTTAATTGCGTGGAAAGCCTCACCGACAGCGTGTGTTGATGTAGCACAAGCTGTGACAACAGGGAGGCAAGGACCTTTTGCACTAAAACGGATAGCAATAAGACCAGCAGCCATATTACCTATCATCATAGGAATAAAGAATGGAGAAATCTTTTTCTCGGCAATCATATTTTCACATTGAGTGAAAAATGTGTGCATACCGCCTGTACCAGAACCAACATAAACACCAAGCTTTTCGTCTTCAATAGTACCGATAATGCCACTATCCTCGACTGCCTGACAAGCTGCTGCAATAGCATACTGACAGAAAAGGTCAGTCTTTCTGAGTTCCTTTTTCTCGATATATTTTGTTGGGTCGAAGTCCTTAACTTCAGCAGCAACCTTAACCTTGAGCTTTTCTGTATCAAAGCTCTTTATATAGTCGATACCATTTTTACCATTTACAAGTGAATCCCACATTGTTTCTATATCGTTTCCGACAGGTGTTACAGCACCGATACCGGTTATAACAACTCTTCTCATTTAAAACAATTCCTTTCTCATAACTCAGACAAATTCCGAGTGTTCCAATAATTATACTCCTAAATATATCAAGCGAAAGGCAAATTACATCGCCATACCGCCATCAACCTTAATAACTTCACCTGTGATATATGAAGCTTCGTCACTTGCAAGGAATGCAACAGTGTTAGCTATATCATCAGGAGTACCCATTTTCTTTGCAGGGATAGATGCCATTATAGCTTCCTTGTTTTTGTCGCTGAGAGCGGCAGTCATATCAGTTCCGATAAAACCAGGAGCAATAGCATTAACAGTTACACCACGAGCAGCAAGCTCTTTAGCAACTGATTTTGTCATACCAATAATACCAGCCTTAGCAGCAGCATAATTAGCCTGACCAGCGTTGCCATTAAGACCAACAACAGATGAAAGGTTGATAATTCTGCCACGACGCTTTTTCATCATATGCTGATATACATTCTTAATCATATTGAATGTACCCTTGAGGTTTACATCAATAACTCTGTCAAAGTCCTCTTCTTTCATTGAGAGAACCAAGCAGTCTTTAACGATACCAGCATTATTTACAAGAATATCAACACCGCCGAATTCCTCGATTACAGAAGCGATAAGTTCTTTTGCAGAATCAAAGCTTGAAATATCACAGCAGTATGCCTTAGCTTTTACACCAAGAGACTCAATTTCTGCAACAGTTTCGTTAGCTTTTTCAGCATTTCCTGCATATACAACAGCTACATTTGCACCGAGAGCAGCAAGCTTTAAAGCAACAGCCTTGCCGATACCTCTTGAAGCACCAGTAACGATTGCGTTTTTATTAGTTAATTCAAACATTTATACTCATTCCTTTCAAAGTTAAACCCTTTAAAGCTGAAGGCTCGTTTTATTTCTTAGCTTTAACCAAGAACAACAGCCTTAGCCTCATCTAAGGTAGCCTTGTTTTCAACATTAACAGCAGTAACTTCCTTGCTTGTTTTTTTAACAAGGCCAACAAGAGTTTTGCCTACACCAACTTCAATAAAGGTATCTGCACCCTCTGCGATAAGGTTTTCAACAGTAGTCTGCCATTTTACAGGGTTCATAACTTGCTTTGCAAGAAGTTCCTTAGCGTCTGATAATGTATAAGGCTTTGCAGTGAGATTAGCATAAACAGGGATAGTTGGTTCGCTAAGAGTAATACCATCGAGGTATTCAGCAAGTCCCTTAGATGCACTTTCCATAAATGGAGAATGGAAAGCACCGCTTACAGCGAGTTTAACAGCCTTGCCCTTTTCAGCCTTTACATCTTCGCAGAGAGCGTCAATTTCATCCTCAGAGGCAGCAACAACTGTTTGTCCAGGGCAGTTATAGTTTACAGGCCAAGCCTTATTATATTTTTTGCAGATTTCTTCTACTTTATCTGTTGTGAGCTTAAGGATAGCTGCCATAGCACCCTTATTTTCGGCTGCAGCCTTATCCATAAGCTCTGCTCGTCTGCATACAAGTTTAAAAGCTTCTTCGTATGATAAGATTCCTGCGAAAGCTACAGCAGCAATTTCGCCAAGAGAGAAGCCAGCTATGTAATCGGGGTTAATGCCCGCCTCTTTAACTGCGGCTGCAGCTGCAAGGTCAACTGCAAACATACAAGGTTGAGTATTGATAGTTATACTAAGTTCTTCTTTAGTACCCTCGAAGCATTGTTTAATAGTTCCGGGACGAATTGTCTCAGCCATATCGAAAACAGCCTTTGCGGCAGGTGAGTTTTCATATAGTTCTTTACCCATTGATGGATATTGAGCACCTTGTCCTGAAAAAACAAAAACAGTTTTTGCCATAAGACTTTTAACCTCCGTTAAATTTATCGTATTTTAAGCATTATTTTAGATATGATTCCGAAAAAAGCAGATTTCATACCGAAAATAAATTATTTACACCAACGAATAATACAGCTTCCTGTTGTAAGACCACCGCCGAAAGCACAAAGAGCGATTATATCACCTTTCTTGAGAAGTCCAGCCTGACTTGCTTCGTGGAGAGCAATAGGAACACTTCCTGAAGAAGTATTGCCATAGTGATTGATATTGCAGAAAAATCTTTCTCTTGGAATATCAAGCTTTGCTGCGGCTGTATTAATAATTCTGATATTAGCCTGATGAGGAATAACCCAATTAACATCACTCTGTTGAAGACCAGCTTCTTCAACGACTGTTCTTATACCCTCAGGCATAGCAGTTACAGCAAACTTATAAACATCATTACCCATCATCTGAAGAAGTGCAGGTTCAGGCTTATGTTCATAGAACGGAGAAGAGTTTTCACCGTGAGGAATACGAAGAACCTCGTCATTTCCTGCGGCAGTAAGATGAATTGCAAGGAGGTCATCACCCTCGCCAAGAACAGCGGCAGCACCGCCATCACCGAAAAGAACACAGGTTGAACGGTCTTTCCAGTTTGTTATGTTAGAGAGGTTATCCATAGAAACGACAAGAACATACTTTACCTTTTTTCTTACAAAATAGCCATCTGCAACATCAAGAGCATAGATAAAGCCTGAGCAAGCGGCATTAAGGTCGAAAGCAGGGCATTTTGCACCAATTTCCTTTTGAATCATACAGCCCTGAGAAGGTGTAAGATTTTCGCCACGCATAGTAGAGCAAATAATGAGGTCAAGCTGTTCAGCAGTGATACCTGCATCATCAAGTGCCTCTTTAGCTGCTTTTACGCAAAGCTCAGTAATAGTTTCGTCCTTACAGATTCTTCTTTCCTCGATACCTGTTCTGGTACGAATCCATTCATCGTTTGTCTCAACGATAGTTGCAAGCTCATCATTTGTAAGGATATAATCAGGCACAGCCTTGCCTGTTCCGAGAATGCTGAAACTCATAAAAACTTTTCCTCCGTTTTTGAAATAAATATCTGATTTACGAAATAATTCGACCGAATAAGTCGAATTTTCAAGGAAAATTAAACATTGTAGTATTGTATAAAAATAATTTTCTTTGGCATATTATGCACATTTTATTTTAATATATAATACAGCCTTTGTCAAGTTATTATGCGACATAGGTGTCGGGTTGCTGCTCCCAAAACGGTGCGTGACCGCACAGGACAAGCCGCGAAACCGCTTGGCAAGTCTTGCTCGTAATGTATTAGAGAAGATTGTTGCTGCGAATGATAAAACTACCAATTAGCTAATTAACTTATCTAAGACAGATAAAAGTTTTGCTCAAGGCGGCGTGCCGCCGCTGTCAAGCCGCGGAATCGCTCGACAAGTCTCGCTCGTGATAAGCGTGAGAAATTTTTCACGCGGAGGACTAAACTACCGATTAGCTAATTGGCTTATCTAAGACAGATAAAAGTTTTGCTCAAGCTTTTTCAAAAGCTTGCAGGGTCGAGGGACAGAGCCTTTCGTGGGTTTTAAGGGCAAAGCCCTTAACATATCGTTCTTCTCAAGCGGTGGACGAAGTCCCACTCTCAAATTCCTTTTGTTAGTAACGATAGTTCCACAAGGTTTTCACTTAAAGCACTTAAAAATCTTGCTCAATCCTTTTCAAAATTGTTATTAACTGCAAAAATCCTCCAAAAGACGATTAAGCTCTTTCTTAGATTCGGCTTTGATACCATCTTTTAGAGCCTCTTGGTCGCTTTTTGGAAGTTTAGCAGTAGATGCGTTTGTTATTTCTATCGGCTTGTCCGAATTTGATGAGTAAACAGCAATTTTCCCATTATATTCCTTTAAAATGTAAAATTCTTCAGATTTAGATAAAGCTTCAGAGCTTTCTTCAATATAGCTTGTCTGTGTAGTTGGAGGAGTGTTTTCAGCATTTACACTTGGCAAAGAGGGAATCAGTATACCATTTATAACAAGGCAGAATATCACAAAGCAACCTGTAACAGCAATCATTTTTTTCATTATAATTACTCTCCTTTTATGAAATATTTGGATTTTTCAAGCTTAATTTTGCCAGAAATATGGCGATTTATTCGTCAAATGCTATAAAATTTCTTTAAAATTTAGGTAAATCGCAAATATATTTTGAATTTTTTAATTTATCATTCCATTTTTTTGATTTTATGGTATAATACTAAGGATAACATTCAATTCTTATATGTAAGATAAGCAAGCTATGATTATTTTTGATTTTTTAGAACGAATTATTTTTCGGGAAAGGCGGGTTGTCGTGAATGAAAAATACTGATATAAGTAATTATTCTGACGAAGGTGGCGTGATGATTTTAACAGAGAACCACCCAGCTTTATCCAGAGTTTGGGGGATTGTTAAGAGAATACTTCTTACTGTCTTGCTGGTTGGAGCTATTACTGGTGTAGTAGTTATAATTTCTATTGTGGCTTATATAATTGATGTAGCAAACGAGCCATTCAGTCTGGACCTCAGAAATGCAAAGAAAAATATAACCAGTAGTATTTATGTCACGAATGATGACGGAACAGTAACGCTCGACCAAAACCTTTATAACACAGCAAACCGTGTTTGGGTTGATTATAATAATATTCCAAAGGCGATGACAGATGCAGTTGTTTCTATTGAGGACAAGCGTTTCTATGACCATAAGGGTGTTGACTGGATTCGTACAAGTGGTGCTGTATTAAGCCTTATTACAGGAAGTGCTGATTACGGTGGCTCTACAATAACACAACAGCTTGTTAAGAATGTTACAGAGAATGATGATGTCAGCCTTAATCGTAAGATTACAGAAATATTTCACGCACTGGACCTCGAAAAGCAATACACTAAAGAGGAAATTCTTGAAGCTTACCTTAATATAGTAAACTTCGGAAGTGGTTGCAGTGGTGTTCAGGCTGCTGCAAATCTTTATTTTGATAAAGATATAAATGAGTGCTCTATTGCAGAGTGTGCGGCTATTGCAGGCATTACACAGAATCCTGCGGTTTATAATCCTCTTGCTTATCCTGAGAATAATAAAAAGCGTCGTGAAGTTGTTATCGGCGAGATGTATTCACAGGGCAGAATTACTCAGTCTGAGTATGAAGCGGCTATGAAAGAATCGGCAACAATGACCTTTGTTGGATATAGCTATAATGATGACGAGGACGAAGATACCACTCAAAGCTGGTATAATGATATGCTCTTTAGAGAAGTTTCTGAGGCCTTGCAAAAAAATCTTAATATAAGTGAAAGTGAAGCTGAAAGAAAGCTTTATACAGAAGGACTTAAAATATATTCAGCAATGGACCCAACAGCACAGAGTATAGCACAGAAAAAGGTTCTTCAGTGGAAAACTCCTAAGGATAAAAAGCTTGAATGTGGTTATATTATGATGGGACTTGACGGCAGGGTGCTTGCAACCATAGGCAGCCGTAAAGAAAAGGATGGATTATTCCTCTTTGATAGAGCAAATGGTGCATACCTACAGCCAGGCTCAACAATTAAGCCTATTGCGGTTTATGCTCCAGCTATTGAAGATAAGATAGTTAATTTCTCATCATTGATTTCAGATACAGCTATTCAGGATTGGTCTTATGATGCAAATGGAAATACCGTAGCAGGCCCTAATAACTGGTACGAAGGCTATCGTGGCAATATTACAGTTATGACAGCCCTTGAAATTTCATCAAACGCAGCAACGGTTAATCTTCTAAATCAAATAGGTATGAGTGAAAGCTATAACTATGCTACAAATAAGTTTAAGCTTGCACATCTTGACCCCGACCAAGACTCAAAAAATATCGTTGCTATGTCTATGGGTGGTGTTCACGGAGGAACAACTGTCCGTGAAATGACAGCTTCATATATTCCATTCTGTAATGGTGGAACATACTATGAGCCATATACCTACTATTATGTGACTGACCAAGATAACAATATTATTCTTGACCAAAGAGATAAGAGAGTTTCCTCTCGTGCTATAAGTGAAGAAACAGCGGCAATCATGAATAGATTGCTCCATCAGGTTGTCAGTGATAAAGAGGGCATTGGTTATCGTGCAGCAGTTACTGGCTGGGATATTATAGGCAAGACAGGTACTACTGATAATACCTATGACAACTGGTTTGTAGGTGCTTCTCCTTATGCTGTTGCAGGCATTTGGCAAGGACACGATATTCCTGCCTCAATAAATCAGGAAGAAGAGGGTAAGAATCATATTCTTTGGTCTGAGATTATGACAGAATATCTCAAAACTAAGGAACATAAAGATTTCAGCATACCAGATACAGTTATTACCCAGAGGTTCTGTCGAGAAACTGGTTTGCTTGCAAATTCACTTTGCCCAGATACAGTAACGGGCTATTATACATCGGATAATATGCCTGGAACTTGTGTTTCTACCCACGGAAAAGTCATTACACCTCCAGAATCAAGCTATAGCTGGTCTGATGAATCATCTACTTCTGATACGAGCGATGAAAGCTCAACAGAAAGTATCGAAAGTACAGAGAGTGGAGAAAGCTCAACAGAGAGTACAGAAAGTATTGAGAGTGTGGAAAGCTCAACAGAGAGCGTAGAATCAGTTATAGAAACATCTGAACCAGAGCAGACAAGCTCAACAGAAACAAGATAAAATTACTTAATATAAAATGTAAGGGAGATATAAAAATGGTACAAGTAGCGGTTATGGGACATGGTGTAGTCGGTTCAGGCGTTGTAGAAGTTTTAACAAGCCACGCCGAAAGCATTGCAAAAAGAGCAAAGGAAGAAATCAATATCAAGTATATCCTTGATATAAGAGAATTTCCTGATAGTCCTCTTGCGGATAGATTTACAAAGAATTTTGAGGATATTTTAAACGATGAAGAAGTTAAAGTTGTTGCCGAGGTTATGGGTGGAGTCAATCCTGCTTATGATTTCGTTAAACGCTGCTTACAGGCAGGCAAAAGCGTTGTAACTTCAAATAAAGAGCTTGTTGCTAAGAAAGGTGCAGAGCTTCTTGCAATCGCACAGGAAAAGAACGCAAACTTCCTCTTTGAAGCAAGCGTAGGTGGTGGCATTCCAATTATCCGTCCAATGAGCCAGTGCCTTGCAGCAAATGATGTTATAGAGATTGCTGGTATACTAAATGGTACAACAAACTTTATTCTTACAAAGATGATTCGTGAGCAAATGCCTTTTGCAGATGCACTCAAAATGGCTCAGGAGCTTGGCTATGCCGAGAGAAATCCTAAGGCTGATATTGAGGGCGATGATGCTTGCAGAAAGATTTGTATTCTTGCCTCTCTTGCATATGGCAAGCATATTTATCCGGATTATGTTAATACAAAGGGCATAGCAGAAATCACCCTCGACGATGTTCTTTATGCAGACGCATGGGGCGGAGTAGTAAAGCTTATAGGTCAGGTTAAGAAGCTTGCGGACGGTAAGGTCGATATTACAGTTGAGCCTATGTTCATTGAGCGTAGCAGTCAGCTTGCTGGTATTGATGATGTATTCAACGGTATTCTTGTTCGTGGCGATGCAACAGGCGATGTTGTATTCTATGGTAAGGGTGCTGGTAAGCTTCCTACTGCAAGTGCTGTTGTTGCTGATATTATCGACTGTGTTAAGCATCTTTCTGCAAGAAAGTATCTTGGTTGGGCAGATGGTTCAGAGAGCGATGTAGAACCTTATGCAAATACAATTATGAGCGTTTATGTAAGAGCAGAGTCTAACAATACGAAGTTAGCTTTTGAAAAAGCTACTGAGCTTTTTATAGGTGTTAAGCCTCTTACAAGAAATGGTGCTAAGGAAAATGAATTTGCTTTCACAACAGGCGATATGAAAGAATCTGATATAGAGAAAGCTATTAAGGCTCTTGAAGATAATGGCATAAAGGTTCTTTCAAAAATCAGAATTTCAGACCTTTAATTTTTAAAGATAATCTGATATAATAATCTTGTTTATTGCGTTGCTTGGCTTAACTCATATGAGCTGAACCAAAATAAGCGTATATATAAAATAAAAAGAGGGAGAAATTGCAGATGAGTTTAATAGTTCAGAAATTCGGCGGAAGCTCTGTGGCAAATGCTGAAAGAGTAATGAATGTCGCTAAAATAGTTACAGATACATATAAAAAGGGCAACAGTGTTGTTGTTGTCGTATCTGCACAGGGCGATACAACTGATGACCTTATCGAAAAAGCAAACGAAATCAACCCTAATGCTTCCAAGCGTGAGAGAGATATGCTTCTTGCAGCAGGCGAGCAGATGTCAATAGCACTTCTTGCTATGGCTATCGAAAAGCTTGGCTATCCTGTTGTTTCACTTCTTGGCTGGCAGGCAGGCTTTGAAACAAGCTCCGCTTATACAAGTGCAAGAATTAAGCGAGTAAACACAGACCGTATTATGAAAGAGCTTGATAAGAACAATATAGTTGTTGTTGCAGGTTTCCAAGGACTTAATCGTTATAATGATGTTACAACACTTGGTCGTGGTGGTTCTGATACAAGTGCAGTTGCTATTGCAGCAGCAGCACACGCAGACCTTTGCCAGATATTCACAGATGTTGAGGGCGTTTATACAGCCGACCCAAGAAAGGTCAAAAACGCAAAGAAGCTCAATACAATTTCTTATGATGAAATGCTTGAGCTTGCAACTCTCGGCGCACAGGTTTTGAATAACAGAAGCGTAGAAATGGCTAAAAAATATAACATAGAGCTTGAGGTGCTTTCAAGTATGACAAATGCACCAGGCACAATCGTTAAGGAGGCAGTTAAAATGGAAAAAATGTTGGTCAGCGGTGTAGCTAAGGATACAAATGTTGCTCGTGTTTCAGTTGTTGGTGTTCCGGATGTTCCGGGTCTTGCGTTTAAGCTTTTCTCCAAGCTTGCTTCTAAGGGCATAAATGTTGATATTATTCTTCAGTCCATCGGTCGTGACGGCACAAAGGATATTGCTTTCACAGTAGCTAAGGAAAACGGCAAAGAAGCAGTTGCTATTATGGAAGACTTTATCTCTGTTGTTGGCGGTAAGTCTGTAACTCTCTCAGAAGATGTTGCAAAGATTTCTATTGTTGGTGCAGGTATGGAAAGCCATGCAGGCGTTGCTACAAAGATGTTTGAGGCACTCTTTGATGCACAAATCAACATTCAGATGATTTCTACAAGTGAAATCAAGGTTTCAGTTCTTATCAATGCAGATGATGCAGATAAGGCGGTTTCAGCTATCCACTCAAAGTTCTTTGACTAATATTTTATATTAAGCTAAGATATGAAAATAAGTAGGTTCACAGCAGATTCGTTGTGAACCTATTTTTTATAGAAATTAAAAATTTTGCTCTGACTTTGTTAGTCCTCGGCTGAGAGAAATATTTTATGCTTAACAAAGTGTTTTGTTGAAATATAATTATGTGTTAAAAATTTGGATTCGATAGTTTTAAAAAAAATTTTTAGTTTTTTAAGAAATTTTCATATGAAAGTGTATTTGCTAATTTTCTATAATAACTAAAAACTTCATATTTCAAAATGCTTAGAAAGCGGAAAAATCCCTTTATAAAGGGATTTCTGAGAACCAAATGTATGTAATATTAGCTATCAAATAAGCAGCAAATTATAACTTAAAAATTTTTTTAAAAAGTTTAGAAAAAGTGTTGACAAAATGAATTGCATATAGTATAATAATGAAGCTGTGAGAAAACGAGGTGTAACTCAGTTTGGTAGAGTGCTTGGTTTGGGACCAAGATGCCGCAGGTTCAAGTCCTGTCACCTCGACCACAAAATTATTCAAAGGCAATAGGTGTATACCTGTTGCCTTTGAGCAGTATCATCAAGTTATAATGGTATTGCTCAAAGGCAACCTTGGAATAAGATTACCTTAAGAGAGAAGAACAAAGGCTAAGAAAAAAATCTTTGCCCTTGAATAAAGATATACAGCGTGTATCCTTATTCAAAGGCAATCCCCTTTTGATGAGTAAATAAAATGTGGGGGAGAGCCTCTAAAACAGAAGCATAACTATCTTTACCTACCGTTGTACCGAGGTCGGAGTATGTCAAGCATAGCCGTTGCCTTCTTTTAGGTTATACCGCACATTGAAGTTAGCGGGGCTCAGTGTATTGAACAGGACTAAGTCCTTACCCAGTGTACGGAGGTAGCAACAGAAAAATCCACTTTTCTGTCGGCTCGCTCGGCATGAATATGCGTTGTGGCATAACTGTTACCGTACAACCTTTGTATTTTCGTTATGTTCTGTGTATTTAGTTTTGAGTAAGAGCAAATTATTGTAAGTATTTTGCTCTTATCAAGTTCCATAATAATATATCTATGAAACTTGATAAGGGCAAACTTTAAGAGTAAAATAAAAAAGTCAAGTTTTATACCCTGTAACTGCAATCGTAAAGGCATAAAACTTGACAAATATATCCAAAATAGGTTATAATGAAACCTAAGAATGGCGTCTATAAGTCGTTAGGTAAGGTGTATTACCTTTACGGCGTATGCCCATTGGTTGCTACCAACAACTTATGGGCTATAGATGTTTTTTATTTTATCTACAAATCTATTATACCTCGTTTGGATATATTTGTCAATAAAAATTTATAATTAATTATTCATTTCTTTTTACGAACAAGTATTCCAAATAATTCAAAAACTTAAAATTCTTATTTCAAAATACATTTAGAAACAGATTGTTAACTATTTAAATATAAATATTCTACAATAGATTCAGCCGCAACAAAAAAGAAAGAGGTATGTTATAAATGGCAAAAAATGAATTTGAAAAAGCATTGGAAAAGCAACAAAGAGAGACAAAACGTTTGGCAGAAAAACAACAACGAGTTGAAAAGCAACGTATGGAAAACGAAGTAAAAAGAGAACGTGCAAATGCGATTGTAAGTGGACAACCAATCGTTGGAGGTATGAGAATTATGGATGCTTCGGCTGAAGAAATTCTTACAAAAATTTTGTCTATATATGATGGCAATGAAAATAGATTTGTTAGTGGTAATTATGAAAGCATACCAATACCATATCAAGGTTCTCTTTCACTTGAATTTGAAAAATTGAATATGTATGGAATGATTTCAAATTCACACATTTGGATAAATAGTGCATGGGAACTTACTTTAACACCACAAGGAATTAGGTATTTTAAAGATAAAAAATTTGCCAAAAAGAAAGGTGATGATACTTTGCAAAAAACAACATTATATAAGCAATACGATGTTTTTATATCTCATGCAAGCAAAGATAAATCAGATTATGTAGATTTACTATATATGTCATTAAAAAAACTTGGTATAAATATATTTTATGACACAGAAGTACTATCATGGGGTGATAATTGGAAACAAGTGATTCTTAATGGAACTGCATCATCAGAATTTGCCATTATTGTAATTTCAGAAAATTTCTTTGATAGAGAATGGACTGAAAAAGAATTAACTGAATTTTTGGAAAAACAGAATTCATCAGGACAAAAAATTGTTCTTCCACTTTTACATAAAATTTCTCTTGAACAATTAAAAGAAAAGTATCCTCAATTAGGAGAAATTCAAGTAATTAATACGCAAGAATATTCAAGGGAAGAAATATCAATACTTTTTGCAAAAGAATTGATAAAGCGTTATAAAAAGGTATGATTATGAAAAAAAATAAATATAAAGCTTTTATTTTTTTTATTATAATAGCATTTGTCATATATATTATAATAGATTACATAGATTTATTTCATATATTAGGAATTAATTTTTCAAATATAAACATAGAATTATTTAATATAGTTTTTAATTCATTTATTGTTGTTCTACTGTATATAATCACATATTTTAAAATTAATAAAAAAGAAATAGACAAAGAATATAATTCAAAACAAATAGCATATATACTAATGACATCATCATATAAACAATGCAAAGAAAAAATTTTGTTATTTGATAATAATGATATTATACATAAAGATATTGTTCCAAAAGTAGATTTTAATACTTTGCTATATAATAATACTATTGTTCATAATTTACAAAATGAACCTTTTTCTGAAATTGAACATATAATACAGCTTGCTACAAATGGATATATTGAAAAAGAACTATTTAACAAGTATATGTCTTTTAAACGAGATTATAAATCATATATTCAATTAAAAATTATATTTTTTGATATTGATACCCCTAAAACAGAAAAACAATTAGAATTAAATGCATATATAAAGAATACACGTATGTCTTTGTTAAATACAATAAAAAATGAATTAAGTGAGTTAAATAAATTAATGAAATAGACTTGTAATTTAAATATATATTGTTGTATTTAATATAAACTGGGACTTGAAGTTCTAATTATAAAAAATAATCTGTGTTAGTTGTAGAGAAGTTTAAAAACCGCGATTGAACAAGAATTAGGAGCTGACCATATGAGCATAAGCATACCGGAACCTAAAAGACAAAAAAATGTTGCAGTGAATCAACATATGATTCCAAGATGTTATATGAAAAATTGGGGATATAATGCAAAAAAGACTTCAGTATGGATTTATGATAAAGAAAATAGATATAATGAGGAAAATCCAGATTGGACAATTGAGTCTAAAACAATATATAAAATAAATTCATTAAATTGTTTTCATGATTTTAGGGCTGGATATATGTATATGCCAGAGGAAGCATTGAATGAAATATTTGAGCCTTTAAAGGATTTTGTTATATGTGATGAAGGTGAATTGTTAAATAGCAACCAAAAATTAAATTCTCACTATTACAACTATGATAAGTGGGAAATTTCAAATAAGGATGGACAAAAATTATGTGAATATGAAAAAAAGAAGTTATATATATATTTAAAGGAAAGCAGATATACATTTGTTGAAACAGAGTGGGCTCGTACTTATGAGAATAGTTGGGGTTTATTTATACATTTATTTTATAAAAGGATTTCAAAACTTCGAAGGGAAAAAGACAATGGTATAAAATCAACAATAAGTATTACTAACCAAGAAATATACAAGTTGATACAATATAGTGTTATTTATAATTGGAGAAGCATTCAAGGAAATGAAATATTTAATAATGTAATAAAATCGTCAACTATGGATATTTTAAAAAAAATTGAGATTCCAGAAGAAAAACGTGTTTATGAAAATGATATAATGGCTATAGATGAAGTTATTCATGTCAAAAGAATAAATGATTTTTTTGACTTTTTGAAAAATGATAGAGGTTTAATCAAAAAAAATATTGATGATATTTATGAGAATTTGATACCAATTATATATTTAACAGATGGTAGTAAAAAATTTATTACTTCAAATGAGCCTTCTTTTACATACACAGGACAGGATGGTATGAATGAAATGATTTTTGTTGCTTTACCCAATATGCTTATTTCGTTTGTTAAAGGAAATAAAGGAATATTTCATATAAAAAATGCAACACAAAAAAAGGTTGATGAGCTTAATAAAATAATAGCAGATAGAGGCAAGTTATTGATTTTGCCTGAACAAAATTATGATATTGAAAAACTATTTTTATAAAATAACTGGGACTTGAAGTCCCAGTTACATAAAAATCGTAGTTCTTAAAGCATTTATTGCTTAAAGAGCTACGGTTTTCTTTATAATTGATGTTTTAAATTTTTACGAGAGTTTTGGCTAAGTATTTGATTAACTTTATCATTATATTTTTTCTCAAATACAATGATAAAATTATTATCAGATATTTTCTTAGCCTTAAATGGAATTCCACTGTTGGCTAAATCGTTAATTTGGTTTGAGTTTATCTGCTGATAAACTTCTTCTTTTTGAAATAGAGTTTCCTGTGTTTGTAAATCCTTGGAGAGTTCTAATCCATTATCTATGCAGTATTTTATGTAAGCTTGCTCAAGCAATTTGAAATCGCAACTATTATGAACTAACTTATCATTAACTTTGTCTACTATACGATGATAGGTTTTTTCTGCTTGTTTTTCTATTTTATCTTTATTTCTCCTACAAAATGCTAATTCTTTACTTATGCGAATTTTTCTATTTCCATCTTTAATATCATCTATAATCAAAGTAGAAACGCAACTATTAGGTATAGGAATCATGAATGCAAATCTTAAAGAACCTTTTATATCGTTATTTTTATCTTTAATAAGTATATCATCTTCTTTTCCTTTAGTTTTGGATGAAACAGGAACATAATATTTTATATTACTTATTTCTAAAACTGTACCATAAACAAATTTATCGTTGTTTGTGTATTGAATGTTAGGAACACATGTAAATCCTCTGTGCTGAATTTCAAAGTTTTTAAGAAATTCTATATATTGCTTATCAACATTATAAAAATTAATTTTCATTTTGTGCCTCCAACTAAAAAGAAAAGCAGCCATTAAAAAATGACTGCTATTAGTTACTTTTCAGGCTGCTTGTTATCAGGTAGCAGCGAACCTACGAGAAACAGGCTGCTTGTTATCAGGTAGCAGCGAACCTACGAGAAACAGACTGCTTGTTATCAGGTAGCAGTGAACCTACGAGAGATGAGTAACTGAACATCTTATGTTATTATATTACATCATTCTTGAAAATATGTCAACTATTTTTTAAAATTCTAAATTATAGAATAAGTGGGACTTGAAGTCCCACTTATTTTACAGATATATTCCACTTATCTTCTTGCTCATATTTATTAACAAGCTTATAAAAAGTGGTT
>OGKG01001062.1_pt1 | contig 34037 bp, 28 predicted proteins | sample 1572201 | NCBI WGS metagenome assembly OGKG01 (sample SAMEA2582146, study PRJEB24529) | metagenome | biome: Human gut stool | place: China | collected 2011 | reverse complement strand
AGCCTATATGATTATGCAAAAATACGCTAAAAATAGGAAAGAACAAAAAAAACGAATAGGAGACCGGTTTCCGTTTGAATTTCACAAAATCCCCCCCTGGGGGATAGGGGGAGAGATGTGAAATGTGGCAAAAAAGCCGATTGACAATCTCAGAGTGAATTGGTAGAATATTATCGATACAGTACGGTTCGGCAATACCAACGTATCATCAGGAAAGAATTACTTAATTAGGAGGAAATCACATTGAAGGATTGGGCATATCTGACCACTGTCGAAGAGATGGAAGAAGCCACCAATTCCTTGCTGGAAAACGGCAAGAAGGTTGGTGCTGACTCCTGGCAGCAGCGTGTCAAAAACCAGACCCCCCACTGCGGATTCGGCGAGAAGGGCACCTGCTGCCGCATCTGCTCCATGGGCCCCTGCCGCATCACCCCCAAGGCCCCCCGGGGCATCTGCGGCTGCGATGTTCACGGTATTGTAGGCCGTAACTTCCTGCGGTTCACCGCCGGCGGCTCCGCTACCCACTCTGACCATGGCCGCGAGATCATGCATACCCTGTACCAGGCCAAGGAAGGCGGCAACTACCAGGTCAAGGATCCTGAGAAGCTGCTCCGCATCGCCAAGGAATGGGGCGTGGAGACCGAGGGCAAGGACATCTACGATCTGGCCCACGAAATGGCTGAGATCGGCCTGATGGAATACGGCAAGCCCTTCGGCGTGCAGAAGTTCCTGAAGCGGGCTCCTGAGCACACCCAGCAGCTGTGGCATGAGGCCGGTATCGAGCCCCGGGCCATTGACCGGGAAGTTGCCACCGCTCTGCATATGACCCACATGGGCAACAGCTCCCTGCCTGAGGCTCTGGTTCGCCAGGCTCTGCGCTGCGGCCTGTCCGACGGTTGGGGCGGCTCCATGATGGGCACCGAGTTCTCCGACGTTCTGTTCGGCACTCCCAAGCCCGTGGACTCCACCGCCAACATCGGCGTTATGGAGAAGGACAACGTCAACATCGTTGTTCACGGTCACGATCCCTCCCTGTCTGAAATGATCGTTTACTACGCCAACGACCCTGAGATGATCGCTCTGGCCAAGAGCGTTGGCGCCAAGGGCATCACCATTTCCGGTGTGTGCTGCACCGCCAACGAAGTGGCCATGCGTCACGGCATTCCCATGGCCGGTAACTTCCTGAGCCAGGAGAACGTGGTCCTCACCGGCGCCTGCGAAGCCATCGTTGTAGACGTACAGTGCATCTTCCCCGCCCTGGGGCCCCTCAGCAAGTGCTTCCACACCAAGTTCATCACCACCTCTCCCATCTGCCGGATGCCCGACTCCGAGTTCATCCAGTTCAATGCCGAGACCGCCGGTGACAACGCCAAGGCAATCGTGAAGATGGCCATTGAGAACTTCAAGAACCGGAAGCCCGAGCTGGTGAACATCCCCAACCAGGTCCAGAAGACCCGGGTGGGCTACTCCCTTGAGGCCATTGTCAAGGTCCTGGACGGCGTTGCCAACTCCCAGGTTGACGAGTTCGGCACCACCAAGCCTTTGCTGGAGTGCATCACCTCCGGTGTCCTCCGCGGCGCTGTGGCTCTGGTCGGCTGCAACAACCCCAAGGTTCGCCCCGATACCGCTCACATCGAGCTGATGAAGAAGATGCTGGAGAACGACATCATCTGCATCGTTTCCGGCTGCTCCGCTCAGGCTGCCGCCAAGGCCGGCCTCATGGATCCCGAGAAGGCCAAGGAGTACTGCGGCGCGGGCCTGAAGCGTGTCTGCGAGCTGGCTGACATTCCTCCTGTTCTGCACATGGGCTCCTGCGTGGACATCACCCGTATGCTGATCCTGGCCTCTGAGCTGGCCAAGGACTCCGGCCTGAAGATCTCCCAGCTGCCTGTTGTGGGCTGCGCTCCCGAATGGATGTCTGAGAAGGCTGTCTCCATCGGCAACTACGTGGTCGCCACCGGCCTGGATACCTTCCTGGGCGTGGATCCCTACGTCTCCGGCTCCTCCGAGATCTGCGACCTGCTCTGCGGCGAAGACGGCATCAACAAGTGGGTTGAGGCCAAGTACGTTGTGGAGAAGGACATCGACAAGATGGGCGACATGATGATCGCCCGCATCGAGGAGAAGCGCGCCGCGCTGGGCATCTAAACTATGAAACTTGCGATCACCGGCAAGGGTGGCGTGGGTAAAACCACCCTTGCCTCCACCCTGGCCCGGCTCTATGCCGACGAAGGACGGACCGTCCTTGCCGCCGACGTGGACCCGGATGCCAACCTGGGGCTGGCCCTTGGGCTGAGCCAGGAGGAAGTGGATGCCATTGTTCCCATCAGCAAAATGCGGACCCTGGTGGAGGAGCGCACCGGCGCCACCGATGCCAACCGGTTCTATAAGCTGAACCCCTACGTGGCCGACATCCCCGAAAAGTACTCCAAGGACATCAACGGCGTGAAGCTGCTGGTGATGGGTACGGTGGATGTAGGCGGCTCCGGCTGCGTCTGCCCGGAGCATGTGATGCTCAAGTCCATCCTCTCCGCCATGACCTACCGGAAAAACGATGTGGTCATCATGGATATGGAGGCAGGTCTGGAGCACCTGGGCCGGGGCACCGCTTCCAACATGGATCAGTTCATCGTGGTCATCGAGCCCGGTGCCCGGTCCGTTCAGACCTACCGCAATGTGAAAAGGCTTGCGAAGGACCTGGGCGTGAAGCAGGTTCGTGTGGTAGCCAATAAGGTTCGGAACGAAAGTGACGAAGCCTTTGTCCGCGGCGCAATCCCGGCGGAGGATCTGCTGGGCTGCATTCACTACAATCCGGATATCATCGATGCGGACCGTCAGGGCAAATCGCCTTACGATTTCAGCCCTGCCGCCATTGAGGAGATCCGCCAAATCAAAGCGATTCTGGATCGTGAAGAAAATTAGGAGGAAATACCGTGACTTTATTTGAAAGAGTTTTCGGCGGCAACGATGCTGTCTACGGCCTGACCGAAGCAGCGATCAACAACGCCATTGCGCAGTACGGTGAGGGCCAGGCCGTGTCCTTCCCCGGCACTGCTTATTCCCTGCCCTGCTACTACGGCGTCACCGGTGTGAAGGTCGAGACCCTGGGCCAGCTGAAGGAGGCCCTTGGCGTGGTCAAGACCCTGATGACCCGCAACAACCGCCTGAACGATGCCTTCATGTCCGGCGTGGCCACCGCCCTGTGCGCGGAGTTCATTGAGGTCCTGAAGTACATCGGCAACGACGCTCCCTACGAGGCTCCCTGCTACGGCCACCTGCCCGATGCTGTGGTCCGTTCTCTGGGTGTTCCCCTGGTTACCGGCGATATCCCCGGTGTTCCCGTTATTCTGGGCACCGCTCCTACCGCTGACGAGGCCGTGGCCCTGGTCAAGAGCTACCAGAGCCAGGGTATGCTGGTCACTCTGGTGGGCGGCATCATCGATCAGCTCCAGGAGAAGGAGTACAAGACCGGCGACAATGTCCGCGTGATCCCCCTGGGCAAGGACGTTACCTCTGTGATCCACGTGGTCTCCGTGGCTGTCCGTGCCGCTCTGATCTTCGGTAACATTCAGCCCGGTGACGCTGCCGGTCTGATGAAGTACACCATGGAGCGTGTACCTGCTTTCGTCAACGCCTTCGCTCCTCTGGACGATGTGATCGTTGCCTGCGGCGCCGGTGCCATTGCTCTGGGCTTCCCCGTTATCACCAACGAGCAGGAGAACATCTTCCGTGTTCCCAAGAGCCTGATCGTGCAGCCCGATGTTGAGAAGTTCAACGCCACCTCTCTGGAGGCCCGGGACATCAAGATCAAAATCACCAACATCGACATTCCCGTTTCCTTCGCCTCCGCTTTCGAAGGCGAGATCATCCGCCGTCCCGACATGCAGGTGGAAGTGGATGGCTCCCGTGTGGACTGCTTCGAGCTGGTACACACCAAGGAAGCCGCCGAGGTGGAAGACCACAAGATCACCGTGATCGGACCGGAAATCGACGAGATCCCCGTGGGCTCCAAGATCTCCATGTCCTACACTGTGGACGTTGCCGGTAAGGCCATGCAGCCCGACTTCGAGTCCGTTATGGAGCGGAAGTTCCACTCCTACCTGAACTGCATCGAGGGCGTGATGCACACCGGTCAGCGTGATATGATCCGTATCCGTATCAGCAAGGCCGACTTCGAGGCCGGCTTCAAGTTCAAGCACATCGGTGAGGTGCTGTACGCCAAGGTCAAGAGCGAGTTCGAGGCCGTTGTAGACAAGTGCCAGGTCACCATCGTGGTGGATGCCGAGAAGAACAAGGAGCTGCGTGCTGCCGCCAACGTGGTGTTCAACAAGCGTGACGACCGCCTGAAGTCCATGACCGACGAGTCCGTGCCCGTGTACTACACCTGCATCATGTGCCAGGCCTTCTCTCCCAGCCATGTATGTATCGTTACTCCCGAGCGTCTGGGCCTCTGCGGTGCCGTGTCCTGGCTGGATGCCAAGGCCACCAATGAGCTGGATCCCACCGGTCCCTGCCAGATCGTTCCCAAGGAGCACTGCATCGACGAGCACCTGGGCCGTTACGAGGACGTGGATGAGGCCGTTGCCAAGTACTCTCACGGCGCTCTGGAGCACGTGACCCTGTACTCCCTGTTCCAGGATCCCATGACCTCCTGCGGCTGCTTCGAGTGTATCTGCGGCGTGGAGCCTGTCTCCATGGGCGTTGTCATTACCTGCCGTGAGCATGCCGGTATGACGCCTCTGGGCATGACCTTCTCCGAGATGGCTTCTATGACCGGCGGCGGCGTGCAGACCCCCGGCTTCATGGGCCACGGCAAGCAGTTCATCTCCTCCAAGAAGTTTATCGCCGCCGAAGGCGGCCCCGGCCGTATCGTCTGGATGCCCAAGGAGCTGAAGGATCAGGTCCGCGAGCGCCTGAATGCCACTGCCAAGGAGATGTACGATGTGGATGACTTCACCGACATGATCGCCGATGAGACCGTCTGCACCGAGGATCCGGAAGAGCTGATGAACTTCCTGGCTGAGAAGGGCCACCCCGTCCTCAGCATGGAACCCTTCGATATGTAATTCTCCTTTCCTTCCCCCCGTCCCCCGCCTTGCGGCGGGGGACACAAAAAAATCCCCGGGAGCGCTTCCTTTCGGAAACACTCCCGGGGATATCCTTGCCTGTTACTCGATGGCGATGGTGGTCTTCTCAGGCAGGCGGCGCTTGTCGGCCTTCGGCACGGACAGCTTCAGAATGCCGTCCTCGTACTTGGCACCGATCTCGCTGGGCTGCACATCGCCCACATAGAAGCTCCGGCTGCAGGTGCCGGCGTAACGCTCCCGGCGGATGTAGCGGCCATTCTTGTCCTGCTCATCCTTGTCCAGGCCCTTGGTGGCGCCGATGGTCAGATAACCGTTCTTCAGGTCAATGCTGATCTCATCCTTCTTGAAGCCGGGCAGGTCAATGTCCAGCTCGTAGGCGCTCTCCGTCTCCCGGACATCGGTCTTCATCATGTTCTTGGCGTGCTTGCCAAACAGGGGGCTCTCTCCCTGGCTGGCCATCATGCCAAAGGGGTCGTTAAAGAAATCATCGAACAGGTTCTCACCAAAAATGCTAGGATACATAAATCATTCCTCCAATTTGTTCTTCCGTTGGCGTCCACATCAGAACGTTGGCGGCTATTGAATGTCTTCTTTGGTTCCTCTCTCAAGGAACAGCTATACTATACCACACTTTTTAGCACTGACAAGGCCTGAGTGCTAATTTTATCGTGAACTTTTTTTGAAGGATTTTATATGATTTTATGTATTTCGGCTGTTTTCTCCCGAAATGGTCTAAAAATCCCCCTGATGCCCCTCTCTTTGTTCCGCCCTTAAAAAAACGCTTGACAAAACACACCTCCCATGCTATAATATCCAGGCAATGAGGAGTTCATCCTCAGTGAAATATCGCGGAGTAGAGCAGTTGGAAGCTCGTCGGGCTCATAACCCGGAGGTCGTAGGTTCGAGTCCTGCCTCCGCAACCATAAAAGCAGCCGTTTTAACCGAAAACGGCTGCTTTTCTAACTTTTTGATGGTTACAGTGTGTCCATTCACTTCCTCTGGGTTTTGTGTAAACTTCGTGTTTACGTCTGCTTCTAACAACTGCCTTTTCAGGATTCCTCTATTGCTGCCGATACACCTGGCATGATCGATATTGAGAGATCCAAAATTTAGTACATGTAGGTTTCTTCCTTCCCACGATAAAATTTAACTTTTCCGGGCATTCCTGTTGGAATCAGCATTCCCACACCTGCTCCTTTTGCTAAACACGCCGAAAATTGCTTTCCGGGCTGGTTCAAGCGTTCCGACTGTTCCGGAACGAATTTCCAATCTGCCAGGATAAAAGAGATTGGAATGCCGGACTCCATTACAATCTGCGCCGCCTCCGGGTCTTGCTTTATGCATGGTAGTAGGAAATTATCTTCCTTGTCAATTACCAAAACTTCTCGGATATTCCCGGCAATTCCTGGTGCAATCCTCAGCGCAACCGCTAAATTCGTCAATGCACCAAATGCGACATAAGTTACTTGACCACGCATACTGCTTTCCACAAGAAACTCGATTCCGGACTTCTCTGGTATACTTTCCCATTTGGAGAAATTCTCTTTCCATTCTTTTCTTTGCTTCACGGCTGTCTGCCGTGCGTAAATATTCCGTACAAGCGGCTTTCGGCACCCGGGGTATGTATGCGCCTGTTTTCCCTCCGGTGTTATCGTTCCGAGAATCTGTGAAGAGAAAAGGTTTAAGAATTCCGCCTTTTTCAACGGCTCCAGTGGGCAAATACCGGTATCAACGATTATCGCGCCATCAATCCAGAGCTTCATCTTACCCCTTCTTCCCGGAATATTTCCGCAAGTGTATCGCACAAAATGTCCGCATCAGCTTGCAAGATTAACTTCACATTTGCTTTTCCATGAAAATACCGCGTATCCCACAAAAGTGCGCCCTCGCAGATTCCATCCGAGCAGTCCACATCACAGCATGCCTCCTCACTCCGCACCACTACCGACGGATTCACCAGGTAGGCAACACACAACGCATCGTGAATTGGTGCTGTATTTTTCCGCTCCAGAGGCTGCAAGCGATTGTAGCTTTCCCGACGAACATGGATATCGTTTGCTGTAAAAACTGCGGCGGCAGTTCCGATGCTGCGAATTTTTTCTTCATGCGCTTTCGTCTGACTGCTGCTATGGGTTGCGTCTAATGTAACAACGGTTATCGGCGCACCACAGTTCAGCACAATCGATGCAGCCTCCGGATCCTTGAAAAAATTGGCTTCCGCCGCAGCTGTAATGTTCCGCTTTTGGATTCCACCACCCATGATTACGATTTCCTCAATTGATCGGGTAATCTCCGGTTCTATTGTCAGAGCCAACGCCAAATTGGTCATCGTTCCCGTAAGCACTAACGTAACCTTTTTCTTAGCAGTGCGCAGAAAATCCACATAAAACAATGCTGCCGCTTTTTCCTCTGCCTTCTTCGGTCTATCCGGAAGGGGAAGTAAGTTGGGGTTTATTGAAACCTCCACCCCGTCAATTACAGTTTTTCCTGCCAGGATCGGCTCCTCGACCAAGGGTCTCCTTTGTGCATACAGCCCCTTTACCATGGGGCATGCCGCTCCTGGATATACCGGGATCTCCGCTCCCCCGGCTGCAAACGCCGCTCGCATTGTATTGATGGTGGTGTAAGCAACATCCGCATTGCCGTGTACCGAACAAAGCCCTACAACTTCCAATTCCGGTGCCTGTATGGCTACCATCACGGCGATTGCGTCATCCGTTCCGGTATCTACATCCAAAATTACCTTTCGCATTGGAATCCCTTTCTTCTTATAAACGGGGGGTGTCGGATCTATTGGCGTTCCGGCACCTCCCGTTTTTCTTTACCGCGTATTTTGTGCGATTATGTACCCTGTACCGGGCGCTTGAAGCAATCGCAGAGAATATCTACGAATTTAAATCGGTCAGCATGGAATGCGAAATATCCGTTCTTCTTCAGCGGATACGCACGCTGATCCACGATCGTCTGCCCCTCTCCATAACCGGACAATCCAATTTCTACATGGCAATGGCGCAGGTCTGTAATGACCGTCGGGTCAATCAGATAGGCAATGCACAAAGCATCGTGCACTGCCGCCGCGTCCGGCACTGGCAAGGGCTGCTGTGCGTTGTGAACAATGATCCGCTGACGGCACTGCTCCGCCGAGAAATTGGCAGCAAATGTCCCGATCTCGTCAAAACGTTTGCAGTCATCCATGGTTATGCAGGCTTCGTGGGTTGCGTCCAAGGGAATCCACACAACTTTTGCGCCGCATTCCGCAACAATCTGCGCCGCCTCCGGGTCGTGCCAAATATTGGATTCCGACCATGGATTGCAGTTTGTCATCTTGCTTCCGCCGCCCATAATTACGATTTGGTCAATCTTGTCCACGATATCCGGTGCAATCCGCAGCGCCAAGCCAAGGTTCGTCAACGGTCCAACCGGTACCAACGTTACTTTTTCCGTTGTGTTACGCAGGTAATCTACATAGAAGCAGGCAGCAGGTATTGCTTCCGGTTTGCTTTTTGCTTCCGGCAAATCCAAATGTTCCGCATGCATTTGGAATGGTTTGCCCTGATACATAACCGGCTTACGTTCCGGCGTCGGAACAAAATCATTTGTCAAATACTTGACCATCGCCGTGTCGCAGCCCTTATACACCGGCGCCTTCAGCCCCAGTGCGTCAATCAACCGCAGGGTGTTGTCTGTGGTATTTTCAACCGCTTTATTTCCCCAAACCGTGCAAATCGCAACAAGATCAATATCCGGGGACGTTGCTGCCGTCATAATCGCAACCGCGTCATCCGAGCCAGTATCTACGTCCATAATCACCTTGATTGCCATAGCCCTACCCCTCTTTCTTGTCCCCGGCAAACAAATCGCACAGGATGTCCGCAAATTTGAATCTATCGCCGTCAAACGCAAAATAGCAATTCTTTTCCTCGGTATAATACCGAGGATCCAGAATGGTTTGTCCCTCACAAAAATCCCGGAAGCCCACGTCACAGTGAACATGCCGCACATCTTTCAGCACACTCGGATCAATCAGGTAGGCAATGCACAGTGCGTCATGAACTGCCGCCGCATTGGGTACGGCCAGCGGCTGACCCATGGTATGCATTTCGATTCTCTGACGGCACAATGCCGCCGCAAATTTTCCGGAAACCGTACCCATCGCTTCAAAGCGATCACAATCATCCAGCGTCAGGCACGCCGCATGCGTCGCGTCCAGAGGAACCAATGTAATTTTTGCGCCACAATGCAGCACCCGCTGCGCCGCTTCCGGGTCATACCAGATATTGAACTCTGCCGTAGGGCTGACATTGGTAATGTTATAGCCGCCGCCCATAATTACAATTTCTTCAATTTTCTCCGTAATTTTCGGATCCATTGTAAGCGCTACCGCCAAATTTGTCAGGGGGCCGACGGCAACCAGAGTCACTTTCTCCTGGGTTTCTCGAAGGTACTGTACATAAAATTCCGGTGCGGAAATTTTTTGCTCATGGATCGTCGCTGCGGGAATCTCCAGATAATCGCTGTGCATCATGTGCACTTTGCCATTCTTGTCCACCATCGTTCCACGGTCGCCACGGCTCTGCTTCTCCAGGCGATCCGGGCAGAGGAACTTTACCAGTGGTTCCGGGCAACCGCGGTACACTGGCACATCCGCGCCCATCAGCTGCACAACCCGCAGTGTATTTTCGGTTGTCATGTCCAGCTCTTTGTTGCCGGCTACCGAGCAAATCGCTTCCAGCTGGATATTCTCCGCAAGAATTGCCGACATGATTGCTACAGCATCATCCGAGCCGGTATCTACATCCAAGATAATTTTTCTTGCCATAATTACACCTCATTCATTCGTGCTTTGTTTCTCTCGGCGGGTTCCTTAACCGTACGTACCAAGGAAATTACAGTTAAAAGAACCACCGTGCATACATATGGGAACATGGAAATCAGTTCCGAAGGGAGCTTGCCCATCTGCATATAATTCGACAACGCGTCGGCACTGCCGAACATCAGCGCCGCCAATGCCGCTGTTCCGGGTTCGCCGGAAGCAATATTCATCGCCGACATACTGATGAAGCCACGCCCCGCCATCATATCCCGGGCAAACCAGGTCAGATAGCCCATGGACATATACATACCGCCCAGCGCTGCGATAAACCCGGATAGGCCGAAGGACAGGAAATAAATCTTTCTCGGAGAAATGCCCACAGACTCCGCCGCATTTGGATTTTCTCCGACTGAGCGGATTCTCAATCCAATTGTTGTCTTATACAGGAAAAACCACACGACAAAGATCATGAGAAACGCCACATACGTCAGAATATTCTGCCCTGATAGTATATTGCCCAGGATGGGAATGTCTTTCAAAATCGGGATATCCAAATTTGGTACCGCCAAGCTGGCAACATCGCCGGAGGTATTTGCCTTTTGTCCCGTTGCAAGGAACATTACAAATACGGTTCCGCCTACCAATGCTGTGTTCATAGCAATGCTTGTTAAATACAAATCGCATTTCAAAACAAATGCGGCATAGGAAAGAATCATGGTGATCGCAATCGCGGCAGCAAATCCCGCCAGCATACCCAAAGCAAGGCTCTGGGTCGCGCCGGAGACCAACACACCCGTCAGCGCCGAGGCCAACATCATACTTTCGATTGCCAGATTCATAAGGCCCGCTTTTTTTGTAATGCATGCTGCCAGCGCGCCAAAAATCAGCGGCGTAGACACGCGGATTACGGAAAACAGGAATTTTACAATCATGTCAATGCTCATCATGCTGCCTCCTTGTTTTTCTTCCTGGAAACATTAAAAATGAGCTTTTCCTTAAATCCACCCATAAAATGCTCGGCTGCAATCAACAAGATAATAATTGCCTGCATGATATCCACAAATTCAATGGAAATCTCTGTCGTATAGTTCAAAATAGCAGCTCCGGTTCTCATATAAGCCAGCAAGAACGCGCCCAACGGGACAAATGCCGGATTCTTCTTGGAAAGCACTGCAACCAGCAGTCCGTCGAAGCCCATGTTGGTTAACCCCGTCCACATATACCGGTCATAGATACCCAGAATATCGATCGTACCGCCGATTCCGGACAACGTTGCGCCAAGCACCTGTGCGGAAATCAAGCTTCCCGTCATGCCAATGCCCACGGTTTTGGCAAACTTCGCATTAGAGCCGCAGATTCGAATATTGTAGCCAAGCGGAGTTTTGTAGAAAATTAAAGCCGTTACAATCACTGCCAGAATGCCCACGAACAGCCCCGTATGGATTTGCGTTCCCCGAACCAGCGTCGTCAGTTTTGCTGCTGTCGGTAGTGCTTCTGATGCCATATAAGTAATGCCCGTATCATACATCTTTGCCTTTACAATATATGTAGCACCGTAGAGCAGAGCGTAATTCATCATAATAGAAACAACTGTTTCATTGATTTTTGCTTTCTCACGCAAAACTGCGGGAATAGAGCCAAAGAACGCACCGGTGGCTGCTCCCACCAAAATTAGAATCAGGACAAACAGCAGATGGGGCGTCCCTTCCGGCAGAATCTGTGTGGCCACAAAAGCCACCATGCACCCGGACATCAAATAGGTACCCTCACCAATCAGATTAAACCGATTGGATGCATAGACAAAACACATTCCAGTACCTGTCAGCAAATAGGGAATGAATTTTCCGATCAACTGTCCAAACCGCCGTTTTGAAGTGAAGGGTCCAACTGCGAACATGTATACGGCATTCCCCGGATCGTCGCTGATGATCATAATGCACAGCAGTGTTACGCCATACGCAATGATCAGCGCTACAAAGATTCGGAATATTTCAAATAAAAATTCAATTCTTCTTGTTTCTTTCATAGCAGATCACCCATTTCTTCCGGTTCCATGCGTCGCACACCAAGCATGTATTCTCCCAACTCATCGGCAGTCACTTTCCCGGCTACCGGGAAATGTGCCACAATTTTCCCGTCTTTCATAACAAGCAGCCTGTCCGACACTTCCAAAATTTCATTCAGATCCGAGGATACCAAGAGTGTCGCCACGCCGTCATGTCTGGATTTACGCACCAGTGTTTTCCGAATCATCTCCGTTGTTCCGACATCAATGCCCCGGGTCGGCTGATTTGCCAGGATAAGCTTTGCACCGCTGGTAAACTCTCTGGCTACGATTACCTTTTGGATATTTCCTCCGGAGAGCATTCGCACCGGCTGGCCTCTGTCATCACAGGCAATCTCAAATTCCTGAATCAATCCATCAATTGTCTGATTGATTTTCTTTGTATCCAGGAACACACCAAATTTTCGGAATTGTTTTGTATACACTCGATCTGCCATAATATTTTCGCGGATGGGCAGATTCGGCGCACAGCCATAAACCATACGATCTTCGGAAATATAGGCCAGTCCCATTTCCCGAATCTTCCGAACGCTTTTTCCATTGGACTTCTTTCCGCAAATAGATATGGTACCGCTAAGGGAATGAATCATGCCAGCAATTAGCTCTGCCACCTGATTCTGGCCGTTTCCTTCTACGCCGGCAATTCCGACAATCTCCCCGCTGCGGATTCCAAAGGAAACGCCATTTACCACCATCACGCCTTCCGCATTTTCATAATATAGGTCTTCTACCTTCAGAATATTTCCCTTGGGAACCGGTGGTTCCTTCTGAATTTCCAGCACAACGTCACGACCGACCATCATCCTGGAAATTTTCGCAGGATTTAATGCCGTGATAACATCGCTGCCCACCGTATGTCCATGCCGAAGGACAGTTACCCGGTCGCAAAGCGACATCACCTCTTCCAGCTTATGGGAAATAAAGATGACTGCAATTCCGTCCTGCTTCATTGCCTTCAACTGCACAAACAGTTCCTGGGTTTCTTGGGGCGTTAATACCGCTGTCGGCTCATCCAGGATCAATATTCGGCACTTTCGAACCAGAGCCTTCAAAATTTCCACCTTCTGCCGAAGGCCAACACCCATATCGGCAATCCGCTCCTTGGCATCCACCTTCAGCTGGTATTTATCTGAAATATCCTGCGTGATTCTGGCTGCTTCTTTTTTATCAAATACCAGTCCGTGCGCCGGCTCCATACCCAACGTCACATTTTCCGCAACCGATAGAGAAGGTACCTGCATAAAATGCTGGTGAACCATGCCAATACCTTTGGCAATTGCGTCCAGAGGACTGGAAATATTTGCGTCCTTCCCATCCAGCAAGATTCTTCCGCCCTGGAAGTTTTCCATGCCAAACAGGATTTTCATAAGTGTTGTTTTACCTGCACCGTTTTCACCCACCAGTGCATGGATCTCGCCTTCATTGATCACCAGATTCACATCCCGATTGGCCATAAAACCGTTGGAATAAATCTTGGTGATATTCTCCATTCGAAGTACTTCTGCCAAACCAGTCCTCTCCTTTGTTTTAAATCGGGGGGAGATAAACCTGCCGGTCTATCTCCCCGTTGGTTTTACCGGTTCAAATTACTGCATGAACAATTTTGCATCTTACTGATCTCTCCAAGCGGCGAATGCGTCATAGTCAGCGAAGTCAAAGTAAGAGGGAACTTCCACCTTGCCAGAAACAACGTCTTCTACCAGAGTGTCCATGTACTCCAGCACGTCTGCAGGTGTGTTGGATCTATACCACTCGTTATCAGCCATGCCAACACCGTTTTCCAGAATACCATAGCCTTCTACGATTCCAAAGGGAAGCGTTCCTTCAACCAGACGATCCAGAGTGTAAACAACAGATTCATCTACCTTCTTCTGCATAGAGGTAATAATGACATCCGCAATATCCGCATTTTCGGAGGCTTTGTAAACCGTCCACATATCGCTGTCCACACCAATTGCGTATATACCCTTTTCAAATCCGCCGCGGCGGGTGGCCTCTTTCGCCAGACCAGGGTAAGCAGAACCAGAGACACCATAAATTACATCCACGTTGTTATCGAACATAGCGGAAGAAACTTCCTGGAGCTTGGAAGCATCGGCTGTGCCACCGCCATAAGCAACGCTGATTTCCGCATCCGGATTAGAATGACGGACACCCGCAATATAGCCGGTCGCGAAATCATTTCCAACAGGTACGTCGTTAAACAGGAAGATACCAACCTTATTACTCTTGGTCAGTTTACCTGCCAAAGCACCGACCAGGAAGGAACCTTCATTCTGCTTAAACGCAATGCCAAACATATTATCAATGGAAGAAATATCGGTCGAAGCGCCCATATCATAGGAGATAAACTTCAGGTCCTTATATTCCGGCGCATACTTTATACAAAGATCAGATAGGCCATAATTGGACTGGGTTACAACGATGGTGTACTTACCACTATCGATGGCGTCCAGGAAGGCGTTTTCATAAACAGATGTGTCCTTGCCAAGTTCAATAACATCTGCACTCCAGCCGTACTTTGCGGCAGCATCTTGGCAACCCTTCCAACCAAGGTCATTAAAGGACAAGTCACCCAGGTTTATGCAAAGGTAGATAATGCTTTCGGAGGCGGTGCCGTTGGCAGTAGTCGTTTCCACTTCGGTTTTCCCGGCTTCAGCAGAGGTGCTCCCTGTCGAAGCCGTTGCAGCCGGTGTCTGGGATCCACAGGCAGCAAGTGCAAGAACCATTGCTAAGGTCATCAGAATCGCGATCAGTTTTTTCATAATGCATCTCCTTTTTTCCTGAGCGTTTTTTTTGAAATACAGGTGCTCTGTCTGCATTCCTCTTATTCACCGCGTTTTGCGGAAATAAGCTTTTTGAATGGGTTTGCCATTTTTCCACGCCGGTTTCTGGAAAGTTCGTTTCGTTCATCCGCAATCCCAAGTCGCTTCCAAACCGTACGGTTCAGTCCAATCATAAAGAAGCTTAGACCATATCCATAGAACACAACGGACACAACCGTCATAATTCCATATACACTGTGCAAAAACAGGGCCGATCCAAAAAACAAGGCTTCACTGAGAAACTTCAGGTATTTATATTCGACTTTTATCCGATCCGCCAGCGCAAACAGGCACGCCTCGAATCCGGCCGTTCCCAAGCAAACCGACGTTGACAATGCACCGCCGAAGCACCTACAGAAGTAACTGAGCACCGCAACGGCAATTTTCCAATAGGCTTTCGTAAACAGCCATGATGCTCCCAGCAGCAATCGCTGCCAATGATTGATAAAAAAGCCTTGGAATAAAATCATCAGGATTGATCCAATGCCCATATATCGTTTTGCGAAGAGGAAGCCCAGAAGCAGCATGGACGAATTAAAAATCGTGTACACATTTCCCGAAGGAATCTTGCACGCATCCGCCACCGCTACAAAGAGCGTGTTCATTGCGTCACTGCCCAGCCCATTCAAGGTCAGCAGCACTGTACCTAGGCATGTAATCACCGTTCCGAGGAAGTAGATTCCCATCCGCAGAAGTAGCTTCTGCTCTGCGGCATACATCCGGATTTGTGAGATTCTCTTCATTGGTTCTCCCTTTTCGATATATCATTTAGTTCTGCTGATAGTATATGCTATATTATCTTTCGTGTAAAAACGTAATATTGCCAAATTATGTCTTTAGCATTTTGTGTATTTTGACGTACTTCCATTACATATTAAAATCGATTATAATATAGCTACTATATCTCGTAGAAACAGGGATGGGATGCCAATCATGATTAAACACGAACGGCTGATTCTGGAAAAACTAACTGAAAATCCAATGCTTTCTCAGGGCGAGCTTGCGGCCATGCTCAACCTGACGCGTTCCTCCGTTTCTGTATACATCTCCCACCTCATGCAAATGGGCTTTATCCGCGGGCGCGGGTACCTGATTGAAGACCACAATACGATCTATGTAATTGGCACCGCCAGTATTGATTATCGTACCACAATAGACGAAGCGCTCCTGCGGGATCCTTCCCATGTAGCCACTTTGGACGATAACGAACTGAATATCGATTTTGGTGGTATTGGAAAAAACATATCCGAAAATATACATCGCATTGGGCATAATGTTTCTTATATCGGCGCTATCGGATCCGATGTTCTAGGGCAAGAGCTTTTGCAGGAATGCCGTCAAAACGGCATTGATGTAAGCGATTCCCTGGTTATCCCTGCAAAAAAAAGTTCGACCTACCTGGAGATCAGCTCCCGAGACCGGAAAGAGATTATCCTAAGTTCCGCGAATATGAAGCTTCAGGAGTCTTTGACCCCCGATTTTTTGCAGGGAAAAAGCGCAAAGCTTCGGCACGCCTTGGCTATTGTAATTGAGGACAGTCTTTCGGAGAACTCGATACAATATATCTCCTCCAATTATTCACCAATTCCAATCTTTATAGTCTGTTCCAAGTATACACGGGTTCCCCGGTATATGCATTTTCTGAATCAGTTTCACGCTCTGGTCACAAGCCTGGATATTGCATGGTTGATTCTTGGTGAGCGAGGGATTCCCCCACTCCAAGACGTTTTGACCATGGACATTGCGCGGCAGTTGTCTAACAAAGTTGGCGGAGCCGTATTAATGTGCTACGGCAAGTCAGAAGTTGTTTATGCCCATGACAACCAAGCAATTCTGGGACGCTACTCTGACCCGGGCTATCGCGCCGGTATTTATGCCCATTACCGTGACACCGTCGCAGCCGCTTTTTTCCACTGTCTTCTTGAAGAGGCAGACGATGAAGAACTTCTCCGCTATGTATGCGCATGTCGCGACATTGTTTCCGGCACAGAGCAGATTGTTAACAAGCAGCTATGCCCGGAGTTGGTCAGCTCCGCTATGAAAAAAATGTCGGTGGAAATTCATAACGATCGCACGATATGCTAAACTTGCAACAGTAGCGGGTGTTGCTGACACCGCACTCCTTTGCTGCCATAGCGCAGAACACTAGGGGCTTTTCGGGCTGATATCCGCTGTCAATCAGGTCCAGCATCATGGCAATGGCGGCGCTGTCGTCCTGGAATCCGGTAAAATAGGCATTGTAGTGGGCACTCGCCCCATGTTCTCCGGGTCTCTTCCGGGAATGGTGCCAACGATGTTATAGGAAGTGATGGTCAGCCAGTTGCTCCCCTTATTGTAGCTTAGGCAAGAGACAGAAAGGAGCCCAGCCGTATGCTGGGCTTCCAACCAAGAGTTATTGTAATAGGAGGATGCATTGTGGCAATCAGAGATTCACAGAAGAGGGCCGTAGCCAAATACAACGCAGCGAATTATGACCGTGTTGAGTTGCGGCTTGAAAAAGGTCAGAAGGATGTTGTAAAGGCCCACGCAGAGGCCCAGGGCGAGAGCCTGAACGCCTTTGTTAATTGGGCGATAGTTCCCATATAGTTCACACCGGGATTTGTGACCGTACAGGAGATACCGATCGGAAAGATACCCTTGCTCCCGCATTTCGTGGAAGGCATTGAGATCATCGGCGGCAATGGCTGCGTCAATGAAGGTGCGGCGCTCGTCACTGTTGGAGCGCATAAGCACCTGCAGGAATCTGGGCATCATACAGGTGCGGCCCAGTCCCGCATGGCGGACGCAGTCGGCAGCGATGCGAACCAGCTCCTCATAGCTGTAGCCGCCGGCCTCCTCGCCGGGGGTGTCGGCAATGCTTTTGCCGATGCTGGTGGAGGAGAGCAGAGCCTCAAAGAACTGCCCGCTGATGGTGGTGCTGCTGGCCTCGATCTGGCCGGCACCGTTGATGTACATGACCTTGGTGTGGGAAGACAGGGCCACGATGTTGCAGGGAGTGGAGAGGTTGTGGGAGCCCAAAATGCCAATGCACTGGACCTCCTCCCCCCGCATGAAGTCCACCTGCCGCAGGTCCTGAGCCTTGGGCGGCAAGGGATAGTTATTGCGGATGCCGGGGATGAAGTAGACGGGACGGCCTATGGGAAGAACGGCAGGGTCCGTGACCTTGACAATGCCCCGGGTGAGCTGCTCCAGGCCCACGGGGGCCACCAGGTGCGGAATCTCGATCAGTCCGATTTCCGATGTGATCATGCCGGAGGCGATGGCGAAGCTGACCTGGGACTCCTCAATACCGGAGTTTTCCAGAATTTCAAAAAAGAGCTCTGTTACGCCCTTCCGAAGGGCATCCCGGCTGCCGGTGATGGAGGTGTCCCGGACACCGATCTTCTTTCGTCCGGAGGCCAGGACCTCCCGGCCGTCGGTCATGTAGATGCGGGTCATAGTGGTCCCGCAGTCAATTACCGCAAACATAGCATTCCCTCATTTCTTTGGATGGTTGACGGGGTGCAGGGGAGCTTCTCCCCCCAGGACCCGGGCGACTTCCTGGGCAACCTTCAACTGAAGGCTCTTCACGGCTTCCTCAGAGTACCAGGCGGCATGGGGTGTGACCAGGGCATTGGGCAGCTTCAGAAGGGGATGGTCCACAGGGATGGGTTCGGTTTCCGTCACATCGATACCGGCCATGGCGATTTCTCCATTCTCCAGAGCCCAGACCAGGTCCTCTTCCTTGACAATGGCGCCTCGGGCGGTGTTGATAAAGACGGCAGTGGGCTTCATCTTCCCGAAGGCCTCCCGGTCGAACATATGGCGGGTGGCGGGAAGCAGGGGACAGTGGACGGATACATAATCGCTGCGCTCCAGCAGCTCCTCCAGGGACACAGGGGTAACGCCCAGCTCCTTGGCGGCGGCTTCATTGACCATGGGATCGTAGGTCAGCATCTGGAGGCCGAAGCCCGCCATCTTTTTGGCCACAGCCTGGGGGATCCGGCCGAAGCCTACCAGACCTAAGGTCTTTCCTTCCATGCGGTACAGAGGCTTCACAACGGTGTAGCTGCAGTTTCCCTGCTTTACCTGGGAGGCCAGATAGGTGAGCTTCTTGGCGCAGTCCAGCAGCAGGGCAATGGCCATGTTGGAAACCTCATCAATGCTGTAGTCCGGCACGTTGCAGACATAGATGCCTCGCTCCTCAGCGGCCTTCAAATCAATGTTGTCCACTCCAATGGCATAGCGGACGATGACCTTGCAGCAGCGGAGGGACTCGATGACTCTCCTGGTGATGGGGGCGAACTGGCAGATCAGGGCATCGCAGTCTGCGGCAACGGCGATGACCTCGTCCTCGGTTTTGCAGTGGTAATCCCGAAGTTCCGCCCCCAGCTCTGCCATGACGGCCTGCTCCTGATCGATGGATTCGTAGTAATAGTCGGTAATGACAATAAGGGGTTTTTTCATGGATAAGCTCCTTCCTGTTTTATATAATGAAACTTAGTTTTGTTTTTACGCGATAAAAATAGGACAAGGGATGTCCCGGGAACCGTGGGGCGGTTCCCAGGGCCTCAGCTTCCGAAGTAACCCAGCTCCTTGGAAATGGCCTGGGCGGTTTCCCGGATGCGGGAAAGATAGTAGTCGTGGTCGGAGCCGGAAATGTCCTCCTGCATACCACAGAGGCTGACACCGGCTACCATGGTGCCGTCCATCTGATAGACGGGGGCACAGAGGCTGTATATATGGGATTCGTTTTCGCCGAAATTCCCGGAGTATTTCTGTTTGCCCGCCTGGTGGATGAGCTCCAGCAGCTCCGCCCGGTCGGTGATGGTGGCATCGGTGTATTTCTTGGGCTGGATCCGGTCTAAGTACCGGCATATCTCGTCATCACTGTCCTGGGACAGGAAGAGTCGGCCAATACCTGTGGAGTACAGCTGGCTGACGCCGCCGCCCAGCACTGTCAGCTGGGTCCAGACGGGAACGGTGGGGGGCAGGATCTGGCCAACCATAGCCAGCATATCCCCCTGACGAATGCCGATATAGCAAATCATGCCCATTTCATCGGCCAGCTTTTGCAGATGACGCCTGGCAAACTTGGTCACGTCCAGAGAGTTGAACTTGGATAGTCCGATCCGGTACATCTCCAGTCCTACGGAATACTTCCGGGTCTCCGGATTATAGCTCAGAAAATCCTCCTGGAGCAGGGTATAGGTAAACCGGAGCATGGAGCTCTTGCCGATGCCGGACAGCTGGCTCAGGTCTGACAGGGTCAGTTCCCGATGGGATTCATCAAAGAGCTTCAGAATATCCAGGGCCCTTTTTACGGAACTGATGGTGTAATCTCTGGTCGTATTCAAGTAGACACCTCATTTACAGGATCATTTGGGAAATTGGACCACACCCTTGAAGACGCCGGAGCCGGGAGAGATCCAGGCCGGGATGGCCTGAGCGGCTTCCTGGAAGGAGGCTGTGTGGGTGACAAGCTTCCCAGGGTCCAGCAGACCCAGCTGCCAGAACCGAAGGACCCGCTGATAATCCTCCGGGGTGGAGTTGCGGGTAGTGCCCAAAGTGGGCTCTTTCAGGTGGAAGGGAAGCCCCTCCAAGGCAATGCTGCTGCCGCAGATGCCCACGTACACGACTTGGCCGCCCTGGGTGATATAGCGCCAGGCACTGTCCATAGAGGCTTTGACGGCGGTGGTATCGATGACGGCGTCAAAATTGTCTCCCTGGGTGATGTATGCAATTTCCTTGGCATAATCATAGCCCATCGGATCCAGAACTTCAAGAGAAAAACGATTTTTTACGAAATTTCTTCTTGCTTCGTTGGTATCCGCCAGATACACCGCGGCACCGTAGGTCTGGACGTTGAGGGCGCAGCTGACACCGATGGGCCCGGCGCCGATGACCAGCACCCGGTCCTCAGGGGTCAGGTGAAGCTTTCCGGCGGCGTGGGCTCCGATGGTCAGGGGCTCAATGGCGGCAATGGCCTGGGCAGGAGCATCGAAGGGGATTTTTAGAAGGTTTTTTTCCGGTACCGTAAGATATTCCTGCAAGGCTCCGTCCTCCTGAACGCCGTAGAGCTTCAGAGACTGGCAGCAGTTGGGCTTTCCCCGGCGGCAGGCCCGGCAGCTTCCACAGGAAATGCAGGGCATCAGGCAGACCCGGTCTCCCGGCTGAAGGCCGGTAACGCTGCTGCCTACGGATTCTACGGTTCCCGCTGCCTCATGGCCCAGGACCCGTGGATAGGTGAACAGAGGATTTTTACCCAGGATGGCTCCCGCGTCGGAGCCGCAGATGGCAACGGCCTCGATCTTTACCCGGACCTGATCCGGCCCGCAGGGCACCGGCACTCTTTCCCGGTAACAGAAGCGATTGGGACCCTCTAAAACCAGAGCGTTCATGTCATCCCTCCTATTTGGTCAGGTAGCCGCCGTCTACGGGGATGGTGACGCCATTGATGTAGCTGCCCGCGTCGCTGGCAAGCAGCACGGCCACGCCCTTGAAAACCTCCGGGGTGCCCCAGTCCCCCTGGGGAATGCGGGCTTTTACGGAGTTGTAGCGCTCCGGGTCCGCAACCAGAGGGGCGGAGAGGTTGGTCTTGATCCACCCGGGGGCAATGGCATTTACGTTGATCCCCAGGTGGCCCCATTCGCTGGCCATGACCCGGGTCAGACCCATAACGGCGTGCTTGCTGGCGGTGTAGGCGGTGGTATTGAAGCCCCCCAGGAAGGAGAGCATAGAGGCCAGATTGATGATCCGACCGCCGAGAATCAGCACCCGAAACCTCCATTCAAAAGCAAAAGCCAGTGCCTCGTGGCACTGGCTCCAGAGTGTCGAAAAAGTCCAGTTAATGCTGGGCTTTTTCTATTATCCATGATATAATGGTTATGGGTGAAGAGAAATGCTAGAAAGTGGAAAAATGGAGCGAGGCGTGTTTGAAATTGTGGACACCGAAAGTCTGGTGCCTGCAAATCATTTGCTGCGAAAAATAGATGCTGCTGTCGATTTCGGCAAGATCTACGATATGGTAGAGCCGTTGTACTGTGCTGACAGAGGGATACATATCCTGACTGTTTTTCCTGTATTATATCGCTCGTTTCCCATTTTTCAGAACAAACCCCAGTTCTGCTTGACGCAGAACTGGGGTTTGTCGACACTCTGAGGCCGGGCAAAGTGCCCGCCTAGGCTTCCCGGAAATAGGCGAGGGTGGCGTCGGAAAGCACCGCGACTTTGGCGCCGGGGCCGTGGCGCTGGCGCAGCAGCTCCAGGGTCTGCTCCCAGGTGTCGGTATAATATTGTTTGTCCAACTCTCCGAACCAATGGGCGGCACCCCGGTCTGGGTAAGGCATATAGAAAATGTAGCGGCCTACCTCCGGACGGATGGCCGGCATGCCGCCCATCATCCGTCCGCCGGTGTCCATGCCGAAGGAGCCGAAGAGATAATGGGTGGCCTGCCCCCGGTTCGTCAGGTCCGGCACCACAATGTCTCCGCCGGGCCTCAGGGCCATGGCGGCAAAACCGGTGGCGATGGTGGCCTCGCTGGCCTTGGCGTTTACATTGGCAATGACGACATCGGCATCCCGAAGGGGAGGCAGCCCATAGGCCTCCTGGGCCGCCGGAATGGCGGCGTAATATTCCTGAATGGGGTCTCCGGCGTAGAGGTCGATGAGATCCAGGCGGCTGTTGTAGAGGCAGTCTACCTTGAAGAAGGGCAGGGCCATGCGGGTCATCTCCTCGATCTCCTCCCGCATACCCCGCATTTCCAGATTGCCGGTCATTTTGGAGGAATTCAACTGGTGTTCCCGCAGAAAATCCGTGGCGGTGCGGTGATTCTGGGCGATGGTGTCGATGGAGGCGATGCCGGGGAATAGCAGCTTGCCGCCGCCGCCGAATCCATTCATGGTGTGGGGCGTGACGGCTCCCAGGCCGATGCGCAGGTCCGCCCGGACATATTCCTGGTTGATCCGGACATCTACGCCCCGGCTGGTCTTTCCGAGGGAGACGGTGTTTTCGTAGCAATTGTGATTATAAACCGGGTACTCGTGGACGATATCCGGCCCCAGCTTGGCGATATGATCCTGGAGATCATGGGCTCCATGGGTGCCAAGGGCACAGAGAAACTCGATATTCTCTTTCTGGACGCCGCTTTCCAGCAGGATGTCCAGCACGGCCCGGGCCATCCGATGGGTGGGGGTGCCCCGGCTGATGTCGTCGAAGACGATGCAGACCCGCTTTTTCCCCCGGGCCAGCTGGGAAAGGGGCAGCGAACCAATGGGGTGCTCCAGGCGGCTTCGGATGTCCGCGTCGCTCAGGGGCAGCCAGCTGTCGCCGGGGAGAGGGTAATAGGTGACCTGCCAGTCCTCCGGCAGATCCAGGACCAGGGGCGCATTGCCTTGATGGGCGTTGTGGGGTAGGGAAAGACGCATGGGATACCTCCTTTGTAAGTGAAAAGACCCCCCGGCCGGATATCCCGGCCGGGGGCATGCTCAGGACACGAATCCAAACAGCCTGGGCAGGAACAGGGACAGACCGGGGAAGACGGTGAGCAGGACAAGAATGACCATGTCCACCGCGATAAAGGGAATCAGCTGCCTGATCAGATTCCCCATCTTGCATTTTCCCACAGACTGGGTGGTATAGATCGCCATGCCAAAGGGCGGCGTCAGCATACCGATCATCAGATTGCTGACGACCAGAACGCCAAAATGGATCGGGTTTACCCCAGCGGCCTTTGCCACAGGGAAAAGGATGGGCACCAGCACCAATATAGATGGGGCGGTATCCATAAACATACCCCAGACCAGCAGAATGATGTTGATGACTACCAGCACACCCAGAGAGGAGCTGGCGAAGGTGCCAATGAGAGCGGAGAGCTTAGCGGGGATATTCTCGATGGCCAGCACGTAGGAGAAGGTGGTGGCACCGGCGATGATCAGATAGATGGTGGCCGTCTGGATCAGCACATTCTTGCAGATGACCAGGCATTCGGACAGGGGGATGTGCTTATACAGGAAGGTGGTGATGCAAAGCGCGTAGGCCAGGGCCACGGCGGCGGCCTCGGTGGGGGTAAACACGCCGGAATTCATGCCCACCAGAATGATGACTACGGTCATCAGAGGGAGAATGGACTGCACGGTGACCTGGACGGCGGTGCGGAAGGGGATCTTTTCGGTGCGCTTGGGCATTTCCACAAAGCGGCTCTCAATGAAGATCACAATGGCGCTGCCCAGACCGATCAGCAGTCCCGGCATGGCACCGCCCCAGAAGAGAGCGCCGGTGGAGAGTCCTGTGGCGGAGGCTACCAGCACAGCGGGGATGCTTGGGGGGATCAGAGGCCCCTGGATGGCGGTGGCGGCGGTAACGGCGCAGGAGAAGTCCTTGGTGTAGCCCTGCTCCTCCATGGCGGGGATCAGAATGGAGCCAAGGGAGGCGATATCCGACAGGGCGGAGCCGGTGATCCCGGCGAAGAAGGTGGAGGCCAGGGTATTGACGTAGGCAAGGCCGCCCCGGACCCGGCCCACCAAGAGGTCCGCGAACCGGACAATGGCGGTGGTGATACCGCCCCGGTTCATGACCTCTCCGCACATGATGAACATGGGAATGGCCAGCAGCACAAAGCTGTCCATGCCACGGAACATTTTCTCAATGACTACCATCAGCAGGGCGATCTTGCCCACGGCTACGCAGTATACCAGGCTGGAGAAGGTCATGACGAAGACGATGGGCATACCCAAAAACATGAGTACAGCGAAGACAATCAGAGCAATGGCTAACGGGTTCATGGGATACCTCCTTTACGTTTCGTCCTGCCATAGCTGGCAGATTTTCGCGGGGATCTGGAGCAGCATACTGACGGCACCGATGAGCAGAGAGAAGAAGGGCAGGGCCCAGGGAATATGGATGGAGGCACAGTAGACCTTTACATTTCTGGAGACATAGATGTAGCCGTAATAGAACATGACGCACAGAAACACGGCAATCAGCACATAGAAAAACGTGGAGAGGATCTTCTGAACCAGGGGCGGGAACTGGTGATAGAACATATCTACTTTGGCGTTGGCATCCATATACAAGACGGTGCCGGAGGCCAGGTAGACGGCGTAGATCACCAGATAGCGGGTCAGTTCCTCTGCCCAGGTAAAGGAGTAGTGGAAGATATTGCGCAGGACGACCTGCACAAAGGTCAGCCCGACGGCGAAAATCAGGAAGGCAATGCCAATGCCCAGTAGGATTTGGTTCAGCCGCCGGTAAAAGGATAGATATTTCTTCATGTAGAGCTCCCCTTTTTGTGGGCGGGACCGGAGGGGTGCCCCCGGTCCCGGGGTCAGATTACTTGCGGTTGGCGGCGACGGTGTCCATTGCCTTGTCCAGCAGCTCCGGCGTATCCATCACGCCCCGCAGGTACTCCAGCACCTGGGGCTGGCAGGCCTGGCGGAAAGCATCGATTTCCTCGGAGGTGAGCTCGGTGACCTGCAGGCCATTGTCCTTCAGCATTTGCAGATTGGAAGCTTCGTTGGCCTTAAACATATTGTATTCGGCCTCCAATGCTTTCAGGGCGGCTTCATCTACGGCGGCCTTCTGGTTGTCGGTGAGTCCGTTGTAGAATTTATCGTTCATGCAGAACATGCTGCACAGGCACACATGGCCGTCCAGGGTCATGTATTTCTGGACCTCCCAGGCGCTGATGTACACGGCGTTGGCAATGGGGTTCTCCTGGCCATCCACCACGTTGGTCTGCAGGGCGGTGTAGAGCTCGTTCCAGCTGACGTTGGTGGGCTGGGCCCCCAGAGCCTTAAACATTTCCATGTGAGCGGTTACGTTCATGGTGCGGATCTTCAGTCCGGCCAGGTCGGCAGGGGCCTTGATTTCCCGCTTGCTGTTGGTGATGTGGCGCAGGCCTTCATTGAAGAACACCAGAGGACGGATGCCGGACTTCTCGGCGATATTCTTTTGCAAGTCCTTGAAGAAGTCCTTCTCAGGATTCAGCAACTCGTAGGCCTCGTCGGCGGATTCAAACAGGTAGGGAATGTCCAGGAAGCCCAGGTCGGGATAGTAGGAGGTGGCAAACTGACCGTTGGAGATGGACATGCAGGCCTCCAGAGTGCCGGCCTCTACCTGGGTCAGCATGGAGGTGGCATCGCCCAGCTGGGCGGCAGGGTAAAGATCTACCTTGATAGAGCCGCCGGAGAGAGCCTCTACCTGCTCCTGGAAGGTGTAGGCCGCCTCGGACAGAGCATGGCCGCTGCGTTCGGAGGTTTCGGCCCAGCCCAGCTTGATGGTGACCTTGGGATCGCTGCTGGCAGCGGTTCCGGCGGCGCCGTCAGCGGCGGGGGCGGCGGTTTGGGCGGGTGCCTCGGTCTTCTGGCCGCAGGCGGCGAGGCTGAGGAGCATCACAAGGGCGAGAATGAGAGCAGACAGACGTTTCATTTAGGGTATCCTCCTTTTTATGTTGGGTGTATTTTCTCACAGCAGCCCCAGCTGCTGCAAACGACTGCGGATGTGGGCCTTCTCTTCATCGGAGGCCGGGATAAAGGGGGCTCGCGGATAGCACCGGACAATACCCCGAAGCTCCAGCATGGCGTAGATGGCCAATTGGGTGGACCGGGCCAGATACATGATGTCCCGCATTTCATTGACCTCAAACTGAGTCTTCCGGCAGGCCTCAAAGTCACCGGAAATGCCCTCCTGGAACATTTTGACGCAGATCTCAGGGAAGGCGTTGGCAATGCCGGGGATAAAGGCTTTGCAGCCTAAGACGCAGGCAGACAGCCACATGGCCTCGGTGCCCAAAGCCACATCGAAGGTGTCACTCTTCAGCAGACGCATATATTTGGCCATGGTCTGGATGTCGAAGGTGGCGTCCTTCACGCCGCTGACCCCCACCTGCTCCTTCAGCGTCCGGATCACGTCCAGGTCCATGGGATAGCCCTGGAACTGGGGGTTGTTGTAGACGTATACCGGCAGCCGACCCTTGGCAGCCTTGACCAGGGCGTCAAAGTAGTGGCAGATCTCGTCTTTGTTATGCTTGAAGTAGTAGGGACCGACGGCGGCCACGGCGGCAGCTCCAGAAGAGGCGGCGTGGTCCACCAGCCGGGCGGCGCTAAGGCTGTCGGCGGTGCCCACCTGAACAATAACGGGGACCCGGCCGGCGGCGGTATCGATGGTGGTCTCGGCCACCTGGCGGCGCTCTTCCTCGGTCATCAGTACGCCGCCGCCGTAGGAGCCGTTGATAAACAGGCCGTTTACATGGGTGGAAAGAAAGTTTACCAGGGTTTTCAGGCTCTCGTAGTCTACTTCCCCGTTTTCCTGGAAGGGGGTCAGCATGGGGGGCACAACGCCGTACATTTGAAACATAGTCCTAGTCTCCTTTTCTTAATTTGTATCCTGCTCGATGGCCTTCAGGGCAACGGCGATGGAGCCGCTGACAGTCAGGCCGTCCAGCTCTTCTTTTTCGTAGATGCTTTCCACGGTGATGTGGTCACCAAATTCCTTTTTCAGCATATAGGTATATAGTTCACACCGGGATTTGTGACCGTACAGGAGATACCGATCGGAAAGATACCCTTGCTCCCGCATTTCGTGGAAGGCATTGAGATCATCGGCGGCAATGGCTGCGTCAATGAAGGTGCGGCGCTCGTCACTGTTGGAGCGCATAAGCACCTGCAGGAATCTGGGCATCATACAGGTGCGGCCCAGTCCCGCATGGCGGACGCAGTCGGCAGCGATGCGAACCAGCTCCTCATAGCTGTAGCCGCCGGCCTCCTCGCCGGGGGTGTCGGCAATGCTTTTGCCGATGCTGGTGGAGGAGAGCAGAGCCTCAAAGAACTGCCCGCTGATGGTGGTGCTGCTGGCCTCGATCTGGCCGGCACCGTTGATGTACATGACCTTGGTGTGGGAAGACAGGGCCACGATGTTGCAGGGAGTGGAGAGGTTGTGGGAGCCCAAAATGCCAATGCACTGGACCTCCTCCCCCCGCATGAAGTCCACCTGCCGCAGGTCCTGAGCCTTGGGCGGCAAGGGATAGTTATTGCGGATGCCGGGGATGAAGTAGACGGGACGGCCTATGGGAAGAACGGCAGGGTCCGTGACCTTGACAATGCCCCGGGTGAGCTGCTCCAGGCCCACGGGGGCCACCAGGTGCGGAATCTCGATCAGTCCGATTTCCGATGTGATCATGCCGGAGGCGATGGCGAAGCTGACCTGGGACTCCTCAATACCGGAGTTTTCCAGAATTTCAAAAAAGAGCTCTGTTACGCCCTTCCGAAGGGCATCCCGGCTGCCGGTGATGGAGGTGTCCCGGACACCGATCTTCTTTCGTCCGGAGGCCAGGACCTCCCGGCCGTCGGTCATGTAGATGCGGGTCATAGTGGTCCCGCAGTCAATTACCGCAAACATAGCATTCCCTCATTTCTTTGGATGGTTGACGGGGTGCAGGGGAGCTTCTCCCCCCAGGACCCGGGCGACTTCCTGGGCAACCTTCAACTGAAGGCTCTTCACGGCTTCCTCAGAGTACCAGGCGGCATGGGGTGTGACCAGGGCATTGGGCAGCTTCAGAAGGGGATGGTCCACAGGGATGGGTTCGGTTTCCGTCACATCGATACCGGCCATGGCGATTTCTCCATTCTCCAGAGCCCAGACCAGGTCCTCTTCCTTGACAATGGCGCCTCGGGCGGTGTTGATAAAGACGGCAGTGGGCTTCATCTTCCCGAAGGCCTCCCGGTCGAACATATGGCGGGTGGCGGGAAGCAGGGGACAGTGGACGGATACATAATCGCTGCGCTCCAGCAGCTCCTCCAGGGACACAGGGGTAACGCCCAGCTCCTTGGCGGCGGCTTCATTGACCATGGGATCGTAGGTCAGCATCTGGAGGCCGAAGCCCGCCATCTTTTTGGCCACAGCCTGGGGGATCCGGCCGAAGCCTACCAGACCTAAGGTCTTTCCTTCCATGCGGTACAGAGGCTTCACAACGGTGTAGCTGCAGTTTCCCTGCTTTACCTGGGAGGCCAGATAGGTGAGCTTCTTGGCGCAGTCCAGCAGCAGGGCAATGGCCATGTTGGAAACCTCATCAATGCTGTAGTCCGGCACGTTGCAGACATAGATGCCTCGCTCCTCAGCGGCCTTCAAATCAATGTTGTCCACTCCAATGGCATAGCGGACGATGACCTTGCAGCAGCGGAGGGACTCGATGACTCTCCTGGTGATGGGGGCGAACTGGCAGATCAGGGCATCGCAGTCTGCGGCAACGGCGATGACCTCGTCCTCGGTTTTGCAGTGGTAATCCCGAAGTTCCGCCCCCAGCTCTGCCATGACGGCCTGCTCCTGATCGATGGATTCGTAGTAATAGTCGGTAATGACAATAAGGGGTTTTTTCATGGATAAGCTCCTTCCTGTTTTATATAATGAAACTTAGTTTTGTTTTTACGCGATAAAAATAGGACAAGGGATGTCCCGGGAACCGTGGGGCGGTTCCCAGGGCCTCAGCTTCCGAAGTAACCCAGCTCCTTGGAAATGGCCTGGGCGGTTTCCCGGATGCGGGAAAGATAGTAGTCGTGGTCGGAGCCGGAAATGTCCTCCTGCATACCACAGAGGCTGACACCGGCTACCATGGTGCCGTCCATCTGATAGACGGGGGCACAGAGGCTGTATATATGGGATTCGTTTTCGCCGAAATTCCCGGAGTATTTCTGTTTGCCCGCCTGGTGGATGAGCTCCAGCAGCTCCGCCCGGTCGGTGATGGTGGCATCGGTGTATTTCTTGGGCTGGATCCGGTCTAAGTACCGGCATATCTCGTCATCACTGTCCTGGGACAGGAAGAGTCGGCCAATACCTGTGGAGTACAGCTGGCTGACGCCGCCGCCCAGCACTGTCAGCTGGGTCCAGACGGGAACGGTGGGGGGCAGGATCTGGCCAACCATAGCCAGCATATCCCCCTGACGAATGCCGATATAGCAAATCATGCCCATTTCATCGGCCAGCTTTTGCAGATGACGCCTGGCAAACTTGGTCACGTCCAGAGAGTTGAACTTGGATAGTCCGATCCGGTACATCTCCAGTCCTACGGAATACTTCCGGGTCTCCGGATTATAGCTCAGAAAATCCTCCTGGAGCAGGGTATAGGTAAACCGGAGCATGGAGCTCTTGCCGATGCCGGACAGCTGGCTCAGGTCTGACAGGGTCAGTTCCCGATGGGATTCATCAAAGAGCTTCAGAATATCCAGGGCCCTTTTTACGGAACTGATGGTGTAATCTCTGGTCGTATTCAAGTAGACACCTCATTTACAGGATCATTTGGGAAATTGGACCACACCCTTGAAGACGCCGGAGCCGGGAGAGATCCAGGCCGGGATGGCCTGAGCGGCTTCCTGGAAGGAGGCTGTGTGGGTGACAAGCTTCCCAGGGTCCAGCAGACCCAGCTGCCAGAACCGAAGGACCCGCTGATAATCCTCCGGGGTGGAGTTGCGGGTAGTGCCCAAAGTGGGCTCTTTCAGGTGGAAGGGAAGCCCCTCCAAGGCAATGCTGCTGCCGCAGATGCCCACGTACACGACTTGGCCGCCCTGGGTGATATAGCGCCAGGCACTGTCCATAGAGGCTTTGACGGCGGTGGTATCGATGACGGCGTCAAAATTGTCTCCCTGGGTGATGTATGCAATTTCCTTGGCATAATCATAGCCCATCGGATCCAGAACTTCAAGAGAAAAACGATTTTTTACGAAATTTCTTCTTGCTTCGTTGGTATCCGCCAGATACACCGCGGCACCGTAGGTCTGGACGTTGAGGGCGCAGCTGACACCGATGGGCCCGGCGCCGATGACCAGCACCCGGTCCTCAGGGGTCAGGTGAAGCTTTCCGGCGGCGTGGGCTCCGATGGTCAGGGGCTCAATGGCGGCAATGGCCTGGGCAGGAGCATCGAAGGGGATTTTTAGAAGGTTTTTTTCCGGTACCGTAAGATATTCCTGCAAGGCTCCGTCCTCCTGAACGCCGTAGAGCTTCAGAGACTGGCAGCAGTTGGGCTTTCCCCGGCGGCAGGCCCGGCAGCTTCCACAGGAAATGCAGGGCATCAGGCAGACCCGGTCTCCCGGCTGAAGGCCGGTAACGCTGCTGCCTACGGATTCTACGGTTCCCGCTGCCTCATGGCCCAGGACCCGTGGATAGGTGAACAGAGGATTTTTACCCAGGATGGCTCCCGCGTCGGAGCCGCAGATGGCAACGGCCTCGATCTTTACCCGGACCTGATCCGGCCCGCAGGGCACCGGCACTCTTTCCCGGTAACAGAAGCGATTGGGACCCTCTAAAACCAGAGCGTTCATGTCATCCCTCCTATTTGGTCAGGTAGCCGCCGTCTACGGGGATGGTGACGCCATTGATGTAGCTGCCCGCGTCGCTGGCAAGCAGCACGGCCACGCCCTTGAAAACCTCCGGGGTGCCCCAGTCCCCCTGGGGAATGCGGGCTTTTACGGAGTTGTAGCGCTCCGGGTCCGCAACCAGAGGGGCGGAGAGGTTGGTCTTGATCCACCCGGGGGCAATGGCATTTACGTTGATCCCCAGGTGGCCCCATTCGCTGGCCATGACCCGGGTCAGACCCATAACGGCGTGCTTGCTGGCGGTGTAGGCGGTGGTATTGAAGCCCCCCAGGAAGGAGAGCATAGAGGCCAGATTGATGATCCGACCGCCGGTGCCCTGACGAAGGAACTGCCTGGCGGCCAGCTGAGACAGGAAGAATACGGTCTTTTCGTTCAGCTGGATCACCTGGTCCCACATTTCCTCGGTGTATTCCAGGGCAGAGGCCCTGGGGCAGATACCGGCGTTGTTCACAAGGATATCCAGGTGGCCAAACCGGGTGACGGTTTCGTCCATGACCCGGGGAAGCTCGGACATCCGGCTGACATCTGCCTGGATCGCCAGAAACTCCCGACCCAGTCCCCTGACATAGGCCTCTATTTCCGTTGGCGGATGGCGGCTGTAGACGCAGGCAATATCCGCTCCCGCTTCTGCCAGCCCCCGGGTGATCCCGCTGCCAATGCCGGATCCGCCGCCGGTGACCAGCGCCGTCTTGCCCTGAAGGGAAAGCTCCTGCAATACCATTGTGAATGCCTCCTTTGTTTTACATTGTAAAACTTAGTTTTTTTTTACAAAACCATATTACAACAAAAATCAAAGAATGTAAATGCATGAAAATAGAAAAATTATCCTTCGAAATTTTGTGCATTATAACGACACTCGTAAAACTTTCCGAGAATCAGCACCCGAAGCCTCCATTCAAAAGCAAAAGCCAGTGCCCCGTGGCACTGGCTCAGTTTGCTTTATACATACCCGCAGCCGGAACGCTGGGGACCCTTCATGGCGGAGGTGTACTCCCGCCGGAAGGACATGGTGATCTCTGTCAGCTCTCGCTTGCCGTAGATGTAGTCATCGTACATATCGGCCAGGCCTCCGGCGCATTCGTCGCAGGTGCCCAGCAGACCCAAGGACTCCTCTACGATCCTGCGGCGCTCCTCCTCCGTGGTATCCTGGATCAGGTAGCTTTTCATATCACTTCTCCAGGATCACCGGCACCTGGGCGGTGACGGCTTCTTTGATGCGGCTGGCAGCTTCGGCAGGGGACAGGAGCTCCTGCTCGCCGGTGCTCATATTCTTCACGGAGCACAGGCCCTGGGCAATCTCGTCCTCACCCAGGAGAACGGCGAAGGGGACAGCCAGCTTATTGGCATAGGCCATTTTCTGCTTGAATTTCTTCTGCTCGCCGTAGAGCTGGACCCGCAGTCCTGCGGACCGCAGAGTCTCGGCCAGGGCAATGGCGGGGGCCATGTCGGCGGTCATGGGCAGCACCAGAGCATCGGCGGGGGCGCTGGGAAGCTGAGGATTCAGCAGGCCCTGCTCGTCCAGGACGTAGAAGAGCCGGGTCAGGCCAATGGAGATGCCTACGCCGGGCAGGGGCTTATCGATATAGTAGCCCGCCAGGTTGTCGTAGCGGCCGCCGGAGCAGACGGAGCCGATCTCCGGATGATCCAGCAGGGTGGTCTCGTAGACGGTGCCGGTGTAGTAGTCCAGGCCCCGGGCGATGGTCAGGTCCACGGCGAAGTTGGCCTCAGGCACGCCGAAGGCGGCCAGGTTGGCGGTAACGGCCTTCAGCTCCCCAAGACCGGTGTCGAAGAGCGTGTTTCTGCCGATGTAGCCTTCCAGGGCTGCCAGTACCTGGGCGTTGGTGCCCCGGATGGCGATGAAGGCCAGGATCTCGCCTGCCTGGTCTTCCGTCAGGCCGCAGTCCTCCAGGAGGATGGCCTTGACCTTCTCCGGCCCGATCTTATCCAGCTTGTCCACGGTGCGCATGATGTCGCCGCTCTTGTCGGCCAGTCCCAGCATATCGTAGAAGCCGGAAAGAATTTTCCGGTTGTTTACCCGGATCTGGAAACGGCTCAGGCCGAAGCCCTTGAAGACCTTGTAGATGATGGCGGGGATCTCCGCCTCGTTGAGGATGTCCAGCTTGCCGTCGCCGATGATATCAATATCCGCCTGGTAGAACTCCCGGAACCGGCCCCGCTGGGCCCGCTCTCCCCGGTAGACCTTGCTGATCTGGTAGCGGCGGAAGGGAAAAGCCAGCTCATTGTAGTGCAGGGCCACATATTTTGCCAGGGGCACCGTCAGATCGAACCGCAGAGCCAGGTCGCTGTCACCCTTGGTGAAGCGGTAGATCTGCTTTTCGGTCTCGCCGCCGCCCTTGGCCAGAAGGATCTGGGCGTCCTCAATGGCAGGCGTGTCTAAGGGCGCGAAGCCATAGGAGGCGTAGGTGTCCCGCAGGATCTGCACCATTTTCTCAAACCGGATCTGCTTGTCCGGCAGCAGCTCCATAAAGCCGGAGAGGGTGCGGGGTTTGATGATTTCCATATTTCCATTTTCCTTTCTTCTATAGGGCGCGCCACCGGAATGGCATACTAAAGCCTTCCCCTACGGGGAAGGTGGACCGGGCATAGCCCGGGACGGATGAGGGAGCCCCCACCGACAAAGACCAGGCCTGGTTTTGGGGGTGCGCTGAGTCCCCTCATCCGTCTCGGCTTCGCCGAGCCACCTTCCCCGAGGGGGAAGGCTTTGGCTTTTTCCATGGAACAGGGGCAGTTCCCGCCCGCAAGGCCTCGGGGCGATGTGGGCATCGCCCCCTACGCGTTGAAAGGCGTTTACAATCCAGCCGAACTTTTCCGAACGTCTCAGTGGGTCCCCTCCACACCCGCCGCTGCGGCGGCACCCTCAGATCGGAAGAGCGTCGTGTAGGGAAA
>OGKG01001048.1_pt1 | contig 34310 bp, 28 predicted proteins | sample 1572201 | NCBI WGS metagenome assembly OGKG01 (sample SAMEA2582146, study PRJEB24529) | metagenome | biome: Human gut stool | place: China | collected 2011 | reverse complement strand
ATCAGCTTGCGGATGGACGCCGGATCGATATTGTAGGTCTCCGGATCAATATCTGCGAAAACAGGCTTCGCACCCGCATATAATACACAGTTGGAGGATGCAGCAAAAGTGATCGAGCTTACGATAACCTCATCTCCCTCTCCAAAGCCTGCTGCCAGCGCCGCCAGATGCAGTGCAGCGGTACCATTACATACCACAACGGCGTATTTTGCATGGGTCAGTTCACACAGATGCTGCTCTAGCTCCTTCACCTTAGGTCCGCAGGTAATGTAGTCGCTGGTCATGACTGCTGCCACCGCATCCACATCTGCCTGGTCAATATATTGCCGTCCGTAGAAAATTTTATTCTCTCGTACAGGTTTTCCTCCAAAAATAGCTAATTCTTCCATTCCAAATCCTCCCGTCTGATTTTTACTGTATCTATGGTCATAACTTCTCAATTCGTCAGCTAATTTACTAATTTTATCATATCATCATGAGAAAAACAACAATGGTGTTGGCATTGCCCTGCCTGCTGGGGTATAATGAAGCCAGCCGGATCCGCCTGCCTCTACGGCCACCCGGCGATTTACAGAAAGGATCCCCTATCTTATGCGTTCAAATACAACCAAGAAAAAAAATCCATGGAAGCTCTTTACTGCCATCATTATGGTGATACTGATACTCGTTGCGCTCGCTGCGGGAATTTTCTATCTGAAAATATACGAGCCTGGGAAGCGTTCCTCCGACCTTGGCAGATTACAACAGGAATCTTATCAGGGCATATTTTTGTCCATGTCCGCGCCGGAAGCTTTCCCCGAAGACATCTATCCCACCTATATGGGATATGACGCGGTATGCGGTTCCCACCGGATCGCATCCTTCTCCGACCTGTCCGATTATCTGGAAACGGCCTTCTCCTCCGGAAACGAGGTAACTCATGTCTTCCTCGTGCTGGATCCGCTCTCCCTGTGGAACAGCAGCCTGCACAGCGATGCACGGTTCTCTGCCTCCCTGGACGAAGACCTGCTAGCCTATGTGGATACCTACGCCGGTGCCGAATTCACGGTCATTTTCTCTGCACCTTCCCTGGAATACTGGCAGGCACATGCCAATGGAGATCTGGACACTTACTGCAATGTGTTCCGGGTACTGGCCTCCCCTCTGTCCGCCAGAGAGAACGTGACCCTCTGCTTCCCCGGGCAGGAAGAGTGGCTGATCTCAAATCCGGATGCCTATGACACTCCCACGGAATTAACTGCCGAAGCCGCACGTTCCGTAATGCTGCTGGTGCTGAGCGGCTCTCTGCAATACCGGAGCACAGAAAGCTATAACAGCCTGGATCATTTTTGCACACTGGTGCAGGATGCCGTAGATTCTCCTGCCGATCATCCTGATCTGACCGACTGCGAGCTTGTATTTTTCGGCGACAGTGTCATGGGAAATTATCATGATTTTGCTTCCATCCCCGGAGTCGTCCACGCTCTGACCGGTGCCACCGTGCATAATCTGGCAATCGGCGGTTCCTCCGCTACCCGGAATAGCGATGACGATAATTCCTTCCCGAATGTCGTACAGGACTTTTTAGACCATAATACGGAAGAACTCTCCGGTGATAAAAAACTCTGTTTCCTCATCAATTACGGCTTAAATGATTATTTTGGGGGATTTTCCATCGATGATTACCAAAACGGCCTCCGCACCGGCATCCGGGCTCTGCGGGAATCCTATCCGGACGCCCGGATCATAGTCATATCCTCCAACTATATTCTGTCTTTTGAAAAGGGAATGGCACGCACCGGTGACGAAGAAAATGTATTAGAAGACTATATTGCCGCGGCTGAAGAAACCGCCGCGGCTGAAAATGTTGATTTTCTGAATATCAATGATGCTCTGCAGTGGAATGAAAATAATGCCGCCAAATACCTGGTGGATTCCATTCATCCCAACGAGGAAGGACGCTTCCTGTTCGGTGTGGAGGTGACTAGGGCCTGGAGATAATCCCTGTCCTTCTCAGAACTTTGCTGTTACCAGTGAATAGCTTCCCACCGTGTCGATCACTTCATAGGGGAATTGCAGATACTGCAGTTCGTCCTCGTAGAGTACCATCAGGCCATCCCCAACGAACTCCGCCAGTTCCGCTCCGGATCTCTCAGGATAAATGTAGTGATAACGCTGTGCGTAGTCCTCGCTCTGATAGTACCGGGCATCTATTCTGCAGGCATACTGGGTCAGGATCTCCGTAGCCAACTGGTTAAACTGCCAGCCAAGATTACCCGTAATATACAAACTGTCGTATTCTTCCATGCTGTCAGCTTCAGACACGGCATCTAAGAAATCCCTGTTGTAATAGTATCTGCTCTCTTCTGCATACTCTGTAAAATACGTTGCGAAAAACAGCACACTGCTGACTGCATACGCAGCTACAATGACCGGGAAAAGCTTTCCGAATTTATCCACTACCAGTGAAATACCGTAAGCACACAGCAGGATCACCGGGTAGAAGATAATGCTCACACGGTTAATGTTCACTTCAAAGGTGATCAGGCCCACCCAGATCCCGGTAATGAGGAATCCCCACAGAGCCAGCATCTGCGTCTGTTTTTTGATCTGTTTCTCCTTAAAAAGGCGAATCGTAAATACGATGATCCCGATCAATACAAACGGTATCGACACATGATATAAGGGTCCGAACGCCGGAATCGAATTAAAGAAAATGTCCGGCAGCTGCAGGAACACCCTGCTGAATAATGCCCAGGCATTCCTGCCCAGCTGTGCAAAGGAAAAATTCAAAAACAGTATGTCTGCACTTCTGATACTATCCGGGAAAAATTGCATCGTGAAAAAAGGCATTTCAATGCTTTTACCATAATGCAACGCATTGATCGCCAGCACGATCACCTCCGGCAAAGCCACCAGCGTAAATATTACCGCACACAGCAGCCCCTCCCGGAATTTCAGCTGCTTTTTCCACAGACACCAGATAAAAAACACAAACAAAAATGCCGTGACGGAGTACGCCGCTATTCCATAACAATAAAATGTCAGGCCGAAAAAGAGCATGGATAAATACAAATACCGTCTTTTCTCCAGTCCCAACAACAGCAGATAAAATGCCAATAAGAATACATGTGGGAACAGGTTGCAGTCCAACGACCAGCGGCTCTGCATGAACTGCCAGGGATTCACCGCCGTCAAAAGCATCGCTATAAAAGCAATCCTCTCATTAAACAGCTTTTCCGACACTAAATATACCAGTGCAACCGCCCCACAGGATACTAGCAGCATCGGCAGTCTCACTGTCACAGTGCTAAAGCCAAACACCTTGATAAATGGCACCATACAATAGGATAGCAGAACACTCATCTGACTGTATTTCCAGGCCTCAAAATGAACCGGCAGAAACGTGCCATAACGGTCAGTACCGTATTTTGATAGTGCCCATGCATCCATGGCTCCCATGGCTTCATCCTGGTTGATCCCATCCGGCACTGCCGCAAAACGGATGCAGCGCAAGATAAACGCCAGTGCAAGAATGGACCAGAACAGTATTTTTTTCTTCTTCGCAGTCATAGTCATCGTAATATTTAATCCTTCCGGTATTCATACTTGTGCTTATCATCCACGCTGATCTCTGCACCGATCTGCACTTCGATCACCTGCAGTTCCGTATCCGCAAGGATCGTATGCTTACAGCCTGCTTTCATAGTCAGGACATCGCCCGGCTTCACCGGCCGCTCCACACCGTCCAGAATCGCCCGGCCTTCTCCGGCAATGACCGTCCATACTTCATCGCGGAAATCATGGCTGTGATAATTCATCCCATGTCCCGGATTCAATGTTACCTTGATCGTCATGCTGTGATCCTTCACATCCAGAACGCGGAAGCTCCCCCAGGATTTTTCGGCGAACATTACCCGCTGAACAAATTGATTCACGTAAGGTTTGATATAGCTCGACTGCTCCTTATCCGATACCAGGATTCCCTCCGGACTGGCCGCCACGACCATATTTTTCAATCCCATGCACAGAATCGGTACATTCAGTTCATTCACCACATGCACATTTTCACAGGTGTCGTTCAGGACCCCCTGTCCGACACACTGACTGTCCATGGCCTCCGTCAGCGTATTCCAGGTACCCAGGTCCTTCCAGGTCCCTGCGAAGCGCATCACTTCTATGGCAGGCTCTTTTTCCACCACGGCATAGTCAAAACTGATCTTCTGCAACGTATCATACTTCTGAAATAAGTCTTCATAATCCGTAAAATCTATGAGTTCATGGGCGCGTTTCAGCACATAGCCTAACCGGAAAGCAAACACACCGCCGTTCCACAGAGCACCTTTTGCAATATATTCCTCTGCGGCTTCCTTCGTCGGTTTCTCCCGGAACATCGTTACACGGCTCAGATCGTCCGCCGTCTCCGGTATGATATAACCGTATTTTTCACTGGAATACGTGGGTTCGATCCCCATGAGCACAAGATTCGCCTCAGACTCTCCCGCGCGATCGCACAATGCCTGCAGCGCCTGAAAATAAGCCGTCTCCACATAAGGATCCACCGGACAGATCACGATCGGTTCCTCTTCCGCTACCCCCAGCACATCCTTCAGATATGCCACGGACAGTACGATCGCCGGGAAGGTGTCCCGTCTGCAGGGTTCCACGCTGACCCCTACATCCTGCCCCAGCTGACTGTAAATAGATGACACCTGGGACTTGGAAGTGGCGATCGTCACCTGTGCCTCCGGGTCTACTTCCCGTATCTGACGGCATACCCGCTGCACCATGGATTCCAGACCGCCGTCTGCTGTATGAAATATCTTAATAAACTGTTTGGATCTTATCTCATTGGACAAAGGCCACAGACGCTGCCCGGAGCCACCTGACAAAAGTATAATATTCATAGCTTGTCCTCTCTGCTTTTTACTATCTCATCATACCACATTATTTAATATTTGCGAATCTTCATATAGGTATTGCCCCAAGCCTTCCAATCTTCCAGCCATACGACATCCTCCCCCTCCGGCAGGATATCATAACTCGGATTCACACATCCGAGTACCAGTTTCCCCTGGTCCACGGCAGCTTGTATCTCCTCCTGTGAAGATACCAGCCGGATCTTCTCCCGGTATTCTACCGGCAACACATAATAATTCACAATCGTGGCTCCACAGCCGTCCGATTTGATCCAGATCTCACCATACCGGTCCACAAGGCTTTTGAGAATCTTCTTCGCCGTCACACCATAATAATCCATCTCGTACCGTCCACAGGCATCACCACCTGCCAAAATATTCGTATAAGCGCTGGAACTCTGCCCCGTCAGTGCAATTCCCACTCCGTTACATCCTATGAGCACCACCAGCATAGCAGTTGCGATCCTTCTCGCACGGATTCCCGGTTGCTGCAACAGATATCTCACTGCATAAGCCATCATCACGATCATCGGTCCATAGATAAAATACATATGCCGCCACCCGTTGTACAGATTCGGATCGCACAGCATTGCTACCAGCACCGGAATCCCTGAGGTCAGTGCGAACAGCGGATAGCTACGATCCGCGAAATCCCATTGATGCTTTCTGCCTTTATAGATCCAGATGCCGATACTGCACCACAGCAGAACACTGAGATAGACCGGAATCGTCAGGGCGATCAGTTTCGGCAGATAATACCATGGCAGAGGATTCGTGGAATGCACATACCATGTTCCGTCAAACAACACTTTACCGTCCATTCTGGAAAAGTTCGTACTGTTTGAAAGGTTCCACAGCAGGAATTCCCACAAATGAAATCCCTGCCCCCAGATAGCCGGAGTCAATGCCAAATAACTCAGGAAACCGACAACTGTTGCCGTAAGTCCCATGAAAAAAGTTTTCCCGCTCCACTTTTTCTCTTTCGTCAGGATCAGCAGATAAAAGCCGCCAATCATTGCAAAAACATAGATCCCGCTGATCTTCAGATTCCCACAGAATCCGGCGCAGATTCCCAGCAGACATGCATTTTTGAAATCCTTACGCTCCAAAAAGCGGATTCCGTAAAATAACATCACAATGATCAGGGACATCAATACGGAATCTTTATTGTTGTATAATCCATCCGCAAATATCCTGGGTGTCAGAAACAGCATAAGTGTTCCCAGCAATGCTGTCCTTCTGTCCCGGAACAGCTCCCACAACAACCGGTACATATAAATCACACCCAGGAAAAACAGCGCATACGTATACGCATGCCATACATCACTCTGCAGCCTGGCCGCTTCCGGATGCTGCTCCAGCTTCATTAATAACGGTGCGCACAGATAATACGGTGCGCTGCCATGATCTCTTTCTATAGATTCGCAGATCGGGCGATACCCATCCTTCCATTGAAACCAATTTGTGATCTTCGAAATCTGTAACGTCTCACCATATTGCAAGATATTCATATACAGAATCTCTTCTTCCGAATGCTCATCAAAATAAACACCGGTCTCCCGCAGGAAAAAAGCTCCAAAAAGGAACATTGCCACAAATATGCCCAGGATCGTATACCTTTTCTTCTGTTCTGTCATGGTCTGTATGTCTCCCATCCTACCGGATAATAATAACTTTTCTCTTTATTTTTTAAGCGTTTGTTATGATTCAATATAACATTTCAGATAACTGATTTCAAGGTATCCAAATGTTTTAGACTTTTTTGAGTTTCTTCAATCGCTCTATAAACTCTCCACATGTGCTCACAACATCTTTACCATCAAGATGCTTTAGATACATTTCCTCCTGGCGTTTGCTCCTCGCATCCCACTTTACTTTCCATATAATCCTTCTGACCGGAATCACAAGCGGAAAATGAATGGGACTTCATTGATCGTGCAGCCCTGTATTACCTTTTCTATGATCCTTCCATATTGCTCCCGGGTAATTTCTATTATCAGCTGCAAAACCCGGTCTACCTGGATCAATATTCTCCGGAATTACTTCTGTATGCAGTGAAGTCCGATTGCGACTCTGTATGGCAGAGTATTGATGACCAGACCACCTATACTATCGTCAAAAATTATATCGAAAAAAAAGAAGGAAACGATCGTCTCCTTCTGCTTTTTCTGTTTAACTTTATTTCCTACGTAGAAATAGATGGCTACACCTATTTCCGCAATGAAAATCCACATCCGGTCTAGCCATTGCGTAATGCCTGCCTGGCTCTCTTCCCTGAGCTATCCAGGTATCTATATGACAATGATTGCATTCCGGACAGCATAGGCACTTATTCAAGTGCGAGGTTTGAGATATTTACCTATACAATTACATAAATACCAATACCCCATGGCCGCAGCCGGCAGCGCAATCACTATATAGGGGAACACGTATCTGCTCTTAGCTTCCCACAACAGACTGAATAAAACCTCTCCTATCAGAACCAATCCCAAAAAATATTCCCATTCCTGTCTTTTATGCTTTGCCAGATAAATATAATAAAATAATACTCCAATATAAATAACATTTTGCAGTTGATTCATAATTTCATAGAATATCTGATATCCTCTATCTGAGTAAAAAGCCTTCATCCATTTCGACGAAGTCGTCATATTCGATGTAAATAAAAAGGATCCATAGGTAGGTTCCAACCATTGAACTGCTGTTTTATCGCAGAAAAATTCCAATGCTCCTATAGGATCTCGCATCCATCTGACAATGGACTGCTTTATATTTAAAATAGAAAGTTCCGTACACTTATCTACATCAAAATTATTTTCCCAAAAGAGATGTATTTCATATGCATTATATGTCCCACTTCCTGTATGGTTTGGATCCTCATCCTGAAATCCCATTGCAACCACAGATATTGCCGGAACTCCTTCAGATAATTGAATTCCTGCCTGATGTTCTACGCATTGAATAACTGTTTTTTGTCCGAGTATCATCAAAAGCACACAGAAAAAACTAATAATAAAACTTTTACGATTCCCTTTTAGAGCTCGTAAAAATTGAATCCCCAGGACAGCAATCCATACAATAATCAATGCTCCTCTCGCTGTATAGGACACAATCATACTGCTGATCATTGCAATATATACTAACCCCTTTTTCCATAGTATCCATTGTTCATGCTCCTGCAGTACCAACAAGCACAAAATTGCAAGTTCCAAAAAGCACAATCCAATCGTTTCACCATATATAAAGAGTCCATATAAATGCATTGGAACATAGCATAGGACAAGCAATAAATAGCAAATGCACAGCTTTTCTTTATGAAACAACTTCCATGCAATTTCATTCCCCGCAAAAATTGTTATTCCACCACAAATCGCTTGAAAACACTGCAAAGTTATAATATTGCAATTGCCGCAAATTCGTGCTGGCAACAAGTAAATAGCACCTACTCCAAGCTGATAGGGATATACATTGTAATACCAATACTTCTGTAATTCTGTGTAATTTCCTGTAAAAAGATTCTTCAAGACAACATATACATATTCCTGATCTGCTCCCGTGACGTACTCGGCATTTAATGCCATAGTTATTATCCCGGCCGCAGAAAAAAATGCAATTACCGCTGCTGCAATTCGTAAATGTCGAATGTATACCTGGGAACTATATTTCCAGATGATTCCTATAATTACTATGAATCCCACCACAACCCCAACTGCTTTTATCCAGTTGTCACTAACTATCGAAACCGTTTCCGAGAAAGGAGCTAACTTTCTGCCGGTACCTATTGCTCCAATCGTTAACGCTGTAAAAAAACAAATTCCCATTACCGCAATTAACTTTAAAATGATATCCTGTATTTTTCTCATTTCCCACCGATTTTATCCTAATTTAATTTTAAATGTCTGCTGTCGTATCTTTTTCTTTATACATTTCCTGAAGTTTTTTTAATCTATCCTGTTGTTCTCTGAATATCTGATGTATAACAGGATTTAATTGCTTTAAAGATTTTGAATGGCACTGACTATATCTCGCTCCATATTTCCTCCTAAAAGAAAAAGGCCATTTTTCAATGACCTAATCTAATGCTATCAATTCCTGCACATCGCAATACATATCTAACAAATCCAATATATATGTTTTATTTTCAGATGAGCTAAATGCACCTCTGCATTCCATACATCCTACTTCATGATATTGTTCTTCCTCTCTTGGTACATACAGTTCTTCTACCGTCGTCTTTAGTTCTTTCGCAATATCAGCTTTCTCATCTTCATCCAAAAATAGCCGCCCATCCATAATTTTCCATAAATCATATTTAGAATATCCAAGATGCTCTGCTACGGTCTGTTCGTTAAACTTTCCATTCACCATAAAAAATTTAACATTGTTCCCGAACACTCTGTTCCTTTCATTCATACGATCCACTCCTATCTCCTGGCTATCTTAGAATATGTAATATTTTTACACAATATTACTAATATAGCAATTACAGCATGGTTTTTCAAGTGTCAGCCACTTATATTTTACCACATTTTCTCTAAATTGCACGATACTAGATATAGTCAGTACATCCTATATCTAGCATATATAGCCTCTAGCAATTGCCTGCCACATTGCCCATACGTTTTTCCGCAAAACATGCCACCTAACACAAATCCTCTACCACCTGATAACCAGGTTCAGGAACTGATCCGTATCCATCAGCATAGACATCCCATTCTTTCTCGAATCCTCCAACTTCACCCGTCCCTGTTCTGTACTAAGGATCACATAAGATCCATCGCTTCTCTGCAGAGTTATTTGCTCCGAAGGTCTCGTCAGAACCTCCATCGGATTCTTCATTTTACTGATACGTTTTATCTCGTCCTCAGGCAGCAACAGCTCTATCTTTGCTATGTCTCTCTCTTTCTTCAATGGAGTCTTCCGGCGGGAGCCATCCAGATTATCCCACCTGTCTACAAAGCGGACCTGCTCCTCCATAGTAAGCGCCAAATAATCCTGCGGTACCTATAAATTTACCCCAACCCATTTCAGGTTGGAGTATTTTGCTACAAATTCACTCTCATATTTTTAGAGTTTGGAGTTTTTTACTCCAGGGTGCCAACTCTGCAAGCTGTTCATCACTCCAGTTTTCATTCGGCCTTTGTTCCAGAACATAGCTGAGGTATTGATAAATGTTCAGGTTGTGTGCCTTCGCCATCTCTACCATCGTGTAGGCAATAGCACTGGCTTCTGCACCTTCTACGGAATCACTAAACAGCCAGTTCTTACGTCCTACTGTGAAAGGCCGGATGGCATTCTCGCTAAGGTTATTAGTAAAACTGCAGCGCCCGTCCTCCAGATAGGTCATGGATGTTTCCCTACGGTTCCTCACATAGGTCAGTGCCTTATCCAGGCGGGTGTTGCGGACAGGATTCTGGCTGTTTTTTGCAAGACCTTTTTGCATTTCACCCCGGATTATTCATGCCGTTGACAGCCTGCGTCTGTTTTGTAAAAATCACTGTAACAGGGGGTGATTTCCCTACAAGTTATTCGTTGATATTTTTTCATTAATTCAAGAGGTTTACACAAAATAATTTACACTCTCTTAGCTATATCTGGAGTTTTGTTCTATTTCTCATCGCAATGAAACAGAACATAATCCCCATAATCGAAACAGACATCTCCCCGTACACCAGTACCATATCAAACATTCCAAACACAAACACCGGGAGAAGGAAAACACGCATCATGATATCTTCCCACTCATGATATCTGAGTATAGACAAGAGGCTATACACACATATAAGCAAAAAAAGAATCCCTGCCGGTATGCCATAATCGTATGCCATCTGCAGGAGCATATTATGAGCCTGCTCAAAATATGTCCCCTTGTCGTACCAGAATCCTCCCCCCGCGTGTCCATAAAGATTTAATCGAGCGGCATACCACTTCCATATGGTCATCCTGGCAATGTCCGGGCCTGAATATTCCTCCGAGGTCAGCGCATAGGGATTTTCCGGGCTACTCCCCGGCTCGCCCAGTTCTGCCGCCTCTGCCCGGATTGCGCCAAAGTGAGTCTCTACCCAATTGGAAATTTCTTTGTAATCCAATCCAAACAGAGTAGTTATTCTTCCAATGTTAGACTCTGTTGCTTGCTGAAATGTAATATATTTTGGACTGTCCCAATTATCGAAGGAGCATACGCTGCCCCCTTCTACATATTCACCTTCGAACCAAACCGGATGGTGTAGAATGGTTGGCAGATACCGCACAGCCCCATACACAGCAGGAACCATTACCACAAAACATATTGCAAACAGCACGGCCTTCCCTGCCAATCTGTACCATATATCAACTTTTGTGACAAGCATAATAATTGCAACCATCAGCAGAACCACGAACTCTCCCAACAGTGCGGATTTGGTTCCTGAAAACAATGTAAAAGAAAATAGTGCGGTTATCATAACAAAACAGAGTGTCTTTAACAGCTTATTGCTCTCCTTCTTCTTCAGCATCACATATTTCAGACATAACGCAGTAAAAACATACATATAATGCATTCCGTTCTGGGTTTCCCCGGAATACATGCCCCGATACCTTACATAGTCATAGGGTCTGAAGCCGAATGCAATAATCTGTTGGAGACAGAACCACAGGATGATTCCGTTTACCATGCTGTTAAGTATCTCTGGAATTTCGTCTCTGTCTAACAGCAAATAGAATCCAACAAATATCATCAAAAACCATGCCGGCAATACTCCTCCACGCCTTGAGATCTGCATCAACACAAGCAACACCATCAGTGCCAATGCAAATGGCTCCTTTAGTTTATCCTTTATCTGCAGTTCCGTGCGATTACAGATTATGTAAACCCATAATATCATCCATACAGTAAAATTCAGAACACCAGATATCCAGACATTCTGATAATCAAAAAAATAGCTACCAAGCACACAAAGTACCACAGTGACCGTAAGGTCAATCGGTATCGCCATGGCATACACCTTACAAAGAAATCTCTTTCTATCCAGAGATGGAATCACCATCGCCGCCAAAACCAAGCCCAACAAGTTTCCGAACGTCATCTGTACGTCACCTATGGCACTGCCACGTCTCTGGTCAATTAATCCTAGCATCAAAGCACAAACGACATAGAGCCATCTGTTCCAGCTATTTTTACATATTTGCCTGCACTTCTCTGTCATACACGGTTTACCCCACTACTACTGCTCCCAGCATCTTAATCTACTTGAAAATATCGCGTTCAAATGCCCCAATGCTTGATTCAGCTTATTCCACTACAATTCCGCCCAATACACAGATTTTCTGCCTGTCCATAAGTTGGAGTTCTTTAACAACTTCCTCATACATGGTAGAGCCTACTGTTTCTACCAATACTGCACCCTTAGCGTTTTCAAGTTTTTCCATGGCTTCTGCATCATAAAGTACATTGCTGAGAATCTGTACGCGAATACCTCCTGCTTGTAAGTTTTTGCTGATTTGGTTACATTTCTGCAGGGTATCTCCTGTCACATTACAGCCCAGAAGATATACTTCCTCTAAAGCATGCTTCTTTGTTGCCATTTTCACCGCAGTTGAAGCCAAGGTGATTGCCTCCTCCGTTGTAAATTGACGGCTGTTATGATAACGAAGTTTCAAAATCCACTGGTCAACAAAGCCCAATAAACGATTCTTACGCGGTGCCGTAACCGTAACAAACTGTGGAATGCCGTAGAGTTCCTGCAAATTGTCTGCTATACGAAGCTTATTGTTCATGATATAGACCAAGAAAAGATAGAACATATACATAAATGCAAAAAGTACAACACCTAACATAATATACTTGATACTAATGGTAGGACCAGCAATACTCTGCGTTACTGTGGTTTCCTCTGCCTCGATAACTTCTGCTTCAGTCTCAGTCGTCACATCTGTTCCTTCTGTCTCTACGCTTTGGGCATCCGGCTCAGACATCAGATACGCATAATACTGCTTTTCCACATCAGTAAAATCCTGCTGCAGCTTCGCATAGTTACTCTGAAAGGTGTTCATGTCCGTATCCACTGCCTTCTGCTTCTCAAACAGTTCCTGATCCATCACAACGCCTTGAGACTGTGCTACAACTGTAATCACATGCTTCCCAATAACAGACTGCAATTCTGCCTCTTTTGTCTCTACGTAGGAAATTACTGCGTCCATCATATTCCTGCAAATGTCTGCATCACTGTGAACAATTTGTACACGCAGAGAATCTCTGTCTGCATCACTGTGAACAATTTGTACACGCTGAGAATTTATGTCTTCCGATAACATTCTATCAGAAGTTGCGCCTACAGCAGTGCCAACCGTGATAAGTTCGCCTACCCCCTGTTCTATTCCGCACTGCTCCTTCACATACTCGAACATTTCCGTGCTTGTTAAAAGCTCCTCGTACACCTTCTCCACATTGTAAGTCTGTTACATAATGTCTGTTTGAATCAGAAAAGTAATATCTCCTCTCTGTACCTGTTGTGGATCTATCTGCATCAAAACTGACTGCTGTTTATATTCCAGTCTCTGTTCGTAAAGTCTTTCATACCAAGTTGCTGCACTTACATTGCTTATCTGTGTAGTCGTCAACTGTTCTTCCAGAAGTTGACGACCTATTTCCCACTTTTCTTTCTCAGATGCGTCTGCCTGCTCTCCCAAAAGCTGTTCCTTTGCTTCCAGTTCTGCTTTCTGTGCTTCCATTGTATATGCAGACCGCACATAACTTAACCCACCAATCAGTACGCCACCAATTACCATTACAATTAATATGGTTCTCCAGTGCAACAAAATATCTGCGATCAAGTCAACCAGACTAATTTCCCGTTCCTTCATTTCCATCTGTTCTGTATTCATCCTGCTTCTCCCTTATTCCTGGGTCTTTCTCCATACCATCTTATCCACCACTCCGGTATAAGACTGGATAATCTTTACAACTTTCGTACTTACATTCTCTTCCACATAGTCCGGCACGGGAATTCCATTGTCACCCTCTTCTACCATGTCAATGGCGGTAGACACTGCCTGTAAGAGCGTCTTCTCCGAGATACCCGCCAGAATAAAGCAGGCCTTATCCAATGCCTCCGGTCTCTCGGTGGAGGTACGGATGCACACTGCGGGGAAGGGCTTGCCGATGCTGGTGAAAAAGCTGGATTCCTCCGGCAAGGTTCCTGAATCAGATACTACCGCAAACGCATTCATCTGCAGGTTGTTGTAATCATGAAAACCTAAGGGCTCGTGGCGAATCACACGAGAATCCAATTCAAATCCGGAATTTTCCAGACGTTTGCGGCTTCTGGGATGGCAGGAATATAGAATGGGCATATCATATTTCTCTGCAAGCTTGTTCACCGCATTGAACAAAGAATTGAAGTTCTCATCCGTATCGATATTCTCTTCACGATGTGCAGATAACAAAATATACTTTTTCTTCTCCAGATTCAATTTCTGCAAAATATCTGAGCTTTCTATCTCGGTCAGATTCTGATGCAGTACTTCTGCCATAGGAGAACCTGTCACATAGGTTCTCTCCTTAGGCAATCCGCACTCTGCCAGATATCTTCTGGCATGTTCAGAATATGCCATATTCACATCCGATATAATATCAACGATTCTACGATTGGTTTCCTCCGGCAGACACTCATCCTTACATCTGTTTCCAGCTTCCATATGGAAAATGGGGATATGCAGACGCTTGGCTGCAATAGCGGACAAGCAGCTGTTGGTATCGCCAAGGATTAGCAAAGCGTCTGGTTTAATCTGGTTCATGAGCTTGTAAGAATAGTTGATGATATTACCAACCGTCGCCCCAAGATCATCTCCTACAGCATCCAGATAGACGTCCGGGTCTTCCAGCTTCAGATCATGAAAAAAAATACCATTCAGGTTGTAATCATAATTCTGTCCTGTATGTGCCAGAATTGTATCAAAATATTTCCTACATTTATTGATGGTGGCTGCCAGACGAATAATCTCCGGACGTGTTCCCACAATGATTAACAGCTTTAATTTTCCATTATCCTTAAATGAAACCATTCTTTCGCTCCTCTGTCTATCCTTTTCTTCATTCCACCGGCTCATATATCGTATCCGGTTTGCCCGGATTAAAGCATTCATTACACCACATCAGTGTTACCAGATCTGTATCTCCTTCATTCACAATGGAATGCGTATACCCTGTAGGAATGTCCACCACTTCCAGCTTCTCTCCACTAACATGATATTCAATAATCTCCTCACTACCATGCTTGCGGAAACGGATTAAGCCCTTACCACTGACCACAATGAATTTTTCATTCTTGGTATGATGCCAATGATTGCCTTTGGTGATACCAGGCTTGGAAATATTGATGGATACCTGTCCTCGGTCTGCACTCTTTAAGATTTCCGTGAAGCTTCCTCTCTCATCTACATGCATGGTCAGCGGATAGGAAAACTCCTGTTCCGGCAGATAACTAAGATATGTACTATACAGCTTCTTCTCAAAACTGCCCTCGCATAAATTGGGAATCATAAAGTTGTTGCGGCTTTCACGGAAACTATATAGCAAATTTACGATCTCCCCCAAGGTTACTTCATGCACCGCAGGCACAAAGCAATATCCATCCAAATTTACATGGGGATGTCTATCCAGAGCTTGCAGGAGTTCCTCCACCACGTCATCGATGTAGACCAAATGCATCACGGTACTCCTGTCATTCACCTGAATAGGTAAACCATGCGCTATATTGTGGCAAAAGGTGGCTACTGCACTGTTATAATTGGGGCGGCACCATTTCCCAAACACATTTGGAAAGCGATAGATGTAAATCTCTGCTCCAACCTCCTGTCCATAGGCAAACAGCATATCCTCCCCGGCCTTCTTGCTCTTGCCGTAAGGATTCTCCAAGGCTGCCTGAATTGAGGAAGAATTCATAATGGGGCAGGTATTTCCATTTCTGCGAAGAGCCTCTACCAAGGAAGTGGCAAAGCCAAAATTCCCTTCCATAAATTCTTCCGTATGCTCCGGGCGGTTTACTCCCGCCAGATTAAATACAAAATCACAGTCTGCGCAATACTGTTCCAGCATTTCTTGCGGGGTATCAATATCATAGGGCAACACTTCCACATTTTCACGCTGTTCCAGTTCTGTAATCAGATTCTTACCAATAAATCCTTTGGCTCCTGTAACCAAGACCTTCATTATCGATTCTCCCACTTTGCAAGTTCATCACGAATATAGGACAGGGTCATCAACTTCTCCTTCACCTGCTCCACATTCATCAGTTCGGTATTGTTGGAGTTGAACTCAGACAGCTTGGTTCTCTCCGTATTACCATCTGTAAAGTACTTATCGTAATTCAAGTCTCTCTTGTCCGCAGGAACACGATAGAAATTCCCCATATCAATTGCATGGGCACATTCTTCATTGGTCAAAAGTGTCTCGTACATCTTCTCACCATGACGGATACCGATTATCTTCACCTCATCCTGTGCATGGAAGAGTTCTTTAACAGCCTGTGCCAGTACACCAATAGTGCAGGCAGGTGCCTTCTGCACCATAATATCACCACTTTCTGCATTCTGGAATGCATATACTACCAACTCTACGGCTTCCTCCAAACTCATAACAAAACGAGTCATGGCAGGTTCCGTTACAGTGAGGGGCTTGCCTTCTTTAATCTGACTGATAAAGAGCGGAATGACAGAACCTCTGGAGCAAAGTACGTTACCATATCTGGTACAGCAGATGCTTGTCTCCTTCGGATCCACCGTTCTCGACTTCGCAACGATAACCTTCTCCATCATTGCTTTGGAGGTTCCCATAGCATTGACAGGATAAGCCGCTTTGTCCGTTGACAAACAAATAACCTTCTTTACACCGGCTTCAATGGCTGCCTGGAGCACATTCTCCGTTCCTAATACATTCGTCTTCACCGCTTCAATAGGGAAAAACTCGCAAGAAGGAACCTGTTTCAGAGCTGCTGCATGGAAAATATAGTCTACGCCGTGCATAGCCTTCTGGATACTCTGCGGGTCGCGGACATCGCCAATATAAAATTTCAGTTTATTACTGTACTCAGGATATTCGCGCTGATAGAAATGGCGCATATCGTCTTGTTTCAACTCGTCACGAGAAAATATACGAATCTCGCCAATATCCGTTGCCAGAAATCTGTTGAGCACTGCATTACCAAAAGAACCTGTACCGCCTGTGATTAATAAAGTCTTACCTGTAAACATCTGTTGTCTCCTTATCTATGTTTCCAATAATAATTGCTAATTGCTTATTTCATTTCTGCACTTAATGAATTACCAACTTATTGTACTTTATCTTCATATCCTTTGCAATAGTCGTTAGTGTACCATATCACAGTGTCGCTAATCACTCCACTGTACAGTTCATATGATTTCTAATCTCTTCCAAACACATCTCTAGTATATACTTTTTCCCTTATGTCATCCAAGCAACTATCGTATCGATTTGCAATAACAGCGTTAGACCTCTTTTTAAATTCTTCGAGATTATTAACTACTTCTGAGCCAAAGAATTTTTCTCCATCATTTAATGTTGGTTCATAAATAATTACAATTGCACCTTTTGCTTTTACTCTCTTCATAACTCCTTGAATAGAGCTTTGGCGGAAGTTATCAGAGTTCGACTTCATTGTCAAACGGTATACTCCAATAATCACTTCCTTCTCCTTTGCAGAATCCCAACTAGCGTTCGAGCTATAATAACCTGCTAATTCTAATACTCTGTCTGCAATAAAATCTTTTCTAGTTCGATTAGATTCAACAATTGCTGACATCATATTTTGGGGCACATCACTATAATTTGCAAGAAGCTGCTTCGTGTCTTTGGGCAAGCAGTAGCCTCCATAGCCAAAAGAAGGATTGTTATAATGCATTCCAATACGCGGATCAAGCCCAACCCCAGTTATTATCGCTTTTGCATCCAATCCCTTCATCTCAGCATATGTATCAAGTTCATTAAAATAAGATACTCTAAGTGCCAGGTATGTATTAGCAAATAGCTTTACTGCTTCCGCTTCTGTAAATCCCATAAAAAGCGTATCTATGTTTTCTTTGATTGCACCCTCCTGCAGAAGTTGCGCAAAAGTCTGTGCAGCCTTTGTTAATTCTGCATCCTCTTTGTCAGTAGAGACTATTATTCTGGAGGGATATAGATTATCATACAACGCCTTAGATTCTCTTAGGAATTCCGGACTAAAAATAATTTTATTTGTCTTATATTTTTCTCGCACTGATATTGTATAACCAACAGGTATCGTTGATTTTATCACCATGATAGCATTTGGATTGACTTTCAGAACAAGTTCAATAACTGCTTCCACTGCAGAAGTATCAAAGAAGTTCTTTTGACTATCATAATTAGTAGGAGCCGCTATTATAACAAAATCTGCATTCCTGTATGCCATTTCCCCATCTAATGTTGCAGTCAACCGAAGTTTCTTCTCTTTTAAATATTTTTCTATATATTCGTCCTGAATAGGTGATTTACCGCTGTTTATTTTATCAATCTTCTCAGGTACTACATCAACAGCAATTACATCATGATTCTGAGCAAGTAGGGTTGCCAATGACAACCCCACATACCCTGTACCTGCAATAGCAATCTTTATGTCCTTAAAGTCTCTCATAGCCGCTTCTCCCATCTGTATTATTTACAATAGAATTCTTTGTACCACTCGGCAAATTTTTTTAATCCCTCACGTAGCGATGTGTTTGGTTTAAATCCGAAGTCTCTTTCTAATGCGGATGTGTCTGCATAGGTAACCGGTACATCTCCCGGTTGCATTGCTACCAACTCCTTATGTTTTTCAAAATCATATTCCTCCGGAAGAACTTTTGCCCTAACTAGTTCCTGCTGTAAAATATCCACAAAATCCAGCAAATTTTCAGGATGATTATTTCCAATATTGTATACTGCGTACGGTGGAATAGGGAGGCCATCTTCACCCTTCCTTTTTTCCGGGGCACCTTGCATAACTCTCTTTATCCCTTCTACGATATCATCCACGTATGTAAAATCACGCATACAGTTACCATAATTGAAAATCTGAATATTCTCTCCCTTAAGAAGCTTGTTTGTAAAGCCAAAATATGCCATGTCTGGCCTTCCTGCAGGCCCATACACTGTAAAAAAGCGAAGTCCTGTAGATGGAATGTTGTACAATTTACTATAAGCATGTGCCATAAGTTCATTTGACTTCTTGGTAGCAGCATAGAGGCTAACAGGGTTATCTACCTTATCATCTGTACTGTATGGTACTTTTTTGTTAGAACCATACACGGAAGAAGATGATGCATAAACTAAATGCTCTACCCCCGTTTGACCATTATCATAGCTGTGGCGGCAAGCTTCCAAGATATTATAAAATCCAATCAAATTACTCTCTATATATGCATCAGGATTGGTAATAGAATAACGAACACCGGCCTGTGCAGCAAGATTCACCACTATTTCTGGTTTATATGTGCAAAAAATCTCATCTACCAATGTACGGTCTGCTATCGAACCTTTTATAAATTTCCATGTAGATTTATTATGCTTATCTAAACACTTATCTATTTCTAACAATCTCCACTTTTTAATTGCTACGTCATAATATTCATTTAAATTGTCGATTCCGATAATTTGAATAGGTGACTGTGTCTTCAATAATTCCAAAACTAAATTTGCCCCAATAAAGCCTGCAGCTCCTGTAATTAGTACCGTCTTATTTTTTAACACAATATTTTGCATTAAGAAAACTCCTCTCTGATAAAAGTAGTGTATACAATATTCTTACCACCGGGAAATTCTTACTTGCTCAAACTTCCCATAGTAAAACTGATAGTAATTTGAAAATTCAATATTTCAGCTATTGAAATTATTGATTTATGTCGCAGATATAGTGGCTCAGTTATCAAGACAAAAAATTTTTGTCTTGATAACTGAGCCACTATAATATTTCTCTTTCATAATGGGAATGAACCCTTTCCTGCATAGACTTATACGAAACACAATTGTATTATCATTCCTAATGCAATCATCAAGTTGATAATCCTCACTCAATTCTTTGACTAACCCATCCATTTCATACATCCTCCAGATGTGTGAATTATACCACTTTATTACATTAAACTCAATAATATTTGGGATGAACCAATTGAGTGTTCTCAACAAAACCCATGTATTGCGCATGATTAAATTCTGAATTCCATCTGTGCCATTAGCTTATAGCATAACAAGCCCCTCTTTGATTAGATAAAACAGTTTATTTTCTCTATTATGTAATTCTGTTCTTCATCCGTCATCCCATTATAAAGCGGAATCGACAAAACAGTTTTTGCATACTTTTCAGTAATTGGAAGATCGCCTTCCTTAAGGCCAAGATACTGATATGCTTCCGACAAATGGGGGGGAATTGGGTAATGAATTATAGTTCCAATACCGTTTTCCTCTAGATATTGCATTAATTCATCTCGATAATCACATTGCAAAACAAATTGATGCCATATATGTGTAGCATCTTTCAAAAGCCGTGGCAATTGTATTTTATCATTATGAATCTTTTCGAGATAATTCTCACATATATGCCGTTTTTCATCTTCCAGTTCTTGTATATGAGAAAGTCTCACTCTAAGAAGACCTGCCTGTAACTCGTCCAGACGAGAATTTGCACCCACTACTTTGTTATAGTAACGTTTTTCTGAACCATAGTTACGAAACATACGAACATCTTTCGCAATTTGTTCATTATTGGTTACAATTGCTCCAGCATCACCAAAAGCCCCAAGATTTTTAGACGGATAGAACGAAAAGCATCCTATATCACCGAATGTACCAGTCATTTGTCCTGCGAATTTGGCTCCATGCGACTGTGCACAATCTTCTACTAACCTTAAATTGTACTTTTTGCATATCTTTACAATTGAACCCATATTAGAAGCTTGTCCATACAAATGAACTACCAGTATCGCTTTTGTTTTATCTGTAATCTTTGCTTCAATTTTCGAAGCATCAATATTGAAATAATCATCCGGTTCGACAAAAACAGGGGTTGCTCCATTGATTGTAATCCCCATAACGCTAGCAATATACGTATTTCCCTGAACTATGACCTCATCGCCCTTTCCGATTCCCAAAATACGAAATGCAATCCAAAGCGCATCTAATCCGCTTGCAAGACCAACACAATACTTTGCCCCTGTATAATGTGCGAACTCATTTTCAAATTCTTTTACTTCATTCCCTAACACATACCACCCAGAGCGAAGCACTTCAATAGCCTTGTTCTCAAACTCCTTTTGATACTTAAAAAAACCTCGATCCATCCGGTTAGGCATTATTCTTTCCATTTTATTCTTCCCCGTCTGACTTTTCGGTCATTCCTTTCCCCTGATTTCTTTCTGGAAATCTTCATAATTTCTTATATATTCTTCATTATCAAAATGCGTACTTGCAAGCACTAATAGTACAGAGTCCTCACTGAAATCATACATATCTTTCCAGACCATAGTCGGAAGATAAATACCCGTATGTGGACGATTCAAACAATAAATAGCTTCATTTCCTTCGCCATCCTTTACTTTTACTTTACTTGTTCCTGCCACATTAATCAGCACAAACTCCGATTGTCTATTTGCGTGTTGTCCACGCACAACATCCCTATCTGATCCATAAATATAAAAAACACGTTTTATCTCAAAAGGTACATCCTTCATTCCTTCCGCTATTACTAGGTGTCCCCGTTCATCACCGAACTCCGGAAAGTCCAGCATTCGTACTCGGTTCATATTATGCTCTATCATCGTCTTCCCTCCAACCTATCTACTATCTCCAAATAGATGAATGCTATTCCTACTGCGAATCAAAAATATTGGATATCTTTAGTCGCAATTCATCATCATGAATATAATCGTACAAATTTCTTCCCCCATAATCTTTCTCTAGAGGAGACAACCCAAGTCTAGATAAAAGTGTTAACATTCTACTATCACCTGTTCTGATATAAGCATCTTTCGCATACATCAGAATATTTGTGCCATTATAGTTCTTCACATGTATATCAGCACCCGCGGCAATAAGACATTGCACCGCCTTCAAGCTATTATTATATACAGCAACAATAAGTGGAGTCCACCCATGCTCAGTTTCAGCAGCGTTGACAAGCTTGGGGATATTACAAAGCAGTTCTACAGACTTTGTGTCATCTGTCCTACATGCTTCAAGTAACTCTGTCAGTCTATCATAATAAATAATCAGATTATAATCAACAGTATTTATCATCATACTGTTTTCATTTTCAAAAATTATAGTGCCTGGTTTTCCCCAAGATCGAATATTACTTATACTTGCCGACCATACTGTTTTTCCATTTATCTTAGGAAGCTGATACTCTCGACAATTAAATGCTCTAATTTGGTTTCTAACACTATCTGCTGTTGCATTCAAGTCGATTACTATATTATTATAATCTATCACTTTTTTTGAGTAATAAGTTGAGCCAATTCTTTTTTGAGGATGAGATATTTCCTTCCCTTCTATAACCAAATCAACATTGCTAAGTAATAACTTTGTTCCATTGTCTATATGCTTAAGGTATACATCTCTACAGTTATCCTCATAATCAATCTTAATCTTCTGCTGAGCTATTATTTCTCCAGTATCTATCCCCTTATCAATTCGGTGAAAAGTTACGCCAGTATACTCTTCTCCATTTAAAAGCACCATCGCAGAAGTATACATTCCCTTATACGCTGGTAATAATGAAAAATGAATATTAAAAAGATGTGTAGACTTGAATTTCTCTGGTTTTACAAGTCTATCATATTCTGCAGAGATGAATACTAATTCTTCAATATCATAAAGCTCTGAGAGTTCCATCTCCCTAATACTATTCTGTCTTGCAAAAAATCTTAATGACCTTTGCCAACCATTTTTTCCCGTTTCGGACTTGTTGCATGTGACACAAAGTTCAAACTGATTTGACACATTCTTCTTTATCAAATACTCAAGTAAAAACACCGCTATATCATTTTTCCCAGCAACACAAATCAATTTTTTTTCAGTATGTCCTTGCAACACTACTTTATTTGCATCTCTTTCTTGTAGTTCTCTCATTTTCAATTACGTAACTCCTCATTATTCTTACATCGTTTCTCATTTTATCAATGTTTGTAGCAATTTTTAACGCTGTTTATCAAGAAAGTAAAATCTGCCCAATATTTTATACGTATTCAATCTATAAATACGTACGCCTTATCCACATTTTGGCTAATTATTTAAATATGCAGGCCTACCTATGAGCATTCTGTATAATTGCCCTAATAAAGGTATACATCCTATACATCAAATTATTAGTAACCTTCACCATAATCGTACATCTCTTTCCAAACCATTCGATATAATTCCTATATGTGGTCCATTAAGCGGAAAAAATAATCTCATTGCCTTTTCAGTCTCTAAAAGTGACTTTACTCTTTTCAGCGACATTAATCAACACAAACCTACTTTTTCCATGTAAGCACTCAACTCGTGCCTACATTTCTCGTTTTATCAACGTTCATAGCAAACGCATTTACATTATTGTAAAGTAATCTCTGTCAAAAGATACAACCGGCCTTATATTCTATTAGTAATCATAATAAATCTCAAGGGTGTACGAAATGGCACCTATCCAAGCAGTAATTGCTCCAACATTTGCAACTGCACAACTATTAAAAATAGCATCTGCGTTTGCTCCTAATACATCTGCAATTAATGCTTTTTTCCCCAATCCAATTACAAATCTTTTTATGCCAAGTTCAAAATCCTCCAGCGTTTCTTTCCTATTCAAAATCTCATCCGCTATTGTATTATATCTAACAATTGGTCCCGCCACAAGTTGAGGAAACAAAACTACATATAATGCCACATTCAAATAATTTTTTTCAAATGGTACTTTTTCGTAATATACGTCAAAAATATATGACAACATTTGAAATACATAAAAACTGATTCCAATAGGAAGTGTTATGTTTATCTGTGGTACATTAATATGTATATATGTGAGCTGTAAAAATACAAAAGACGCATATTTAAAAATGGTTAAAAGTCCCACCAAGAAGGTAACTGCAATTATAAGTATAAATTTTCTATGACGTCTTCTCAGAGGTAAAGGCGCTAACGCGTTCTTTCCCAGCAATATCCCAAATAGCCATGTTAAAGCGCTTGCTATTAATAACAATAATATGTAAACCGGTTCTCCCCAGGCATAGAAAAATAGACTTGCTAGAAACAGCACAATATTTTTCAATCCTCTGCCCTTAAAAATTGGATTGTAATACAAAATAAAAGTCAAAGGTAAAAATAAAAAAATAAAAATTGTTGACGAAAATAACATTGTTCGAATATCCTTAATATATAATGATGCGTTCATTCTTTGCTATAACAAACTTCATCGATTTCAGAAACCAATATATTCCTCATACCACATCTGAAACATCAAATAAGCCCATATTATATCTGAGTAGTTTGGTCTCACATCTTTTCCCTGTTGCAAATATTCCGCTACCAATTTATTCATGAAATCTGCGTTAAATATTCCTTGCTGGATAAGTTTCTCTTCATTCACATATTTTAACAGCTTGTCCTTTAAAGGGCCTTTAAGCCAGCGGCTATACGGAATACCAAATCCATGTTTAGGTCTATCCAACAATTCTCGTGGGATATAGTCATAAGCAATTTCCTTAAGTATATATTTGGATGTGCCCTTATTGCATTTAAATTTTTGTGGAATTCTGTATGATAACTCCACAACATTTTTATCGAGCAGCGGGCATCTTGCTTCTAAGGAATATCTCATAGTTGCGCGATCCACTTTACAACATATATCATCTGGAAGATATGTTTCCATATCTAATATCATTCTCTTAACAGTCCAACTATCTATTTTATACTTTTCTTCCCACTTATACTGCACTTCAACAGGAATATCTTCTACTAAAATCTGTCGAATTATTTTCTCCCGGCTCAGATTAAACAGCTGTGTCTTTGCATTCTTCTCCCTGTTTTTGGTTACTGCCTGAACATTATAAGGATAAAAATCCTCAATTTTACCGCCTCTAATTGGAATTGAACCGATTCCATGCAAGATGGAAGCAAAAGGATCAAGTTTCTGCGCCTTATCTAAAAACAAATACTGACTATACCCGCAAAACAACTCATCCCCCCCATCCCCGGATAGTGCGACAGTTACTCCCCCGCTTTTAGCCACATCAGCCACCAACATCATCGGTAATTGTGATCCATCGGCAAACGGCTCATCATAGTACGTAGGAATGGAATTAATTAATTCCAACATTCTCTCTTCAGAAATTGTCACATTAGTATGGTCTGTTCCAAGGTGTTTTGAAACTTCTATAGCAAACTGAGACTCATCTGTCTCCTTATCGTTAAATCCAATTGAGAAAGTCTTAATAGGCTTCGGACTTTGACTTTGAGCAATTGCTGCAATCAACGAAGAATCATAACCACCCGACAAAAACACACCCACTGGAACATCTGCTAGAAGTCTGTAGTTTACAGATCGAATTAGCGTTTCTTTTAGTCTTCTTTTTGCTTCATCAAAATCATTCAATGCATGTTTTACATTTTGACTATATGACCCATAAGCATTCCAATATGTGTATGTCTTCAGTTCGCCGCCTCGGTACATCAAGTATTCTCCCGGCTGCAATTTAAATACATTTTTGAAAATTGTACTCGGCGAGCAAATATATAATTTTGCAAAATATTTAGATATTACATCCTTATTAATCTCTTTTCTAAACTCTGGATGCTTCATTATTGCTTTGAGTTCAGAAGCAAATACTATTCCATTATCACCAATCCAATAGTAAAGCGGTTTTACTCCCATCCGGTCCCTAAAAAGATACAAAACTTCTTCTTTTCTGCTATAAATTGCAAATGAAAACATTCCGTTAAAATGTTCTACACAATGAACACCCCACTTTTCATACGCTGCAATAATAACTTCTGAATCTGTACAGGATGTAAAATCATAATCGATTTCTTTCTTTAATTCATTAAAATTGTATATTTCACCATTAAACACTAGAATAGTATCTTGATTTCTGCTATGCATAGGCTGATGACCTCGCACAGATAAATCTAAAATTGACAATCTTCTATGTCCAAGTCCTACATACATGCCGGAAGCAGTTTCAAAAATCTCCTCACCGGAATCATTCGGTCCTCGATGGTAAAGCGCATCATTCATAGCTTTCAAATTTTCCACGCCAATATTCTTTTTTGAATAAAAACCACAAATTCCACACATTAACTTGTCCTCTTAATATCATCAAAATCATTTATGATTTGTCTTGCCCTATCTGCTACCTCGTGACCATCCTTAAGAAGTCTTCTTCGTCCAGCTTTTGCTATCTCGTCTCGTTCTTCAGCATGAATCAAATAGTATTTAATCTTATCAACAAACTCTTCTTTATCCTTGAAAAGAATAGCTTCTTTTCCATTTTCAAACATAGAGGCCATATCTTCAGTATAAGGGCAAATTAAAAAAGCTCCTGCCGCCGGTATTTCAAAACACCTTCTTGTATACGTATCATTATTCAAAGTAGACAGGAAAGTAATTGGAATCTTTGTGCTACAAATCATTTCATTATATTTTCCAAGTGTATCTTTTAAGAAGACCACGTTTTGATGATTCTCGAAGCATCTTCTCCAGCCATCATTATCCGGAAGTCCTACCGAAATTCCTTCATTCAAAAGCGCACTAATATACTCCTCTCTATTATCAGCTTCATAATGTCCCAAAAAAATCACATCTGGCACCCCTGTAATTTTCTCGCTTTCCTCACATATATAGTTTCTCTCTTTTATATAATATGATTTTAAAAGCTTAGTCTCCTTCGCCCCATATTTTTTTGCATCTTCAATGTTCGATTTTCTATAGACATATGTAATATCAAATTGCGGGATGTTCTCACGAAAATGTCTCCAGAAATATCTAGGATAATACGTCGAAAATGGATTATCGTTACTATAGCCAAATACTGTAATTCCCATCGCCTTAATTTTTCTGATAGTACTTTTTTTAAAGAATCGCGAATTATAGACAAAAAGAATATCTGGTTTAAACCTTTGACATTCTTCAATCAATCCACTATTCAACTTCTGTATAATAGGCCCAACACTATATTTTGATGAAAATCGGAAAAACAAATGCTGAATTTTATTACGAGCATTATCAATATAATCTGTATCAAAGAATTTAGCTTCTACATCGTTCATTTGATCGAAAGCTTTTTTAAACGATAATGCGTACACATTTGACCTGCCCTTTCCTCCGGCAATAATGATTTTGACTTTAGGCATAACACCTTTCTCCTAGCACTGATTTTTTCTCGACAAACTAACTATTTTTAATTATGTCATTCATGATTTTTCTAACATCAACCCTATATAACTGCCTCTTTCCTTCATACACCGAATCAAAATACACATGATTTTGACTAAAACTCCACTTAGGATGAAGATCACACTGAATTCCCGGTTCAGTCCATTCTTTCTCCAAAAGCGGATTCTTGAACGGATAAGTGTAAAAGCGCCCCAGTCTATATAATTGATTTGTTTGATAATCTAAAATAAGTAAATTCCTTAATTTTTCATTGTCAGCATATGTATCCGTAAGCATAAAACGTCCAGTATTATCCCATGTACAATGCCCATCTTGAATAATATCCATATTCGAAATTTTCTTTGCACTATGCTTCTCTAAATCAAACATAATGTAGCTATCATTCGTAATTTTTTGCCGTATCGCCTGGCTCTTAACAAACCTATGATAAATCCGTAACGCAACCTTATAAAACTTACTTTCCCTAATTTGGGAAGTATTTTGTACCGAATTCACCTTGCTAGGAAGTCTTCCCCATGCGGAAATTTGATTGTTCCCCCTCCAGCCCGAATGGGAGCAAAATGCGTTATCCAAAAGACATTCAATATTACCTTTGAAATCTCCCACAAAAAATTTTGTAGCAAATCCTCCATTAGCCAAATTCCATCTATGAAAAAAGAAGAACTTATCTCCTTCTGGACTTAAAACACAATGTTCGACCCAATTCTTTGTATTATATGAATTTGCCAGTTTCATCAATTTATCCAAAGAACATACAAGTTTTGTTTCTCCATTCTTTAGATCAAGTAAAAAAATCCCATCTTTTTTTTCATCCGTTTTTTCCTCTTCCGATGCATGAGCATAATTGTACCTATTATTAAAAAAGTTATAGGAAAGAGCAATCTGTCTCTTAATGCTAACTGAATAAATCGGAAGAGAATACTCATCGACTATTTTTTTTGAAGAAACGCAATATTTATATGATTTTATAGATTTTCCGTCAGTGTGACCTCTATCATTAAACAAAATAAAATCATCGCTAAGCCACTGAAGTCTACAGCCTTCTTGAAAATTCCATGCATGAGTTTCTGCAATTTTATTAAAACTCTTAGCCGTCAAATCTATATACCCAATTTCGAGTTCATCATCTACCATTGGCATGTGATCAATAAATCTTGGCTTATTAACTAAAACTTTTGTGCCGTCGGGACTCTCAGGCGACATATCGTAATATCCAAAAAAGTATTGGTCATTTATATTTGTAACACGTTCTACAAGAACATCCGATGTTAAATCAATCATACTTTGAATCTCCTCACATCTATTCCAGTATATCTAACTCTATTTGGTATGAAGCGCATATTTGATTGCATTTTTCCAACCCTCAATCATTTCGGCATACCCCGATTTCTCAACAATTTCCTTACTTTTTTTCCCCATCTCTTTTAGCCTTTTGCTCATTATGGCATCCTCAATTTTATTTTTTAAATCTTCAACATCTCCAGCCCTGAACAAATAGCCATTTTCGCCTTCATTAAGCATCTCATTAGCTGTTTCGACCCCATCAGAAACAATAATTGGAAGTGAAAAATTCATTGCCTCATTAAGTGCCTTTGGAGATGCATCATTCAAAGAGGGCAATACATATAAATCCGTTGCGACTAAATATTCACTCAGTTTTTCTTGTTTGACAAATCCACACATTTGAACGTCTTTGATGTGATGAGTGCATATATACTCTTCAATTTCATCTCTTTTATCGCCCTTACCTATTAAGAGTGTTACAATATCCATACCTTGATTCTGAAGTTTTTCAACCGCGCGAATCAAATCCATTGGTCGCTTTCTTTCTGATAACGCTCCTACAAATGCAATTACTATCGTGTCATCATCAGAAACATTAAGTCTATTCCTAGCCTCTTTTCTATCGTAACGTTCTGCCAAATGTTGAAAATATTCATTGTCAACCGCGCAAGGACACATATACAATGATTGAGAATCCATACCATATTCGATGAGATAGTTTCTTTGTTCTTCGGATTCATATATTCCAGATGTCATCATCCGACAATATTTTCCAACAACAACTTTTTTAATAATTTTTAGAGCAGTGTTTCTATTTCTGCCCTTCTCAACCGTCGCTCTTGTAATGAGTGGTATCTTCCATTTACGTGCTTCCTTAATTGTAAACCATGTTGTAGGAGACCAGTAACTTATCCCAACTATAATGGCATCCGGTTTTTGTTGCTTTATATAGGATTGAACTTCAGGATTAATAAGCTTTTGAGGTGCCGGTGTCTTTGCGTGAATCAATTCTTTCAAAAAATGATATTTATATCCATCAAGAACTTTAATATTCCCAATAACCATATTCCCATCATTATCATAACTTGGCTGATCGTATTCTGCTGTTTTACAGTAAACCACATTTAGGTCTATTTCTGAGTCATTGCTCATTTGTTTAAACATAGGTGCTGTATAATGGACAGGATATCCATATATTGCCATAACCTTATACATGCTTTTTCTTTCCTCCTTATATACTTTTCTGCGTACTTTGAAGAAGAATTTCTCAAAGCTGTTGCATATATTGTTCCTTGGGTTGATACCTCATAGGCATCCTCGAGTTACTGCTCCAAATCACTTGGTATCCATTCTTGTTATCCTCTTTTTTTAGCAAAATTATAGAAAATACTCCTAAATAGAAAAGAGGTGTATTTAACGGATTATTGGTCATAAAAAAAATTAGCGTAACCGCTATCATTTTCAAGATGCTTGCACTGATTTTAGCAGATTCCTTCATCACTTTATAAATAAAGATGCAAAACAGAATTATTCCAACAATCCCCGTTTCTGTTAACAGCTTAATCAAATCGTTATGACTCGCTAGTCGCTCTGGAATGGAATAATTAACATTTTGTCCACTGTACACTTGCAAAGCCTTTATTGCTTTTGCTGATATAGCTGTTTCCCCCTCGATATAGTCCGCATATCTGATTGCAAATTTGTTATACCCGAAACCAAACAATGGGTGTTCCTTAAACCCTTTAATCCAAACTGACCACAGTACCATGCGATCACCTTCGGATGGGAACAGTTTCAAATACATATCATAATTTGTCACCCTTACTACAACAAGTGCAAAAACCAGCATAAATGCTCCAAGAACAAGGAGTTTCACAGCTTTCTTTCCTAATTTTCGCTCACTTATTAAGCAAATTGCAATCCCTATTATTCCTGCGCTTGATTGTGTTCCCAAGGCAGCTAATAAGGCAGTTGCACTTACAAAAAGTAATTTCTTTTTGTCTTTTGGGGCAATATACCGCAGAAATAATAACATGTATAATATGAAAAAGCAATTATAATTTGCATTATGTGCAAACCCCATCGGTCTAAGAATAAAAGAATGATGAATCACATAATAGGCAATAACTTCAAAAATGCTTAGGCACGAAGTCACCATCAAGTTCAACAGCATTGGCTTATACATCATCTCAAGATTCTTATTTATATTTTGATATGCAAACATTATGCAGAGGGAAAAGCAAGCCATATTCCTTATGCCGGAATAAAATTCCCCATCAATACCGCCAGCCAAGCCTAGCATAAAAATAACAAGGAAAAATAGCACAAACCATTTGAGTGCATCGGAAATTACAATTCTAATTTTTCCTCTCATAAAATCTATTATTGATTTTGCGACAACAAGCACTATCTCTATATTTCCAACTCGATAATAAAAAGATGTCGATGTATTCATATATATCATGGGTAGTGTTAAAATCAAAAAATACGATAGAAAATCAACTCTTCTACTGCAAGGTTGTTTAACATAATTATATATATAATATATACTCAGCAAGATAGGCATGTATAAAGTTGTATTGTTTATGATCGACTGCATATTTTAATCCTATAACGCTCACGACTATTTTCTCGTGGCTACCCTTTTTACTTTCACATAAATTTTTACAAATTTTCTCCAACGATAGAACTTCTTTATATGCCGCCACACTTTTTTATCCATTGGCAACGGCTTACACTCTAGTATTTTTTTAAACGCCCTTTCCTCGTCAAATTGTTTGGTATATTCCCAGCATTTCCGGGAAATAAATTTATCCTTATCTAGCTCCGCTAATATAACATCCAAGCTTCTTCTGTCTTGATTTGTTTTCTTATCCCAACCAGGGTATTCGCCTAAAGAATATCCCTTAGAATCAAATATCCATCTATAACAAACATTTTCTTCGTCAATACCCTCTCTTACTGGTGTAACAACAACTGCTGGGCACGAATTTCTAGCTGCATCCAAGGCGCTTGTCCCCATAACAAAAGCTATATCCTGTGTAGCAAAGAATGCATCCAAGTCATCATATCCTACAAACGGAATAAACCTACTTTCGTATACCATCTCCTTCGTCAATCGTTTTATGTCGTCGACTGCATCCCCATCTCCCACAACTGTAAAACACGCATTTAGGCTGTGCGCTTTGCAGTATTCGTTAAAATCTAGTAATGCATGCCTCAGTGGGATATATTTAAAATCATGAGACACTCTACCTACCCAACATGCACTAAAAATCTCATCTTCTTTTACTCTGTTTTTGTATTCCTGAGTTGAAATTCCAATCGGAATTAAATAATCACTATCGTACTTTTCGTCCGCAAATTTTAAATCCTTATATGTATTATACCTGCCCACTACATCTGTAAAGCATATACTTCTATGCTCTGTAATGTCAATCAACGCCGCCTCTGCTTCTTTAGCTATAATTTTTGTTATAATTCCTTTTATTCCTGTTATGTGAGCGGGATTATAATACCCATCCTGAAAACACCCCATACCCATTATCCATAAAAGAATTCTTTCTACTTTTATCCCTTTACGTGACAACGCATAAATGTCATCATCAATGTACGAAGGCAAAATTGCTAAATTATAGGTCTTTGGTGGTGGAATAATACCTTTATTGAATATGCACTGCTCTACATGATAATTATTTTTTAGTAACCAATTATATAATCTATCTAGAAGATAGTTAGCTCCACCAAATGTATCAGATTTACATATTAATATTTCCATATTATCTATATTCACTCAAATCACCATCTCTGTGTCTAAAATAATCGCTTTGATTCTCAATTTCTCCCACCGGTAAATATTCGAATCCACTTACTATTCCTAAATAGCCAAGCAAGAATAAGAATCGTTCCTACCGTTAATAAACAAAGCATAACCACTGAAAAGTATGCCGGTATAATATTTTGCATTCGTCCTAGAAAGGATATCGACCAAACCTTAAATATATAAATATTGGGGCAAAAAATATTTGTAAATAACGTATGCGAAGCATATACAATGAAACTTCCATTCCTAAAGAACCAGTTATTTTTGCATGGACACATTTTAATTTTCATTAGTACTATAAACATCACAGGTGCGAGATATAAATAAATATTCTGTGATATAAATGATTTATGATAAGCAAGAATAATCCCAAAACATACAACCATACCAGACACTCTTCGAGTAATTTTCTCGACATTATTTGTATTATGTGTCTCAATATCGAATGGTCGTCCTATGTTTTCACTTATATATCCTTCAAATTGCATTCCAAAATGTAATGCTACATATCCCCCAAGTAGATACATTGGTGCATAAAATATAGCTGACCAGTAATTTGCAGACATCATATTTAACGCTACAAACGTAACCATGACAAGGATTATAACAAAAATGGAATTTTTATTAGAAATCATCCTCTTAATAAGTGGGGTTAATAGTACGTAAAATATGAGTAGTACCATGAACCATAATGGGCCATCTGCATTTTTAAAAGGGACAAACGCCTTCAGAAATTCTTTAAAAGAGAAACTTTCTTGTATATGATTTATCGGATTACGAACTAACAACCTGAAAAAATAGCCAACGCCATTCCATGCAATATATGGAATTAGCAGGGTTTTATATTTCTTTCTTAATAGATTCTTATAGTCCCCTTCATAATTGCGAAATAAAAAATAGGCGGACATAAACAAAAACCATGGTACGCCAATCATTCCCGCTTCTGCAATGATTTTACATGCAGAATATGACCAGTTATCTCTCACTGGTAAATTCCCAGAGCAATGCATTATTAATACCAATACAGCAGCTAAATTGTATGAAAATCTAATTCTTTCTGACGCTATCCTGTTTATTCTTTGTTCTACCTTCACTTTTCCCTCTACATATAGAATCCAATATGACTCAATATCTTTCTGCTTCCTACACCTATTCTGATTTTCGCACTTTGAATTTTTGATATTCTGCCAAAGTTATCATAAAGAATATTCTTTCCATCTAAAAAATCTTTCACATATTTTTCTAATTTTAGACGTTTTATTTCGTTTGCATTCCATGAGCCTTTTACCACAAGCCAACCACGATTGTATTTATAGGGCATCATATCATCATCTTTTAAATATAAAAATTTTCTATCCTTGTTTTTTCTAGCTCTAATAGATCCATACAGTTCTGCTTGCCAAGCATTTTCTGTATCCCTCAATAGCTTTATTAATTCGTCTGTTCGCCAGAATCCGACTTGCATATTTACGAGATAATTACCGTACCATTTCTGTTTGATAATATCAGGTGCATACTCCCTATCCACAACTCCAGCAATCCATGCTAGTGTCAAATTGGAAATCAGATCATCCTTCCGCATTATTTTATAATACTTTTCGATAATACAATTATCTACAACATCTTCCAAAATAAAATCATCCAATACAATCATTATGTATTTTCGATTTATTAGTTTGCAATAATTCATTAACCTTCCCGAAAAACTGCTTATCGATGAATTCAAAGTCAAAACTTTATCAAATTTCAAGTTCTTTTTTTCAATACCCAAAAAACAGTCAAACGGACAATCTGGCCAATTTTTATGAAAAAAATCAAAAAATATATTCAATAGAGATTCATTCTTATCACAGCTCAGAACTAGAATTGCACATTCCTCAGAATTAACCA
>OGKG01001047.1_pt1 | contig 34368 bp, 28 predicted proteins | sample 1572201 | NCBI WGS metagenome assembly OGKG01 (sample SAMEA2582146, study PRJEB24529) | metagenome | biome: Human gut stool | place: China | collected 2011 | reverse complement strand
GCTGCGAAGCAGACGGAGGAGTTCATTTTCAATTTTCAACTTTCAATTTTCAATTGTTTCAGTGCAGTTCCTGTCGGCATCGGTCGAACGGGTTCCGAGAGCAGGAAATCACCTTTTTGAATCCATGATTTCAGTATATCGGCGATTTGTCGGGCTTTTGCCAGACTGGCCACGGGGGTGGTTCTGATCTTGTGTCCGTTTACTTCTATTTCACCCGATTGGAGGGCGGCATAGTTTGTTTTTCCTAGAATTTTGTTTCCGTCCCCGTAATCCACGACGGTTGTTTCAATCTGTTCGTTACGAATGGATACCCTGCGCGCGAGGTCTTCATCCAGAATAGGGATGGGGATACCGATCCCGACAAACAGGCTTACCCCGTATTTCTCGTAGTACACGCCTCGCAGGAAGTCGGTACTCATGTTCTTCAAATCGCCGATTACCGCTATCGTGCGGGCGTTACTGGTCGGGATGCCGTATTCGTTGACTTCTTTGGTGGAGTGGAATTGTGTCCCGTTCCATGTGACGTACCCTTCCGTGCCGCAGAGGAAAATGCGGGTTCCCAATCCTATCGTGCGACATTCCGGATCATTCAACAGGGGAGAGAGTTCACCTGCCGTGCTGTACGAGGCGTTGCGCAATTTTGGAAGTAGGGTTCCCATGTAAGTGTATTTGATTTTGTCCGTGGAGTTTGTTGCCACGTTGTAGTTCTGGTACGCGTTTCTCGGGTTGTACAGGATTGCCTCGTTGATTGAGTCTTTCGTGATACGGGTTTTAATGTGTTTGCAGGGATAGCAGTCCGTTCCTTTTCCCCAAGCCTCCAAGGCGATTTCTTTTCCTGCCACGAGGTCTTCGATAACGTGCGCACCCCCGTATGCCGGGTTCTCTGGGTTGCAGTCCGTGGCACCCACGTAGGTGTCCACGGCGGCGAGTCCGCCACTGACACGTATCCCATTCAATTCGATTTTTTCCATGCGAATCGGGGGATTGGCATGACCGAAATTCAAGAATGCGCCCGATGAACACATTGCCCCGAAAGTGGCGGTTGTTACCACATCTACTTTTTCGGCGATCTCTTTCGGCGAGAGTGTTTTTGCCAATTCGGAAACTTCTTCGGCGGTCAGAACCACTGCCGTTCCCTTTTTTATCTTGTCGTTTATTTCCGCGTATGTTTTTGCCATGATATTGTCCAATTTCTTGATAAATAAATGTTTGAATAATGATTTTTTCAAGATAATTGCCTTGCAACTATCTGATTATTAGATTGTAGATGTTGTTTGTGTCATAAAAGTCATGACACAACGAGCAATCATAAATCTAAAATCAAAAAATCTAAAATGAATAAGTTCCGGGGTAAAAAAGATATTAGCGCATGCAGCGCATACACATGGACATGGCAATAGAGAGGATGAAAAGATTTCTACAATTGGCGGTGCAATAACTGCTGTTCTGGTTTGTTGTTTCTTTTTTCATTTTTCTTCAGCTTAAATTATAACTCCTGGTTCTCAGGTCAGGTTTTGGCACCTTGCAAATCTTTTGCAGGTTGTCGGAGCTTCAATGAGCCTGTTCTCTCGACTCCTCTTTATAATTCAAACAATCCTCGCAGATTGAATTGATCGGGACAAAGAAAAAAAGAATAAATGAAGAATGCAAATATTTTTCATCTTTTTTGCGATCGGAGATTCTAATTTACTGCTATAACTCTTCATTACACGTGAATAACCCCTGTTCAACCCTTGGCCTCTATCAAAAAGATTGCAATTTCATATCATTAACAGAGCATGAACGCTGGTTTACGTTCATGCTTCGAAGATGCTACGTTCATGCTCCGAACTTGGTAGCGGGAAACCATAGCCTAAGTATAGTCCGGGGGATGCCGGGTGTGAGTGAAGGGATGAAAATGCAGTGTTTCGTTTATCGCAATTTAACATTTTGCTAATTGCGAGAAATGAAACACAAACTGATATTATTACGATAAATGTGATAATTTTAAATATAAGATTTATAACGACAAATTTTCATGTATTTATATTTTGTGTTAATCAAAAATTAATTACTTTTGTGTATCAGTGAATAAAAATTTATTGATATTATTGTAAAATTAGAGAAGTGTCGCGTGTGAAAGGGAGAACAGGAGCGATTCGTGTGAGTTTTTGCGGATAGTTAATATGGATATTTACACTGTCAATGTGTTGCGAGTATGAAGAAATGTGTGTTTGTTTTTTTGATCATGATTTTAGTGGTTTATGGTTATGCACAGACGGTAACATCGACGAAGACGCTTACCGATTCGCTTCGTGTGCAGTTCGAGAAAGATGCCAAGCAAATCACGTCTGATTTTGAGGCGTATAGTAAACAGGCTCGTGAAGAGTACGCGAAATACGAGGCACAAGCAAAAGCGGATTATTTTCGTTATGTCCGTTCTATCAAAAAGGTATGGGGGGAAGATAGTGTTATTGACAACACCCGGACGGAATGGGTGGAATACAGTGATGATTATCATAGCCGTTCCATTGTCGATTTTGACAAAGGGGAGATTTTCGTGGAGATAACGCTTGACGATATCGGCGTTACGGATTCTACCGAGATAAACGCACGTTTGGCGGAGGCCATAGAACGGATGTTGAACAGCAGGGGTTCGACCTGTCCTTACCAATCTTCTGTTGACGCATCGGAAGCCTTGACGCAAAAACCTATCCTTGACGGGCTTGTTGATTTCTCCAAGTATAAATTCGATACGTCGTCAGCCTCAACGGACAGGAAACCGACATCCGCCCGTCCTGTCCCCCCGGTGCCGACCGTGAAGGGGAAAAATCTGACGGTTGATCGGAAGCAGGATTCGCTGGCACGAACTGTTGACACGGGGAAAACGATGGCACAGCGTGCTCTGGAGAAAGACAATAAAAGAAATGGTAATCCTCTCGCTAGTAAACAGGAAGAGGCTCGTGAGCGTGCCGAACAAAAAAAGCAGGAATGGTCTGGCAAAGGGGAAACGGCATCTATCGCGAAAGCTATCGCGGCGCAAAGTAAAAAAACGGTCAAGGTAACGGGAACGAACAAGGAAGCACGCCAAGTGGTGCAGGTGCAAATGAGCCTTGTTGCCGATAATCTCTCGAAAAACGCGGCTCTTTATAAAGACCTTGTAGCGGAATTTTCGCGCGTCTACCAGATTGAGGCGTCACTTATTTATGCCGTGATGGAGCAGGAATCCTGTTTCAATCCCGAGGCAACGAGTTGGGTTCCGGCTTACGGGTTGATGCAGCTTGTCCCGACGTCGGGAGGTTTTGATGCGTTTCGCTACGTGTACAAGCGCGAGTGGATTCCCACGCGGAGTTATCTTTTCAACCCGCGTAATAATATAGAATTGGGTACCGCCTATTTGCGTGTTTTGTCGAACCAGTTCGCGTCGGTTGCCAATTCCGATTGCCGCAAGTTGTGCGTGATTGCCGGGTATAATACCGGGGCGGGAAACGTGAGCAGGGCTTTCACGGGAGCAACGAACCTGAATAAAGCCATCCCGTTGATAAACGAATGCAATTATGAACAATTATACAGTCATCTCACGACTCGTCTGAGCACGAGTGAAGCCCGGAATTATGTTTCGGGGGTGACGAAACGACAGAAAAAGTATCTCAAATAAAAAATGAAATAACGATGTATTGCCCTGAATGCGGAAATAAAATAGAAGACGGGAACGTGCTTTTTTGTTCGGAATGCGGAACAAAATTGGAGAGGGACGTTCACACGATGAACAAGGATTCCATGGGTTCGTCCTCGTCTAAAGAAGCGGGTATTCATGGATTGCTCTTCACGAATCTGAATTTGCTGGCAGAAAAACTGGATGTTGACGAGCAAAGTTTAACAGCCGTGTTTGACAAATTTATCGTGGAGAAAAGGAAGTGTGGCGTTTCATACAAACTTGTCGATGCCGGTAATTATTCTTACGGGAAGAGCGGTTTTTTCGGGAAGACCAGAACGGTTAGTTTAAATGCCGACAGTTCGTTGTGGGATTATATGGACATACTGATGGATGTTCATCAACGGGAAGAAGCGGCGGGAAAGGAAGAATCACAATACCTGTTTATTATAGGAGGAAGCGATATTATTCCCATGCCGTGCGTTCGTCATTATATCCCGGATGATAGTAATGATGACAGTATCGATACGGATATACTTTACGCTTATCCCTACGGCAAGGAGATGCTTGCTTTACTTGAAAGTCAGGAGATATTCAAGTACGAACAGCTTTTTTTCGTGGGACGGTTGCCTTTCGGGGAGGATGCGTCATGTGAAGATTTACTCGATTACCTGAAGCGGGATATAGAAAATTCTCACGGTATTCCGATGATCGCGGCTTACGGGCAATGCGATCCTAACTGGAAGAATGTGTCCGTCCGCGTGGCGGGTGATCTTTTGAGCGGTAATTATTTGCGTAATTTCGACGGTCGTTTGCCGGCTGATTGTTATTATAACCGGCTTATTCTTTCTCCCATGGTTATGGAGGAGAATGTCAGCCAAGTTTTCCACGCGGGAGCTTCTTTGTATTATTATAACCTTCATGGAGGGGAAGGATTGGAGTCACGCGGTTATTTCGGAGCCATGCTTCATAAAAGCGGGGAGGGAGCTTATCCGGTCATCGAGCCGGAACACATGATGACTTGTCTGGCTCCTAATATCGTTATCAGCGAGGCTTGTTACGGGGGACGTTTTATCGGGTTGGATAGGTATCACAGTATGTTATTGGCCTCGCTCTCCGCGAACACGTTGGCTTTCGTGGGGTCGTCGCGGGTGGCTTGGGGTTCCGTGGATTCTTTGAATGCGACTCCTTCCACGGTTGCTTTGTGCGAGGCGGATATCATCGCCAGTTGCTTCATGAATGCCGTTTTGCAAGGATATACCGTGGCGCAGGCATTGTTTATCGCGCGTAGTGCTTTGTTGCAGGGAACCGATCAGGGCAGTTTATACTCGGCTTTGACGATCGTGGAATTTAATCTTTTCGGGGACCCGACTCTCTCGATGAATTTTTACAAGGGGGGAAAGTCAGAGGGCGAAAGGCTTGGGAAGAAGGCTCTGGTTCCCGAAGACGCTAAAATCGGGTGTACTGTCGAGAGAATTAAATCGGGGAATAGGAGCGGTTCCATTCTGGAACAGGTGCGCAGTGCCGTTGATGGTAATATTCTCCAAATTCACACGATGATAAATCAATACCTATACGCGAATTATGGCGTGGTACCGCGTGAGGTTGACGGGATTTTCAAGGTGCGATATAAAGACGGGCGGGAAGAATTACAGTTTAATTATGACATGGAGGCTCAAGAGGGAAAAATACCTGCCCGTTATGTCATAACGACCACTGTCGGCGGGGAAATCAAGCGTGTTTACACGGCAAAATGAAATATTTAAAATAAGATTGTAAAACGAAATATTATGAATTGTCCTAAATGTAATACAGTCCTTCGTGCGGGTGCAAAGTTTTGCACTTCTTGCGGACAGAAAATAGAGGCCTCGATGGAATGTCCTCAATGTAGTGCTCCCTTGAAACCGGAGACCAAGTTTTGTACCAAATGCGGCCATCGAATGGTTCCGGCGGAAAAAGCACCGGCTTCACCGCAACCGGAAGCGTCCGACTTGAATACGGTGAAGGGGCGTATTTATTGGAATATACAACCGGGGCAAGTTGCCCGGGTGATCAGTGAGGCGGAATTTGACTCTTATAATAAGATTCAAGGCATTATCATACCGGAAGGAACAACAGCATATATCCGGGCTAACGGGCGCACTATCGCTTCTATCAGCGGCGGTACTTATGATTTTACGGGTTCATCGGAACAAGCGATTAATAATGCGGGAAGAAATTTGCGGAAAGGATGGGAATTTATTGTCAATTTATTTAAAAGCCGCAAGCGGGAGGAGGGAGATAAGACCGGGGAGGAACTTTACCGGCAGCAGCAGAATGTGATTCAAGAAAACGCGAAGCGGGGAGCGGCTTTTTCAATTATCATTTTGTTGGACAAAGCGTTTCCGCTTCTCATCGGTTCCAAACAGCAGCAGATTGACGGGTACAAGGATTTTACCCCGATGAATATTCAGACCCGGTATCTCGATATGGAATTGGGCGTGAATGCCTATTTCAAGATTTCAGACCCGGAACGGTTTATCATTCACTATTTGACGGAGCGGCAGGTGCTGAACACGGCGTTTATCGTGGACGAGATAACCGATACCGTCCGTACGGTACTCCAAGATGCGTTGTATGACGTGGAACTCTCTTCCAATCGTATCCCGAAGGAACTTCACTCGATGTTAAAAGACAAGATTAACGCGGTTGCCGCCGAGGCGTTCTTCGGTGTGTCGGTCGTGCGTATCGTGGAGATTTCGGCGGCGAACGAGGATTTGGAGCGTTTCAGGGCGTTGAGTCGTGAATTGTATCTTTCAGAGAAAGAGTTGGATTACCTGCGTCGTTCCAATGAATTCAAGAATAGATTGTCCGATACCGTGAACGCGCAACGGTTGCATGAAGCCTCGTCCGATTTGGATTTGGACAAGCAATTGGAAGTGATCAATCATGACCGGTTGTTGCACGAAGATGAAGTGGAAAAATTCAAATATTTCCTGAAAAACGAGCGTATCGTGCGTGAGGCGCAGAATGATGACGAGCGTAACGCGGCTTTAGCGGAATTGGCCAAGACGGGCTTGATCCGTGAAGATGAAGTGTATGCGCTTCAGGATCAGTTGCAAACGAACAGCTACCAGCGGGGGATGGCATTCCAGATGATGCAACTTCGTGACGGTATCGAGTTCGAGCGTGTTCGTCTGGAAGGTGAAGCTGACAAGGCGGCAGTGATTATCAAGAAGGAACTCGAGTTGACCGGTTTACGTGACGATTATGACGACAGCCGTTTCTATAAAGAAGTTGAAAAACAGCGTACGCTTGCCGAAACTAATTTGGATTTGGAACAGCGTAGCCGTGATATGGACTATCAGGATGTCAAGCGTATGCACGATATGGAACGGGAGGATGACGATACCCAATTCCAACAGTTCATGGCGATGCAAAAGGGGGAGGAAGAAGGAAAAGAAAATCAGCGCCGGCATGAGGCGGAACTGGAACAAACGCGTTTGAAGAGTGCCGAGGAGTTGGAACGTCTGAAGTGGGAGAACTCCAAGGAACTTTCTGACGAGAAGGTGTGGGCGTTAAGCGGTGGCGATGCTGCCGTGGCGTATGCCGAGAACAGGTATAGCGCGGATGCCGAGCGGGAAGCGAGCGAACGTCTGGAAGCCCAACGGCGCGAGTTGGATGCGCGTCTGGAAGCGGAACGCGCGTCCCGTGATGCCGAGCACCGGGATAATCAGAGTCAGATGTTCGGGATGATGCGCGACATGATGGCTATGACCGGGGGTATTCAAGCCCAGAAAGCGGAGGAGCGGGATAGCCGGACACGGGAAAAGATGGAGGAAAAAGACCGTCAGTTGCGTGAACGCGATGAGCGTATTCTGCGGCAGGAGGGACGGATGGATACGGCTTACGACCGTGCGTTGGATTATAGCACCCGCGGTAACGCGCCCGCTCACCCGCGGCAGAACGCGGAGTCGGAACAGGTAGCACGGCAAGCGGGAGCGAAAACGGTTGCTTTTGTCGTGTGCCCGGAATGCGGGAAGCAGTTGGAAGCCGGAATCAAGTTTTGCGAGGATTGCGGAGCCGAGGTATAGCAAAAGAATTTCTCATTTCAAAGAGTTAAGGATATGACAATAATTCATGGAATCATAGAGTGTCGTTTGCAGCATGTCGGGTCGAAGTCGGAAGGCGTGAGAGCGGTTCTGAAAGGAGATGACGGCAGGACGTATAAACTCTATCGGGTTGGCATTTTACCTGCCGGGGATCCTTTTTTTATCCCTTATGACGGGATGCGGGTCGGGATTTCCGGAAACGCGGAGGAAGCGACAGGGAGTTTTTGTGTAACATCTATTCTATTGGATGACGGAACGGAAGTTTTTTCGCAACCGGTAGAACCTCCCGTTGCCGACGAGTCTGTTTAGTCCTATGTGCTGTACGAGTTTAAAGAAAAAAAATGAATTAAAAATACGAGATTATGAGCAAAAAGAGATATTGTCCGGAATGTGGTCAGGTAATGGAAACGGATGAACGTTTTTGTCAGGATTGCGGGGCAGAGGTACCGTGTGATCCGGATAAAGACCGTGCCGCGGCGGAGGCGGTTTTGAACGAGGTCAAGCCTTCGGACACGGAGGGATCTATCATCGGCGCGGGGGCGCGGGCAAACGTTACCGGGGGCATCAATAAAACTTCAACTACACATACTAATGTCAATACCTCCCATGTGGATAATTCCGCTACCGTCCATAATAACACGACGATAGTGATGGGAAAGGGGGAGATTGAATATTGTGAGGTATGCGGGAATCCTTTCGGGGAGAAACACGCTCGTTGTCCGAAATGCGGCAAACAGATATGTTTTGACTGTAAGGTGAAGAACAAGAATCGTTGCGTGGAGTGCGAGAAAAAGTCCGTGAACGAATACAGTGTCGCTTTTCAGCAATTGCTCTTGACGACGAACGGGAATATTGGTATTGCCGGACGGCAGATGATGAATCAGAAGGCGAGAGAGTTGGACGTGGAGGACTCGAAAGAGGCTATCGAGGAGGAGATGAATGAATTGTACAAACCGGTGGATAAGGCTGTACAACCCTTGGTTGGGGGTGCTGCAACATTCACGGGACAATCCGTTCAGCAAGCGGAAATAGCCGGAAAAGGCGTGGGAGCTTTAACCGGGGACAAACCTCTTCAGCCTCGTTCGACAAGCAAAGGGAAAAACAAGTGGCTTCCTGCGGTTGTTATCGTGTTTGTCGTGATTGGCGTTTTTTTCGTTTTTGGCAAGAAAGATAATTCTTCCAAAGAAACGGCTTCTGTTCCCCCGACGGAACAAAAACAGACGGTTTCTAAACAAGCGGCTCCGGCTGCGGAACAGAAAGCCGCACCACAGGTCACAACTCCGGCGAAAACGGAAAAAACGGCGGTAAAGGCTGAACAGCCCGTGGTGGCGAAGAAAGATGCTGATTATGATGCGGGAATGGCGGCTTATGATAAGAAGGAGGGGATTGAAGCCATTCGCCTTTTCAAGAAATCCGGCAGTGCGACGTCTTATTATATGCTGGGTAGGATTTATGAAAGCGGCTGCGGTAAAGTGGCTGCCAACGCAATGATGGCACGGCAGAATTTTAAGAAAGCTGCCGATATGGGAAATGAAGACGCGAAAGCGAAATTGAAATGAAAATAAAAAAACATATTAATAGAATTTACTAATGACTAAAATTGGCGCTATGTTAAAAATTGTTTTGAGTGTTGCCTTGTTCTGTGTTGTAGCAATTGCAGTTCAAGCTCAGGAAGTTAAGAAACCGCGTTTGTACGTGGAGTATTTCACGGAAGCGAATGGAGTATCGAAAGCGGACGGCGATAAAGTTCGTCAGGCGGTGATCGATGCCCTCAGCAAGACAAAGCGTTTCGAGTTGGTAGACCGGGATGTTGAAAGCTCTCTTAAAAAGGAAGAGGAACGCCGTTCCGACGAGAAAGCGATGGGAGATGAAAAAGCCCGTACACAAACCATGTCTGCCGCCGCCCATGATTATATCTTGAGCGGGAATGTATTGGGTTGTTCCGTGAAATCCGAACAAAAAGACGGCAAGACGATGTACACCTGTGTTTTGAATTATTCTGTCACGTTGACGGAAGTTACCACGTCAACGACTGTTGCAACCAAAGCGTTCGATCATTCACCTTCGGGGATAGGCGGTACCGTGGGTAAACTTTTGGATATGTCGGATTCGAAAGAAAAGGCAATTGCCGGTGCCGTTAATATGATTTCCAGTGATATTCAGGATTTCCTGATCAAGGAATTTCCGTTGGAAGGTACAGTTATCCCTTTGGACTATGAGGTGAAGAAGGACAAAATGGTAAAGTGTTACATTGATTTGGGGGCTGAACACGGGGTTAAGAAAGGAGATTATTTTTCCGTTTTGTCGCCCAGCGTAAGAGCCGGTCGCACGACTTACAGCGAAGTGGGGCGGTTAAGAGTGGAAGAAGTGGTAGACGGAACCATGTCGCAGTGTAAGGTGGTGCAAGGGGACAAGCGAGTGTTTGCCGCGATGGAAAGTTTTCAAGCACTGGATGAAGCGGCACAGAAGAAACAAGCTCTAAAGATTAAATCTACGGTGGCGCCTTTATTATCATTTTAATAGTCAGCTATGAAAAAAATAATTAGCCTATTTTGTGTACTATTATTCGGGGGTGTAATTTCAGTAAAGGCTCAGGATTATCTTCAGATTGTTTCTTTGGAATCGGATAACGGGACACAAGCTGTTTTTTCTTCCGCGGGGGCGGCTGAGAATAAAAAAGGGATTGAAACAGACGCTATAAAATCACTTATCTATACCTTGTTTTTTCAAGGTGTAGAAGGTGTTAATGACGGGAAACCTTTGGTTAGCAAGCCTAACGAGGCCTATACCAATTCGTTTTTTAATAATCAGGCGCGCTACGCTTCTTATGTGGCGCGTACCGAAGAGGCTGTCAAGGCCGCGAAGATTGGCGGACGTTACCAAGGGACGACGCGTGTCACGTTGCGCCTTCGCCAATTGATAAACGACGTGAGGAAGAACACGGGTTATGACCAGATGGTGGCGGAAACTCCTAAACCCCGCCTGCCTAAACCCACAATCATTGTTGTTCCTTACAAGAAGGAAGGCGAAAGTTTTCAAAGCATACTGGAGAATGACTATGATCTTCGTGTTGCCGTGGCTGCCGTGCAGAAAGGGTTTGAAGATTGTGATATTAAAACGAGGGATTTGCAGGGGACTATCGACGCGATGAAACGGCGTATGCAATACGAGGACAATGCCGGTGCGGCGGATTCCAATGATAAGCAGCTTTTGCTGTCGTCGGGTGCGGATGTGTATGTCACCGTGGATATGAAAAAGGATGTCACGGAACAGGATGCCCGCGTATCATTGATAATGAAGGCTTACGAAACGGCAAGCGGAACTATCTGGGCGTCGGAAGACGGGTGGACGAATCGTTTCCGTACCAGAGCCACGGATGTTTTGTGTTCTCATGCCGTTAAGGACAATCTTCCGAAGTTCTTGGAACAGATTGTTAAGAATTATTCTCAGCCGGCACGTGTCGTTTTGCAAATATCCATTAGCGGAAGTTCTATAAGTTCCTTGAACGATGCTTCCTGCTCTAATGGAGAGCGGATTTTGGATTTTATCCAGAATTGGTTGGATCGTAACGCTTTTGAAGGGGATTATCATATGCAGGGTATTATGGGAGAGTCGGCTATATTTGATTATGTCATGATTCCTATGCAAGACGAGAACGGTTACAAAATGACCGCGGACAAATTCGCCGGTCAACTGGGACGGCAACTCAAAGAACAGGGTGTTTCCGCCTCTTATCGTATCGAGGGCGGCACGATTTTGCTGATGCTGGATTTGTAGAGAGTAATAACAGTTAAAAGAAAAGGATTATGCGAAAGATTATTTTAAGCTTGTTGCTTTCCGTGTACGGTGTTTTTCAAGCCGGAGCGCAGGAACCCGAATGGGTAAACAAGCGTCCGACTTCGCCGGATATGTATATCGGCATAGGCATGGCATCGCTGACAGAAACCGACTACATGAAAAAGGCCACTCAAAATGCTCTGTTGGACATTGTTTCACAGATAGCGATAAAACTTGAAAATAATTCTTTTTTACATCGGGTGGATGTAGACGGGAAGTCGCGCGAGATGTTCGAGGACAAGATACACGGTTCGTTGGCGGCTTGGATAGAAGGGCAGGAGTTGAAGGATACCTACCAATCCGGACAAAAATACTACGTGTATTATGTTCTGGATAAAAACGTGTATGCCCGGAAGGCGGAGGAACGCAGGCAGCAGGCGATAAAAACGGGTATGGATTACCTGCAAAAGGGACGTGCCGCGGAAGAAGCCATGAATCTCACGCAAGCCGTCCAGCTTTACGGTAAAGGACTTGAAGCCGCGGAACCGTGGGTGTTTATGGATTTGACGACGGACGAGGGGGGAAGGTCTGTAAATGTTCCCGTTGAACTTTACAATGCCTACATGAATGTATTCAGCGGTATGGCTATTACCACGAATGTCGTTCAAGTGGAAGGGGAGGCTTTCAAGGCGGTTGCTGAGCCTATTGCCGGGTGTCTTTCAAAGAATGGCGTTGTTGTTCCCAATGTGAAGTTGAAAGCGTCGTTCGTGTCCGGTAGCGGTGCCGTGTCGCCTGCCATACAGACGGATCACACGGGGACGGCTGAATTTTACGTGACGAATATCACGTCTAAAGAAGATGTGCAGGAGTTATGCGTTTCTATTGACGAGTCGTTCACGGACGCTCTTCCTGAAGCGTATCGCCGGCTGTTACAAAATCAAACGTGGCCGGCTGCCAAGGTTTCTATTCTGTTGAAAAGTGCCCCGATCACGGCTTACTTGTATGTCAACGATAATGACTTGGAAGGATGTGAACGCCATATCAGCAGTTTATTGACCAACAATTATTTCACGCTGTCGGAAGACCCGGATGCTCCACAATGTTTTGTCGATTTGTCAACAAAAATGGAGATGGGGGAAATGGTTACCGGTGGTATTTATGATTTGAATGCGTGTTATTGTACACTCGTTCTCAAGATTTATAATAACAAGAATCAGCAGATGTTACTAAACTATTCGGTGAATCGCGTGAAAGTTCTGGTACCTATCAGTAAGTCTGCGGAAGAAACTATTTCAATGTGTGTGCGGGAAGTTATGAAACGTGTCAACCGTGAATTACCGGACCGGATTAAAAAATTAAAAATCAATTAAAATGTAAGATTATGAAACATTATGCCTTGTGGGTAATATTTTTAGTTCTGTTTTTCTCGTTAGTCGGTTGCGGCTCATCGAAGAAAGTACAGGAAACATCTCCCGTATCCACTTTTATCATGCCCGGTTCCGAATATGTCAGCGGCAACGGTGTGCTTCGCGGATGGGGTTCCGGGAAGTCCGACAGCGAGGCTTCTGCCCGGAAGAAAGCACAGATGATGGCTTCCGCTGAATTGGCCGCCATGTTGTCTAAAACCGTGGAGGCTACCGTTGAAGAATACACCACGGTGCTGTCCGAGGGGATGTCGTCCGCGTCCAAATCTTTGCTTCAGGACAAGACGAAAGTAACGGTGAAAAAGACTTTGGTGGGGGCTACTATTGTATTCGACCGTTGGACACAGGATGAGCAAACCGGACAATACACGAATTATATTGTTCTGGAACTGAAAGGAGCTGAATATTTGGATGCTCTTTACAAGGAATTAGGCAAAAATAACGAGGATTCTATTGATAAAGAATTGTTGCAACGCCTTTTCTTGAAGTCTATTGACGAAAACGCGAAAAAGTAAAATATTTCCCCTGCCCGGAGAAAAGAAGGGCAGGGGGACTATAATTCGTTCACGAGTTTATAGCCCGTGGCAAATTCATTTTGTATCGCGATGGTTTTATCTGCCTTTAGTTTTTTATTCAGCAGGCAGACATACCGGGTGAGCGATTTCTCTTTGTCGGTGGAATAAATGTTCCAGAGGGTTTCGCACATTTCTACCGTGGAGATTACTTCGTTGATACGCAAACAGAATAACCATAGTATTTTGGCTTCCATGCCTTTCAACTCTTCCTTTTTGCCGGAGATGACGAGCAGGCGATTGTTTTTGTTGAAAGTGGTGGTGGGGGACAGGTGGAAAAGTCCCTGTTCTTGTTCTTTGTTCAGACGGCGGGTTCTGGCAATGGCCTTGTCCACACGCGCCCGCACCTCGTCAACGCTGCAACCTTTGACAAGATAATCGTCAGCCCCCTCGTACAGGGCGTGATTGTGATTGGCGGAACTGAGGATAACGATGGGTACTTGATCGCCGGTTTCACGGACAAGGCGGATGAGTTCGTGCCCGTCTTTCCCCGGTAAATCCATGTCAAGCAGTAGCAGATCCCATTTTCCCGTTTCGTATAAGCGCCACGCCTCGTTACCTTCCGGGGCGACTTTCACGGAGAATCCCGCTTCTTCCAGTATTTCCGTGTATACCGCCGCCGCCGTGGCGTTGTCCTCGGCGTACAGTATTTTTATTTTTTCCTCCATTTGCTAATGTATATAGTGAATGTAGAACCTTTTCCCGGGGTACTGTTTACCGTGATTCTGCCTTTGTGGGCTTTCACCACGTTGTAGACGTAATTGAGTCCCAAGCCATATCCTTTCTTCCCGTGGGCAGGCTCTCCTTTATTGACTTGATAATATTTATTGAATATGTGTTTCTGTTGTTTTTTAGGTATTCCGACGCCGTTATCCCTGACTTCGATAACGAGGGTTCCTCTTTTCTGATAGCATATGACGGTGACGTGAGGTGCTTTACCACTGTATTTTACAGCGTTATCGAGTAGGTTCTGGATTGCTCCCAGCAGGTAGAAATGGGAAACATACGCGGTTTCCGATTCCACGAGGTAGCGCAATTGCAGTTGAAGGTCTTTTTGCCCGTGGTTCGCGAGGCGTTGTTTTTCGAGCAGGGCGAGTAATTCATCTTTTAAGTTGAATTCACTTCTGTTGATTTGAAGATGAGCGAGCCCGCTTAATGTTTTCAATAATTGTTGGGAGCCTATTTTTAAACGGTTGGCTTCTTCCTGTATAAGGTGGATTTTCTTTAAACCTTGTTCGTCTTCCGGGGCGATGGATTTTCTTTCGACAAGTTCGGCAAGCGTGGAAATACTGCTTAGCGGGGTTTTCCAGTCGTGTACTACTTGTTTTATCATTTGTTCCTGCAAGCGGGACAGGTGTTGCTGGGCGTGTGACAAGTATAGCAACCCGAACACGAGCAACAAGGTCAGAGCCACGATGGCAAGCATATCCTGCCATGATTTTTCCAGCAGGTACGCGAACGGAAAGTTGTAGTGAACAAGCAGAACTTCGCCGGGTGTGTCCGCTATCGGGTAGGCTTTAGCGTGAATCATTTTCGCTGTGTTTTCCCTGTTGCGGGAATAGTGAAAAAGTTCCAAACCACTGCTGTCTATTTGTTGAATAACAAAATGAACGGGGTAATGCGTGCTTCCGTGTAGAAGGCTGTCCAGTTGTACAAAGGTGGGGACAGGGTCGGGATGGATGTCCGATAGTGACAATGCCTTGATGTTATTGTCAATGATGGAGTCCACGTGTATTTTCCACTGTGTTTTCTCGTTCTCGTATAGTTTGATTCCGGAAAATAGCTGGTTGATCCACAACAATATGAATATTGCGGATGTGATATATCCTATTATCCTTAAATCATGCTTCATATACACCTTTATTGTGTCGTTCCAACAAGTTTACAATAAATGGCCGGTGAAAGTATGCTGTTTAGACGACGGGGTAAAAGTAATTATTTCAAGTTGATTTTGCAAGGACATGAAATTATCACTTGGCGACTTGTGCCATCCATAACTTGAATGGTTCTGCTTTAGGCGAAGGAATGGATTGTATTAACCGGAATAATTGTTCGGTATCAGCGACATCCGTCATGTGATTTTTCCCGTCAGACGAGTGTATTTTTTGGGGTTTGGACTATCCGTTAAGACAGCCACTACATCCACAATAGAGAAATACCATTCCTCTTTGTCACTATCCCATACGGTACGAACTTTCTTTTCTTCGAAAACTTTTATCGCGTTTTGTCATGATATCTTGTTTTGCACTACGTAAAGATAGCTATTTGGAATGATTTATCTTAATAATAGATTAGCAAATTCGGTTACCAAGGTAACTTTTCTTCAATTAGTACTACTGAAAATTACAATACTTTTAGACGTTTCTTTAGGATGAGGTTATCTAAGTTTGTAGCGTAATAATAACTAAAACTGAACGCGTATGATAACCTTGGAAAATATTAATAAGACGTTTTACACGAAAGAAGTAGAAACCCGGGCATTGGAAGATATTAATCTGACGGTGGAAAAGGGTGAATTTGTTGCTATCATGGGACCTTCCGGTTGCGGGAAGAGTACGATGTTGAATATCATGGGACTGTTGGATAAGCCGACGAGCGGCTGGGTGATTATTGATGATGTGCGGGCGGATTCACTGTACGACAAGGATATGGCACGGATACGAAACCAGAAGTTGGGTTTTATATTCCAAAGTTTCCATTTGATTCCCTCGTTGAATGTCTTGGATAATGTTTTATTACCCATGCTGTACCGCCGGGGAACTTCCCATTCGGAGGATAAAAAAAGGGCTTTGGAGATATTGGGTAAGGTGGAGTTGTCACATCGGTTGAAACATTTCCCCTCGCAATTGTCCGGTGGTCAGTGCCAGCGCGTGGCAATTGCAAGAGCCTTGATCGGACAACCGAAAGTAATTTTTGCCGATGAGCCGACGGGTAACCTTGACAGTAAAATGGGAGCGGAGATCATGGATATTCTGATTCGCTTGAATCAAGAGGGAACAACTATCGTGATGGTGACTCATGACGAGAAATTGGCACGGGAAACGGGACGAATCATACGTTTGTTTGATGGAAAGCTAGTGTTATGAGAAGGGTGTTTTTCTGATAAATTTTCAGTTATGGGTAAATTACGAATTTATTTTAAACCGATATGGTACAATATCATGCACCATAAGGCGTATGCCGGGTTTTGTGTGTTCGGGACGATGTTGACGTTTGTGTTTATCACGATATTGTTGCAGGTGACGAACGTGATAGTGGGGAATACGCCGCCAGCAACGAAGGCTGACCGTATCGTGAGGGTGAATGCGGGGATTTGGGATGAACGAAGAGAGGTCTTTTTTGAGCGGAAAGATGTTGAAGCCATGATGAATAATGTTGTGGGGTATGAAACGTACACTTGTTCTCATAGCCAAAATGGTAATATTATATTGAATAATAAATTACTGGATAATAGTGTGTTGTTTGTTGATGCGAAATATTGGGATGTTTTTCAATACAAGTTTATCAAGGGGCGACCGTGGAATAAGGAGGAGAGCAGACAGCCTTATGTGGTTATTAACGAGAGTTTCGCTATGAGTTATTTTGCCACAGATGATGTGATTGGTAAGGAAATAGAGTTTCAAGAGATAACGTATAAGGTGTTGGGGGTGGTTGAAGATGTATCCATGTTTGCTTATGGTGGTAATAGCCCTGTGTTGGCTCCGGAGAGTTTTAGTGACTTTTTGATGGGAAGACGGATTGTAAACATTCATGTTTTATTCCCGGAAGGGATGTCGGTGGAAGAAATGAAAAAGAGGTTGACAAACGGTTTTAATATTTGGGCAGAAATGGCATCTTGGGGGAGTAAGGCTCAGGTTCGTTATTTTTCTACGATACAAGAACTTCTGGCTGAAGATTATGGAGGGGATTTGTTGTTGGTTGGTGTTGGAGGAATCCTTTTTATTCTGTTGTGTATCCCGTTATTGAATATTGTTTTATTGAATATGGCGAACACAAGTGTTCAAATTGCGGAAATAGGTGTGAAGCGGGCTTTGGGGGCTAATCGTTTTGTGGCTTTCATGATGATATTGTCAGAGAATTTTGTTTTAGTTATAGCGGGATTGGTCGGGGGTATTATACTGGTATATCCTGTTTTGCAGTGCATGGGACTATTGTATTTAGATGAGGATGCCTTCGGAGCATTGGCTGTAATGCCTCAATTGGATTGGATGATAATTTTATTTGTTGTCGTGCCTTTGTCTATTTTGTTTTCGTTGATTGCCGGGGGGATTCCTGCTTATTTGAATGTAAAACGCCCTATTGTGGAAATGTTGAAAGGAGGTTCTTCATGTTGAAACATATATTCGTGTTATTTTTTAACCAGAGAAAAAAGTACACGGGAATTCTCGTGGGACAAATGCTTGTGTTTGTCGTGTTATTGTATTGTTTGATGGCTGTTTTCGAGGCAATTCAACGATATTATATGCCCGGTATGTTGGAAACGGATAACGTGGTTTATTTTTCTAATTTTAGACGAGGAGCAAGGGGAGTTATTGACGGAAATTATAGTGATGACGAAAAAATAAATAGTTTGTGTAAGCGTTTGGAAGCCTGTTCCATGGTGGAGGCTGTAGCTCGAACGAGATTTTTTGTTCCCTATTTGGAGGAAGAGCGAAATTATTTTTGGAGTTCTGTCAAGGTTGGAGGTAACGAGATAGATGTTGGGATTAAATGTGCGGAAGAGAAAGCGATGCTTGTTTTTCGTCCCGTTTTGGAGGAAGGACACTGGGTTGAAGAAAAGAATTTGGAGGATGGATCGATACCCGTGGTGGTAACCCGGCAATTGGTTGAGAAGGCTGGTTGGGTAAATGCTTTGGGCAAAAAGATTTATGGTTTTGGTGGTGAGTTTACAGTGGTAGGGGTGATAGCGGGATTAAAGAATCATCCTTTGTCGCAACCTCGTCCGATATTGATATTCCCTTATTCTTTTCGTTCAAATGACCGGGGGTGTTGCGTACGAGTGAAGGCGGGAGAGATGGATAATTTTCGTGATTATTTGTACCGGGAGTTTTACAAAATATTCGAGAAGGGAAAAGACGGGTTGACTGTTGTAGATCTTGAAAAACTTAAAAGAGTGCGTTTGCGTCCGGATTTTTTAATGTTGATTAGTCTGCTTGTTCCTACCGGATTTTTACTGGTATTTGCTTTCATGGGTACGTTCGGGATATTTTGGCTTTATTCCACAAAGCGGAGAAAAGAGTTCGCTTTGCGGTTGGTGGTGGGTTCTACTTCCCGAAATTTGTTCCGATTTATCATTTTAGAAAGTATTCTACTAACGATGATGGCATTGGTGCCGGGATGCATTTTGTTCTGTTGGGTGTATTCGTTTTCGACGGTGAATTTGATGGCGTTAGGGACGGCAGCCGGAGTGATGATGTTGTTCTCGGTGTTTAGTGCGTGGTGGCCTGCTTATCAAGTATCTAAGGTAAATCCGATAGAGGCGATGCGGGAAGAATAATTAAAATATGCGATTATGAATAAATTGAAGAATTATATCCAATCGGCGGTATACAGTATCATGCATAATAAGGCTTATGCTTTGTTCTGTATCATTGGTACGGCGTTTACGTTCGTGTTTGTTGCTATAGTACTACAACTCGTGTATGATGTGGCTGCTGCCAGTAAAGCTCCTTTCGTTAACGCGAAAAGGGTGATTGTGTTTAGTCGTTTCAATAATGTAAAAGGAGAGGATATAGGAGGAATCTATGCTGGAAGTACTTCTTGGTTGATGGAAAAAATAAAAAACAAGGAAGATTATTTCATGTATTATTATAGTTCGGGTGAGGTGTCGGCAAATGATATATATAAGAATTCTTATTTTGCTTTTGTAAATGGGGGATATTGGAAGATAAATCAGTTTGATTTTATTGAAGGACGGGCTTTCACGGAAGAGGAATGTCAAAACAAAGCAGCTTACGCGGTGGTGAGGGAAGATGTGGCGAATAAATTTTTTAGGAAAGGTGAAGCTATCGGGCAGAAAATGGATATTCAAGGTCGGGAATACACTGTAATTGGCGTTGTAAGTACTTATTCTGTTACTGCGATACAAGCGGATGGGATTTGGGTTCCTTATGTTTTTAATAGTTTTTCTCCGCGGGGATTCGGGTATTATGATCTGGGTGTTTTATTCCCTAGGGATATTTCTATCCAAAGTGCTAAAGAACATGTTGCCGCGGCGATCAAAGAATATTGGGATATGATTCATATCGAGGTGAATATGACGCCGGATAAGTTATATACTTTTCAAGAAGAACGAATTTATAATTTTGGTATTGATTTATATTCTTACGGGATACCCGTTGCTATTCTTTTACTGTTGATGATACCGGCAATAAATATTGTCACGTTGAATATGGCTAACGTGGATAATTATACGACAGAGATTGCTTTGAAGCGAGCTTTGGGTGCTGGTATATTCGATTCGTTCGTGCAGGTAATGACGGAGATATCCATACTGGTAATTATTGGAGCGATTTTAGGGGTGTGTCTGACGTTCCCGATAGCGGATGGGATAAGTATATTATTTTTCAATAGTGGAGAAGATGGACAGGTTTCTCTGGTCGAGAATTTGGATTTCTTCGTTGTTCTATGTGGAGTGTTTCCTCTTGCTCTGTTGTTTACGCTTTTGTCCGGCAGTATACCGGCGTATATGATAGCTAAGAGTAATATTAATATTATGTTGAAAGGAGGTTCAAAATGATACGACATATATTAAAAATACTTTGGTATAACAGGAGAAAATATACCGGGGTGTTGATTGAACAGGTGTTGATATTTATTATTTTGATGGTGAGTTTGGTGTCGTTATTTGAAGCGATTAGTAAATACAGGGAACCGGGTTTGTTAAACACGGATAACGTGATACTTTTCGGGTATATGCTACATGGTGGTGGCGGCGGACAAGGTATGAGTCGGGAGGAACAGTCGGAAGTTGCTCGTTGTATGGATGTTATTATTGAAAAAATGCGAAAAGAGCCGTTTGTAGAAGCGATAACCGAGAGTGTGGGGCTTGCTCCTTATTTGCGGTCGCACCGATATTATGTCGAAATGTATGGCGATACCGTGAGAGCGGATGGTAAGGCTGTCGGGGTTATTGTGAGATTTGCGGATAAAGCGGCAAAAAAAGTGTTCAATCTGGAGTTGGAAGAGGGAACGTGGATAATCGAAGGAACTTTAGAGGACGGTTCCTATCCGGCTATTGTCAGTCGTCAATTGATGGATAAATTAGGATGGCATGACGCGATGGGGCGGAAGTTGCAGATGGGAAACACGTTTACGGTTGTGGGTATTATTGCCGGAATAAAGCAAAGTGTGTTTGCGGATAGTCCGGAGTCAATCATTGTTCCTAAAGAGATAGTGTCGCGATATGGATACAATGAATGTTGTGCTAAAATTAAATCGGGATTTGAAGATGAATTCCACGCTTGTTTCAGTAGAGAGTTTAAGCGTATGGGGTTGGCAAATAAGGCTGTACAAACTTGTTCTAGTATGGAAGATTCAAAAATAGGCTCCATGTATGACACGGTTTCCAGCATCGTGATGCAGGTTGTTCCCACGAGTTTTTTGCTGCTTTTCGCTTTTATCGGGACTTTCGGGTTGTTTTGGTTAAATTCTAAAAAGCGGAAAGTGGAGTTTGCTTTACGTGTGGTTGTTGGTGCAACCAGAAACCGTTTGGTGAGTCTTGTTGTTTTGGAGAGTTTGATATTGAGCGTGATGGCGGCATTGCCGGGAATCTTGCTGTTCTGTTTCGTGTATGAATGGACGGCGGTACACGTGATGACCGTAGGGATAACTTTTGTTATCATGGTTTTGTTCTCGGTGTTTAGCGCGTGGTGGCCTGCTTATCAAGTATCTAAGGTAAATCCGGTAGAGGCGATGAGAGACGAGTAATTTGTAAAATGGAAATTGTATGAAGACGTTTTTGATGATAGGCTGGTTATTGTTCGTGTTGTCTGTGGCAGGGCAGCAGGAAGAAAGGGTGATTTCGCTGGAGGAAGCGATACGTTTGGCGCAAGAGCAGTCATTGGACGCGATGGTGGCGAAGAGTCAGTTGCGGGCGGCGTATTGGCAGTACAGGAATTACAAGGCGGATTTGTTACCGAACGTGAAGTTGGCGGGGACATTGCCGAGTTTCAACAGGACATTGTCGAGTTATCTGAAGGAGGACGGGACGTACAAGTATGTTTCGAGTAATTCGATTTCAGAACAGTTGTCACTGTCCGTGACGCAGAATATCCCGTTGACGGGGGGACAGTTGTCTTTGCAGTCGCAGTTGGAACGGGTGGATCAGTTGGACGGGAACAAAGAAACGGAGTACATGAGCGTGCCTTTTAACGTGGTGTTCTCGCAACCGTTGGTGACGGCGAATCCCTTGAAGTGGAGCATGAAGATCGAGCCGGAGAAGTATAAACAGGCGCGGCAACAATTCGCGGTAAGCATGGAGAGCGTGTCGGTGCAGGCTATCTCTTATTATTTTGATTTGTTGCTGGCGATGATAAACGTGAATATTGACAAGCAGAATTTGAAGAGTTCCGAGAAGCTGGTACAGATTGCCCAAGGGAAGCGGGAGCGGGGATTGATTTCCGATAATGATTTGTTGCAGTTGAAACTGAATTACTTGAACGCTTCGTCTTCCTTGATACAGACGGAACAGGCGTACGAGCAGAAGATGTTTGCCTTGCGGAACTATTTGGGGTATAACGATCGGGTGGTGATCGTGCCGGAGATACCGGGGGAGTGTCCGGAAATCGAGGTGACGTTCAAACACGTGATCGAATTGGCGAACAGGAATAATCCTTTCCGTTACGAGGTGGTTTGCCGTTTGTTGGAAGCACAGCAGCAAGTGGCGGGGGCGAAAGCCGGACGGGGTTTTCAAGCGGATATTTACGCCTCTATCGGGTTCACGGGAAGTGATAAGAACTTTAAGGACACGTACAATAACCTGCGCAACCGGGAATCGGTGAGTCTGGGAATCAGTATTCCTTTGCTGAACTGGGGAAAAGGCAGGGGACAGGTGGAACTTGCCCGTTCCCGGGAAGAGATTGCCAAGATGCAGGTGGAACAGGATATGCAGGCTTTCGAGCAAAACGTGTTGACCACGGTGAAACAGTATCAGGAGCAGAACCGGTTGAACGAGATCGTGCGTCTGGCGGATACCGTGGCACAGAAACGATACAAGACGGCGTACGAGACTTTCGTGCTAGGGCAAATCAGTGTGCTTGACTTGAACACGGCACAGACGGAGCAGGATAATGCCCGGCGCACGTATATCAGCCAATTGTATTCGTCGTGGGTGTATTTTTATAACCTGCGGAAATTGACATTGTATGATTTCGAGAAGAAAGAAGATATTATTTACCAACAAGAAAAATATTGAAGTATGGATCAGGCTATTTCTCCGGAGATGAAGAAACGACGTAAAAAGAAATTGATAATAAAAGTCGTTATTACCGTGATGGCAAGCGTGGGGATGTTTTGGTTTTTGGTGGGCGTGTTTCAGCCCAAGATACGGGGTGCGGAGGTGAATTTCGGGACAGTGGACGAGGGAGCCGTGGAGGTTTCCGTGTACGCCACGGGGAAGGTTGTGCCTTTTGCCGAGGAGATTGTGACTTCGCCGGTATCCTCGAAGGTATTGGAGGTGTACAAGAAATCGGGTGACCGGGTGGAGAAGGGGGAACCGTTGTTGCAGTTGGATCTGGAAACGATCCGGACGGATTATGAAACCAAAAAGGAGTCGCTGGAGATGCAGTTGAGCAAATTGGATTTGCAACGAAAAACGATAGCGAGTGATTTGGCGGAGATGAAGATGCAAATTGATATCGACGAGATGATGTTGAAACGTACGTTGGTGGCGTTGAATAACGAGCGCTATCTGGATAGTATCGGGGCGAGCACTCAAGAGAAAGTGAGGGAGGCGGAGTTGAATTACACGGTGAAGCAGATGCAGCAGGAGCAACTGAAGCGCAAGTTCGAGAACAAGCAAAGTGCCTCTCGATCGGAAATCCGGTCGTTGGAATTGGATTACAAGATAGCCAAAAAGAATATTGACTTGTTGTACAAAACGTTGGGTGAAGCGCAGGTACTGGCACCACGTTCTGCCACGTTGACGTGGATTAACGATCAAGTAGGTTCTTCCGTGTCACAGGGAAGCAATCTGGCGATATTATCCGATTTGTCGAGTTTTAAAGTGGAAGGGGAGATTGCCGATAGTTATGCGGATAAGATTACCACGGGTAACCGGGTGAACGTGGTGATCGGGAGCGAGAAACTTGCCGGGACAGTCGGGAATGTCACTCCCTCGGTGAATAACGGGATTATCAAGTTTGTCGTGTTCCTGACGGAGCATAGCAACACCCGTTTGCGTTCCGGGCTGAAAGTGGATGTGCATGTTACCCACGCCATGAAAGACGACGTGTTACGAATCCCGACGGGAGCTTATTACATGGGTAAAGGCGATTACGATATGTGGGTAGTGAACGGCGACCGTGCCGAGAAACGAAAAGTCGTGCTGGGCGAGAGTGGTTTTGAACACGTGGAGGTCGTGCAGGGACTGACTTCGGGAGAGAAAGTGATATTGTCGGATATGGGAAGGTACCGGGATAAGGAGGTGCTGTATATAAAATGATCGCCCGCGGCAGTTACGGGTTTTATCTAAGTATATTTCGGCAAAATACTTATTTTACCGAAATATACTTAGATAAAAATGAGTTTTTTTTGAAATATGTTTCGGTAAATTGAATAGATAGTTGTAATTTTGTGGGGAAAATATCGTATAAATTCAATTTAATATGGAAAAGACACTTATTCGTCAGAATCCACAATGGAGCAATATAGATTTCAAAGATTTGTGTAATAGAGATATTATGGCGAATCTATTGAAAAAAAAGAATCTGCGTCACGTGCAAATCCTAACAGGGGTTCGTCGTTGTGGTAAATCTACGATTTTCAAGTTGTTAATAAATGATTTATTGGCTACAGGAATAGAAGGTAAGGAAATTTTAGTACTGAATCTGGATGATCCTCAATTTATTCCTTTTTGGGATAGTTCATCCAAACTTTTTAGTGTGATAGAAAATGCCGAGAAGTTGACGGGTATTAAGGTTAAATATCTGTTTTTAGATGAGGTGCAACACATACAGGATTGGGAACTTTTTGTGAAAAGTGTTTATGATAGTAATTTGTTTACTAAAATATATATAACCGGTTCTAATTCTAATTTATTGCAGAATCGCTTTTCTGCTTTACTATCAGGTCGCTATTTTGAGAATGAAGTACGTCCGTTTTCTCTTTCTGAAGTACTTCGGGCAAAAGGATTTTCTACTTTGCTTGATTGCTATCATAACACACCGGATGTCTTGCGTATTGTAGATAGTGTTTTATTGTATGGTAGTTTTCCGGAAATTGTGTTGAGTGATGTCGATGAGAATATCAAGTTGGAATTATTGAAAAGTTATTTTGATTCCATTGTGCAGAAAGATTGTATTATCTATAATAATATTCGCGATACTTATTTGTTTTATCGCCTTGTCAACTATTTGTTACAATACGTGGGTAATCGTTTTTCAATACCCACGGTAGCTAAAGCGTTGAAAAGTAACGAAAATACAATTTTGACTTATTTGAACTACCTGTGTGATAGTTATATTTGTTCGGATGTGCGTAATTTTTCCTATTCATTGAAAGAAACGAATCGTTCGCAGCATAAATGTTATTGTATTGATAATGGGTTAATTGTGGCTAACGTGTTTCGTTATTCACCGCAGAGTGGGAATGCCTTGGAAAACTTGGTCTATAATGAGTTGAAAAACAAGGGGTATGAAAACATATCGTTTGATAATAGTAAGACGGAATGTGACTTTATAGCATACAAAGATGGTGAAGCACATTGTTTTCAAGTATGTTATGAATTAAATGAAATGAATAGCATGAGGGAATTAAAAGGTTTTGTGACTGATGTGGTTTCATTGAAATCAAAGACACTGATTACGTATAATCAAAAAGACACTTGTGACGATATAAAGGTTGTTCCTATCTGGGAATGGGTTATTAGTGGAAGTTAAAAGTGAATAGCTAAAAACTAAAGGTTAGAATACACTTGTAGTTTTTAGCTATTATTTTCAGTTCATCAGATAATCTTGAATCCAAGAGTCAAGTTCCATGATTTCGGGGCTTTGATGCCGTCACCGAATTTCTTTAAACCGAATTCGTAGTCGATATCGAAAGTAACTTTCCATACATCTACACCGGCGCCGACTTTACCGTTCCACATCATCTTGTCGGTGTCAAACATATCTTTTTTAAGTTTTTTTGTTGTGAAAGAGGCTACCGGACCAACGAATCCGCGAAGTTTGAAGATCGGGAGTTCCAGTATATGGTAACCGACCATAACCGGAATGTCAATAGAGCTGTATTTGAATTTCCCGATATTTCCGGCGGTAACTTTACTTTCCTTGTGAGCGAAGTTTAAAGCCGGTTCCAGATAAATACTTCCGAAATTGATTCTGGCAAAGGCACCGATCATGTATCCGCCGTGGGATTCTACTTTGTACTCTTTTGCTTTGATTTTCGCATCGTTCCAACCGCCGTGGATACCCAGACTGATAGGGAGGGATTGAGCCATGGTAGTTAAACCGATAAGGCTGAAGAACGCTAAAATTACAATCTTTTTCATACTGTTCTTTTTTGTGTGATTAAATAAATTGTTGCTATTTATATTCTATCCGTTTAAATTCCGAGAGGATGATGCCGGTGGCAACGCCCACGTTCAGGGATTCCGTCGAATAGGGGCTGTGTGCAAAGCTGGGGATTGTTATTTTTCGGGTAACAAACCTTTCTATTTCGGGACTGATACCGTTCCCCTCGTTTCCCATGACGATAAATCCTTTCGTTCGAAGTTCAGTCCGGTAGATGTTTTCTCCTTCCAGAAACGCCCCGTAACAGGGGAAATTCTGATCCACGAATCGCGGGATAAATTCAACAAGATCCAAGTAGAACACGTTCACCCTGAAAATTGCACCCATACTCGCTTGAACGGATTTCGGGTTAAAAATGTTCGCACAATCATGGTCACAAAACACGTGCCTAACTCCAAACCAATCACTCAAGCGGAGAATCGTGCCGAGATTACCGGGATCTTGAATACCGTTGAGCACGATGCTAAGCTCATTTTTTATTTCTTCCGGCGAGTGTTCTTTGACCGGAATCTGTGCCAAAGCGATTACTTCGGGGAGGGATTTGAAGTTGGAAACTCGTCCCATTTCAATTTCGTTGACTTCTATCGTGTTGTATGACTGTGCTTTTTGCCTGTTGCGTTCAATCCACGAGGGACGGGCGATCAAGGTGTCAACCTTCATGTCGGAAAGGAATAATTCCTGCACGAGTTTTTCACCCTCTATTTTGAACAAATTATATTTTTCCCTGAATTTCTTTTTTTCAAGGTTTTGGATTATATTTGTTAAGTGTTTACTAAGCATACTTTTCAAGTTTGCTGATTAGAATTAAAACACAAACATAGTATTTTTTTGAGATTTTTGAGCATGCGTGGAGCGTACAAGATAAGTTTTATTCTTTTTATATTCTACTTCCTGTATTCGTGTTCCCCGACGAAGTATGTCGGGAAGGATGAGTATTTGTTGGATCACGTGAAGGTGAAAGTGGATGATTACAAGCTGAATAGGAGTGATGTGAGGCGGAGTATACGACAAAAACCGAACACCCGGATTCTGGGTACCGTGCGGTTCCATTTGGGGCTTTATAATTTAAGCGGACGGAACGAAAAAAAGAAATTTAATCAATGGTTGCGTCGTATCGGGGAGGCTCCCGTGATTTACGATCCCTTTTTAACGAAACGGAGTGTCGAGCAAATAGAATTATTCCTTCACAATAAAGGATTCTATCAAGCGGAAGTGCATGATACGGTGTATTACAAGAAGAAAAGGGCGAACGTGGAGTATAAGGTGAAAGTCGGTCCCGTGACCTCGATCGAGAGTATAAAATTTGATGCCCCCGAAGGACGGCCGGAAAATCGGATCGCGGAAGAAAGCGGTTTAATGGCGAATTACCGGAGAGACACGGTGAACACGCTGTTGGAGAAAAATGCACCTTTGGATTTGGACGTGCTGGACGACGAGCGGGAAAGGATCACGAAAGCGCTTCGGGAAAAAGGGTACTTCAACTTCTCGAAGAATTTTATTCGTTTTATGGCAGACACGTCGACTGTGAAAAAAGAGAATATGGCAAAAGTCTTCGTGCGTATTGTCGAGAATGCCGTGGACAGTAATGCCTACAAGCGTTATTTCGTGCGGAATATCAGCGTCAACTTTGACTATGATCCTCTCGTGAGCGCGGAACAGGTTGCTGCGACCTATAATTCATTGGTGTATAACGGGTACACGATATTGTACAAGGATAAGTTGAAAATCAAGCCGAAGATGATTATCGAGACGATACAGTTGCAGCGAATGGAATTGTACGATGCGCAACGGGTGATTGATACTTACGTGCGTTTACAGGCGTTGAATCTTTTCAAGCTGGTGAATATCGACTTCAAAGAGGTGGAATCCGACGGGGAGGTGAAAGCGTTGGATTGCACGATACAGTTGTCCCCCGTGAAAAGACAGTCATATAACGTGTTCTTGGAAGGAACTCATAATTCGGGTAACTTGGGAGTCGGGGGAAACTTCACGTATAACCACCGTAACGTGTTTCGGGCGGGCGAGAATATCTCTGCCAGCGTGTGGGGAAGCCTGCGTAAGGAGCAAGTGAACGGGGAGGGAAAATTATTTAATACCACGGAGATCGGGGCGGAATTGAAACTCGTGACGCCGCAGTTCTGGATGCCTTTCTTGCGGATGAAAGATTTCCGTCGGAATTATGCCCCGAAGACGTCGATATCTTTCTCTTACAGTTATGAATACACGCCTTATTATACCCGTTCGATTGCCAACGCCCGGTTCGGTTACTTGTGGCGGAAAGCGGATAAGAAATGGCGGTATAATTTTGATTTGATCGATTTGAATTACGTGTTGATGAAGGATGTCGACAAGAGTTTTATTGACGGGCTGAAAAATGAGTATATCAAGAATGCCTACACGGACCACATGATTCTTTCGGCCGTGTTCTCCGCGACCTTTACCGATCAGCTTCTGAACGCGAAAGCAATGAATTATAATTATTTCCGGGTGAACGTGGAAACTTCCGGTAACGTGTTGAACGCGATAGATCGCCTTTCCGGCGGCAAGAAGACAGGTGAGAGTCTGGACGAGAAATATTATAAGTTGTTGGGTGTACGGTACGCGCAATTTGTCAAATCGGATGCCGAATACCGTTACAATTGGTATATCAACCGGGCGAACTCCCTCGTCGGGCGTTTCTTTGTCGGTTGCGGTTACCCGTACGGGAACATGAAAGTGTTGCCTTTCGAGGAGGCCTTTTACGGGGGAGGGGCTAACGATATGCGGGCTTGGCAGGCTCGGACACTGGGACCGGGGTCATATCTGGCAACGGAAAAGTACCCGAATAGCGTGGGGGATTTCAAGTTGGCAGCCAATATCGAGTATCGTTTCAAATTACTTTGGCTACTGGAGGGTGCTTTGTTCCTCGATGCCGGAAACGTGTGGAATATCAACCCGAAAGAAACCCGTCACGGTGCAAAATTGAATTACAATTTCTTCAACCAGATAGCGATAGGTACGGGAGCCGGATTACGATTGAACGCTAATTTCTTCCTTCTGCGTTTCGACTTGGGTATAAAACTGAAAGATCCCGCGCTCCCCGCCGGACAGCGTTTCGTGTTGTTTAACTCGGGCGGAGGTTTCCGTCGTTCGGTATTTAATGTGGCAATCGGGTATCCGTTCTAGCAGGGTAAAAGCGTTTTAACGTATTTGCCCTGTGGCGTTTGGTAAATTTGTAAATTATACCGATATTTGACAGATAACTTTTATCTTTTAGTTTTTAACTTTTAATTTAATATATCTCTTGGTGACACAGATCGTTGTATATTTATCGTTGTTGTTGCAGATCGTGGCGATGGGATTTGCAATCAGTTTATTTAAGCGGACAAAATTCAACGCGGCGTGGATATTGATTTCCACGGGCTTTTTTCTTATGGCGATTTACCGGGCGATAGAGTTAGTTCCGTCCATGCACCGGGGAGAATCGGAAGAGTTATACCAGACGAAAGTATGGCTGTCGTTCGTGATTTCCTTGGCATTTGCCATCGGGGCGTTTTATATACGGAAAGTATTTCAATTCCTGCGGCGTTTGGACGGGATACGGAGTGAAACGGAGAAAAGGGTTTTGTCGGCAGTGATCCGCACGGAGGAACAGGAAAGGCAACGATTTGCCAAAGAATTGCATGACGGTCTGGGACCGTTGCTGAGCGTGATAAAAATGCTGCTTTCCGGTTTTGACCAAAGTAATACCCCGGAGGTAAACGAGAAAATCAAGGTGAACCTGAAACAGGCAGTAGACGAGGCCATCGTGGGAGTCCGGGAGATATCCGCGAATATCAGTCCGCACATATTGAACAATTTCGGGCTAAAGGATGCCGTGGGGTCATTTATCAAGAAATTGCGTCCGGCCGAAGGTATCGAGATAACTTTTGAAACAAATGTAGAAAATCGCCGTTTCGCTTATAATGTCGAGGTTATCATGTATCGTGTGGTTTGCGAATTGCTCAATAACACGTTGCGCCATGCCGAAGCGAGTAAAATCAGTATTGACCTGCAATTACAAAATGATATCCTATACCTCGAATACGAGGATAACGGCATGGGATTTGACGTGAAACTGGCGGAAAGTGACGGGGGAATGGGATTGAGTAATATGCAATATCGTCTGAACTCCGGTAACGGGGATATCAAGATATTGAGCGAGCGGGGAAAGGGAATGATTGCCCGGGCTTTTATAAAATGTAAGTAGTTGTTTAAATATGGATAAATTGAGAATATATCTGGTCGATGACCACAAGTTATTTCGCGAGGGATTGAAGCTGTTGCTCTCGACGCAGGATTTCGTGCGACATATCTACGAGGCTTCGAACGGTCGGGAGTTTATCGAGAATCTCTCGTTCGTGGATTGTGACGTGGTACTCATGGATATCGAGATGCCGGGAATGAACGGGATCGAGGCGACGATCGAGGCGATGAAGATGAAGCCCGGCTTGAAAATTATCGTGCTTTCCATGTACGGGGACGAGCAATATTATTACAAAATGATCGATGCGGGAGCGAAAGGATTTTTGTTGAAAAATTCCGGTATTGATAAAGTGGTAACGGCGATTCAAAAGGTGGCGGAAGGGGAGAGTTTCTTCTCGGAAGAGTTGTTGGTGAATATCTTGAATAATATGCGGGATAATAAAAATGACGTGCCGGAAGTGGTGGATAATGACATTTCGGAACGGGAATTGGAAATATTGTACCACGTTTGTCGCGGGCTTTCCAACCAAGAGATTGCCGACGAGTTGTTTATCAGTAAACGGACGGTGGATAAACACCGTGCCAATCTGCTAAGCAAGACGGGATGCCGCAATACTGCCGCGTTAGTTATGTACGCCATAAAGAACAACATAATAGAGATCTGAAAGCTACAAGATAAATCATTAAATTTGAAATTAGTTGATGAATGGAATGATTTTCGCCGCCGGGTTAGGCACACGGCTAAGACCGTTGACGGATGATCGCCCGAAGGCTTTGGTGGAATTGAACGGGAAAGCCTTGTTGGAACGGGTGATCGGGAGAATGAAAGAAGTGAAGGTTGAGCGTTTGGTGATAAACATTCATCATTTTGCCGATCAGATAAAGGTCTTTCTACGCGAGCATGAGAATTTCGGAATGGATATTGTTCTATCCGAAGAGCGGGAAAAATTGCTCGATACGGGGGGAGGAGTTCTGAAAGCCCGTGATTTATTCCTTCCTGACACTCCGGTGCTGATACACAACGTGGACATATTAACCGATCTGGATTTGAATGCTTTGATTCGGCAGCACGAGGAACACGACGCGTATGCCACGTTAGTGGTGAAGCCTTGTCTGGCAGATCGGGTGTTAAAGTTTAATGGCGGTATATTGAAAGGTTGGGAGAACAAGCGGACTGGAGAACAGAAAATCGTGGACGACGGTTTTTACAGGGCGAAAGAATACAACTATTGCGGGATACAGGTGCTTAGTTCCGAATATTTACATAACATGATCCATGGGGATGTTTTCTCTATCATCGACGAACATCTGGCACAAGCAAAGAATCATCCTATCGAACTTTTTCAACATGACGGACTTGCCTTTGACCTCGGAACTCCGGAGGCGATAAAAGAGGCAAACGGGATGATTTACGATTTATGATTTACGATTTCGGATTGAAAAAAAGATATAGCCTCGTGTGGTTGAAATCTAAAATCGTAAATCTAAAATCATTTAAATGCTTCTGCTTCCCGGTATCAGTTTGATGTGATTCGTGTCCTCGAAGAATTTGAAATACATGTATAGCTTGTAATTAAAATCGAAGCCGTAGTTTTTATTCATACTATAATCGATATAACTGTTTATCCTCGGATCGCCCATGGCATAGCGCCTGTTCCATTCGATGGAGTATTGCAGATTCATGCTTTGATAATATTCGTTGCTGTGTTGGTTTGCGACGGATTGGTGAGTTGCCAGCCAATAGTCGAACCCGGAATCGAAAACGATTAATTCATATTGCGCGGAGTCTTTGATAGCGCAACGTCCCTTCTTGTTTTGGGTAATGTCTTTCTGTGAGGCACACGAGCAAAAGAAGGCAAGCACGAGAAGAAATCCGAATGTTCTCATAATCATTGTTTTTATGTGTTTATAAGTGCAGTCCAAGTTACGAAAAAAAACGGAGAAAAACAAAAATCATGACATGATCCATGTATCGCCCTCTCGTCCATAAGGTCTGAATGTCCATAATGTCATAAGGTCAAATCTATCGGAATGTTTTGTTTATGATGCTGTATATCATTGTGTTATTGCGTCGTGAACTTTATGGACTTTAGGAGCCGGAGGCTCGACTTTATAGACATTACAGACAGGAGGTGTGTTTGACACACCTCCTTTTTTTATTTCACGGCTATCGTTTCGATCTCCACCATAGCGCCCATGGGAAGTGCTTTCACGGCGAACGCGGCACGTGCCGGGCAGTCACTCTTGTAGAATTGCGCGTATACTTCGTTCATTTCAGCGAAATAAGACATATCACCGAGTAAACAAGTTGATTTAACCACGTTGTCGAAAGTGTATCCGGCTTCTTCGAGGATATAACCGATGTTCTTCAAACATTGTTCGGTTTGCTCTTTCACGCCACCTTCCGCGAATTTACCGGTGTTCACGTCAATAGGAAGTTGTCCGCTGATATAGAGCGTTCCATTGGCTTCAATAGCTTGACTGTAAGGCCCGATTGCTTTCGGTGCTTTCGGTGAATTGATAACTTTTTTCATAATGACTTTTATTTTATTGATTTAAAAATATAATTCTATTTCCTCGACGCGAATATAACGAAAATCACCTTGTTATTTTTCTACCACGTGTAAAAATAAAAAACTGAAAGCCGGAAAAATATATCCCCGGCTTTCAGTTTTTAACTATTAACTTTTCTCGTTAATAGTTGTTCTTCTTTTCTTCAAAGTATGCTTGCGGATGAGCACATGCCGGGCATGCTTTCGGGGCGGTCTTGCCTTTATGCACGTAACCGCAGTTACGGCATTGCCACAGGATTTCTTCATCTCTCTCGAATACTTTTCCTTCTTCAACGCGAGCGAGTAAAGTTCTGTAACGAGCCTCGTGTTCAGCCTCTACTTTCGCGATATTGCGGAATACGGCAGCGATAGCGGTAAATCCTTCTTCTTCGGCTACTTTGGCAAATTCAGGGTAAAGGTCTGCCCATTCTTCGTTTTCACCTTCGGCGGCAGCTTTCAGGTTTTCAGCGGTAGTTCCGATAATTCCCGCGGGGTAAGACGCCGTGATTTCAACCATTCCGCCTTCCAAGAACTTGAAGAATCTCTTGGCGTGTTCTTTTTCTTGTTCCGCGGTTTCCATGAATACTCCGGCGATTTGCTCGAAGCCTTCTTTTTTAGCCACGCTTGCAAAGAAAGTGTAACGACTTCTGGCTTGTGATTCACCAGCAAATGATTTCAATAAGTTCTGTTCGCTTTGTTCCGGCTTCGGATAACTCATAATGCGGTATTCCTCCGGCAATTCGCGCCCCTCAAAATGGCGTTCCCATTCGTCACCGCTTTTCACAAGGTAGCCATAAGGGGTAAAGCTGCCCTGCTCCTGCTCGGCAGCATTTTTTCCAAAAGCAGCAAGGTCAACGCCGTTTTTCCATTCTTCGGGCATTTGCACCATGCCGGATTTGTTAAGGTAATAGTCGCCCAAGTCGCGGGACGTGTTCACTCCGGGGATATGTACGAAATAGTCCACGTTGTAAGTAAAATCAATTATCTGTCCGATATTTTCAAATCCCTGTTTCTGCTGCAAGGCTGCGTTGAGCTTTGGAAGCTCTGCGGGGTCAAGCTGTGCGATACGCGCTGCAAGAAGATTAAGGCTGTCAATGTCAGCGGCGCATACCATGTCATAGGGTAAGGCAATATGCCTGTTTTCATTGTCAGAATATCCGTTAATAAAAAAGTCCTGTGGATTGTCAGCGGTTATGCCGACAGTTCTCATAGCTTCGTGAAGCTGCTCCTTTGTGGTCGGCATGGAAAGCCACACGCCGCCCAGTTCGCCTGTTTCAAAACGGCTGCGGCTGTTAATCAGAATTGCAAATTGTTCCGGCTCGTTCCTTTGCCCTATGTTCTGCGGTGGCTCTGTCGGGACGGG
>OGKG01001045.1_pt1 | contig 34402 bp, 23 predicted proteins | sample 1572201 | NCBI WGS metagenome assembly OGKG01 (sample SAMEA2582146, study PRJEB24529) | metagenome | biome: Human gut stool | place: China | collected 2011 | reverse complement strand
TATGATAGGGGTCTCCAAAACCTTTGGTGGGAGTTCGATTCTCTCATCCCCTGCTTCTTTTTTAAAGCCGAAACACTTATAATGAATAGTGTTTTGGTTCTTTTTTTATTTTCTGAGAACAAAAGGAATATGAAAGGAACAATCGATTCGATTGTAAAAATTATCGGGACGCGTGTATGACACTTCAACAACTTCATCAGGTAATCACAATTGCAGAAAGTAAATCGATGAATGAGGCTGCCAGGAAACTTTTCGTATCGCAGCCGAATTTGTCATCCGTTGTAAGAGAGCTAGAGGAAGAGGCCGGAATCACGATTTTTATCCGGTCGAACCGTGGAATTGTTATGACTCCGGAAGGTGAGGAATTTATCGGATACGCCAAGCAGGTGGTGGAGCAATATCATCTGTTGGAGAAGCGGTATATGAACAGTGAGATGAAAAAAAAATTCTCGGTTTCGATGCAACATTATTCCTTTGCTGTCAAGGCATTTGTGGAGATGGTAAAGTCCGTTGGCATGGAGGAGTATGAATTTGCGATCCATGAGACTCAGACGAACCAGGTCATCGAAAATGTCCGGAGTATGAAGAGTGAGCTTGGTGTCTTGTTTATAAGTGAATTTAATGAGGCGGTGCTCTTGAAGCTTTTCAAGGAATATGATCTGGAATTTGAAGAACTTTTTGCATGTGATACTTATGTGTATCTGTGGAAGGGACATCCGCTTGCGGCGCAGTCACAGATCTGTATGGCTGAATTGGAGGAGTACCCGTGTCTTGTATTTGAACAGGGAAAGAATAATTCGTTCTATTTTGCGGAAGAAATGAAGAGTACTTACGAGTATAAGCGGATAATCAAGGCAGATGACCGCGGCACGATGCTGAATCTGATGGTTGGACTCAATGGTTATACACTGTGTTCTGGAATTATTTCGGAGGAAATCAACGGAGATGATTATGTAGCGATACCACTCAAAGAGTCTGAACGGATCCGCATCGGATATATTCGTCACAAGGGTGTGAAACTCAGTATGCTCGGTGAGATCTATCTAAACGAATTACGCAAATATGGTGAGCCACTGATGTAACTGAAATTGATCATGAAAAGAAGATGCTGTTTACCCGCGCCAGGACGGAAAGACCCCATGAAGCTTTACTCCAGTTTAATACTGGGATTCGGATATGATCTGTCTTCAAAGGAGGAAAACAGATGGTTTGGCAGGTAATTGCGCAACAAAATCGTTATGGAAACGTTACCAAATCGAATAAATTTTATGAAAAATGCTTGTTTTCTGCGGAAAACAGGCATTTTTTTAGAAAAAAAGCATAGTATATCTGGTAAAAGAACAATTTCACAATCAAAAAGCAGAGAAAGAAGCCCATAAATCCGGCATTTCTCGTCAAAACGCAAAGAAAAGCGCCTAAAACCATGGCTTTATGTAATTGTGACAAATTAGAAGAATGATGGTATAATTGCCCGAAAAGTTACAAATAATGTAATCAGAAAGCAGGTGTTAATTATGTATGATACCATTAAGGTAATTCGTCTATCGGATTTGAAAGACGTAAAGGATTTTGTCCGGGCTGCAGAAGATTGCGATTTTGAAATTGACGTAAAATACAACCGCACGATGATTGATGCAAAGTCGCTTCTTGGCATGATCGGACTTGGTGTTCAGAAGGATCTGAAGGTTTGCTACGGTGGCCGGAATGAAAACTTTGAAAACCTTGTTGCGAAATTCGCAGTGGCATAATAAAATATCGATAGAGACACAAGAAGTCTCGCTCCGAATCCGGAGCGGGACTTTTTTGGTGAAAGAAAAGGGCTCGAAGATTTTGACGAAAGAAATCTCAAGATTTACGCAGAAAAACATATTTCGAATATTTGTGAGAATTGGAATAGAGAAATGAGAAAGGAGGACTCCCATGCAGGAACTACATATATCTGTGCGCAATCTTGTGGAGTTTATATTGCGTGGCGGTGATATTGACAATCGAAGCGGTCGGATGGTCACGGATGCGATGCTGGAAGGTGGCAAGATTCATCGAAAGATACAACGCAGCATGGGAGAAAACTACCAGGCGGAGGTGCCACTTGCACTCACAATTGATGCTGAGGAGTATCGGCTTGTTGTTGAGGGACGGGCAGATGGAATTGTGTATGGAATGTTTCCAACAACAACGACACAAGATACAGATACGATACAGATATCATTTGATCCGGAGAAGGAAGGAACGCATTCGAATGAATCAGGACTCGATTCAGAAGAAATCAAGTCAGAATGTTTCAATTCAGAAGACTTCGGCTCAGAAGAACTCGAACAGGTATCATGGCCTGCAAATGAATCAGAAAATTTCACGCAGCCGGAAGAAATGATCTACATCGACGAAATCAAAGGAATGTACCGGAATGTCAGAATCATGGAGGCTCCGATCTATGTACACAAAGCGCAGGCAATGTGCTATGCCTACATCTATGCCTTACAGAATCATCTTGACAAGATCGGTGTGCAGATGACATACTGCAATCTTGATACGGAGGATATCAAGTACTTTCAGGAAGTATTTCTGTGGGATGAACTTTCGGACTGGTTCGGAAATCTGATCGGCGAGTATCGAAAGTGGGCGGACTGGCAGATCATGTGGCGAAGAAAGCGCCAGGCGAGTATACAGAATCTGGAGTTTCCGTATCCGTACCGCGAGGGACAGAAGAAATTAGTTGGCGATGTATACCGGACGATCAGCCGGGGCAAGAATCTGTTCATTCAGGCTCCAACCGGAGTTGGAAAGACTATTTCAACGATTTTCCCTGCGGTCAAGGCGGTAGGAGAGGAACTTGCAGATCGCATTTTCTATCTGACTGCCAAGACGATTACGGCGACAGTCGCGAAAGAGACGTTCGGTTTGCTGCGTGAGCAGGGCTATCAAGCGAAGATCATTCAGCTGACCGCGAAGGAAAAACTGTGCCTGTGTGGAAGAATGGCAAAGTTTACAGAAGAAAATGAACAGATGACACTACCTGGTTTCACACAAGAGAGTGATAAAACGATTGATGAGAATCAGGAGACGTTATTTCCGGAATTTCCGCAAGTGAAACTGGAATGCAATCCACAGAATTGTCCGTATGCCTTGGGGCATTATGACCGTGTGAATGATGCGGTGTATGAACTTCTGCAGGAGTCGGATCTCTTTACGAGGGAAGAAATCATCGCGCAGGCCAGGAAGCATAGAGTTTGTCCGTTCGAGCTGAGTCTGGATGTGGCAACGTGGTGCGACAATATCCTGTGTGATTACAATTATGTATTTGACCCGAATGTGTATCTGAAACGCTTTTTCCAGGAGACGCCGAAGGAGAAGTATCTGTTTCTGGTGGATGAGGCGCATAATCTTGTGGACCGCAGCAGGGAGATGTACAGTGCACAATTATATAAGGAAGATATTCTGGCGGTCAAGAAGATCATGAAGCCGCATAACCATGCAATCGCGCGGACATTGGATAAGTGTAACAAGGCGATGCTCGACTTCAAGCGAGAGTGCGAGACGTACAGCGTGTGCGAGAGCGTCGGTGTGTTGACGTTCCATCTGATGCGGCTTCTGTCACAGATGGAGGAATTCTTTGAGAAGCCGAGAGAGTTCCCGGATAAGAAGACGGTGATGGATTTCTACTTTGAACTCCGGAATTTTGTCAATATCTATGATCTGGTGGATGAAAATTACGTGATCTACAATGAATTGCAGGAGGATGGACGGTTCATGATCAAGTTGTTCTGTGTGGATCCGTCGAAGAATTTGCAGAAATGTATCGATAAATCGGTCTCCACAATCTTCTTCTCGGCAACGCTTCTGCCAATTAACTATTACAAAAGGCTTCTTTCTACGAAAGAGGACAATTATGCAATCTATGCGCAGAGTACATTTGATGAAACGCAGAGACTGCTTGCCTTCGGGCGGGATGTGAGTACAAAGTATACGAGGAGAGGTCCGGCTGAATATACGAAGATTGCACAGTATATCCGTGCCGCAATTCGAGGAAAAGAAGGAAATTATATGGTATTCTTTCCGTCGTATAAAATGATGCAGGATGTGTGCGAAGTGTTTGTAAGTGCAGAGCTTGAGAACGGAAAGTGGGATGAGGTTTTACTGAACGAAGAATCATTGATCTGTGAGCAGGATAGTGAAGGGAGAATGAATGCAGAAATGCAAGCATTCCATCTGGATGAAATCGTTGAAGACAACATGGGACGCAGTGCGGTAATCGACAAGCAAACAACATTGACCATCACCATGCAGAGAAGCAACATGAACGAAGCGGAGCGCGAAGAATTCTTACAATCGTTCGAGCGGGAAGATAACGGAACACTTGTGGCATTCTGCGTGATGGGAGGAATCTTCGGAGAGGGAATCGATTTAAAGAATGATCGTCTGATCGGTGCTATCATTGTCGGAACCGGTCTTCCGCAGATCAGCAATGAGCGTGAGATCTTAAAGCAATTCTACGATAAACAGGGATTGTCCGGATTTGATTATGCGTTCCGCTATCCGGGCATCAACAAGGTGCTGCAGGCAGCGGGGCGCGTGATCCGCACGCAGGAGGATCGCGGAATCATTGTGCTTCTTGATGAACGATTCCTGCAAAGCGATTATGATGCGCTCTATCCGAGAGAGTGGAAGGAGAGGATTGTTGGAGATGTGAGTCAGTTGGAGAAAGAAATTCTGCATTTCTGGGAGGAGTCATAAAAATATTCCCGACACCTGATATATGTGTTCAGGATGTCGGGAATTGTTGTATCGAAAGATTTATAATAAGAAATCTTACATCGCTACGTCGCTCGTATCCGGCAATAATTTCAAGAATTCCTCCGTCGATGCGGACACCGGAAGCGTCGTATTGGCAGAGACCACGATCTGTCTGGTCGGCATCTTCTCCTTCGTATGAAGGACGATGAGATCACTGTTGTCGCGCGAGAGACAGAAATCCGGAATGAAGGCGATACCGAGTCCGATGCGCGCCATATCAATGAGCAGATCATTACTGCTGAGTTCTACCTGCGGGAGCAGCTCAAGCTGGTGCTGCAGAAACAGATTGTGTAGAAACTCGCTGGTCGTCGAATTGCGGTCCAGCATCATGATCGGATATTGCTGGAGCTGTTCGAACGGAATCTCCTGATCCTCGAAATCGAAATAAGCTGGATTGGCAACAAACACATCCGAGAAATTGCAGACCGTCTTCTGAATGTAAGCGTGATTCAGATGCGTATTCGGAAAATTCGTCACAATCAGATCCACCTTACGCTGATCGAGAAGATTCACGCATTGGATCGAAGTCGCATTCGTAATCTTGATCGGAACATTCGGGAACGCTTTATGGAACTGCTTTAAATAAGGAAGCAGAAAGTATCGGCAGATCGTGTCACTCGCACCGATATGCAGCTGGCCGAGACCGAGTGTACCGGAATCAAGAAGCTGGCTTTCGCCACGGAAAATCAGATTCATCGCAGGCTCAACATGCTTGAGCAGTAAGGAACCGGCAGGCGTAAGCTGCACCTTCTTCGTACTTCGGATAAAAAGCGATTGACCGAGCTTCTTCTCCAGTGTCTTGATCGACTGACTGACTGCAGATTGCGAGATAAAAAGCTTCTTGCTCGCGTCGGAAAACGAAAGAGAGGTTGCAACATAGTAGAAAACCTTGTATAATTCATAATTGATATCCATAATTTAACTTCCTTTTATAAGTGTTGTCGATTTATTACGACAGAAATTAGTTCTGTTACATTATATTATAAGGACAACTTATAAAAGATGCAAGAGGAGAAAATGATGAAAACGAAAAGCAAATTTGGACGTTTTTGTTGCGCCTTGTTTGCAGCTCTTATGCTTCTGACCAGTGTGAGTGTACCGACAGATACATACGCAGCAACGAACAAGCATCCGTATTATATCAAGATTAACCGCAGACAGAATTGTGTCACGGTCTATAAGCTGGATGAGAAAGGCAAGTATACCATCCCGGTTAAGGCGATGGCATGCTCCGTCGGCGTCAACAATGCGACTCCGACCGGAACATTTCACATCTCCAACCAGTATCGCTGGCACACACTGATGGGCAATGTGTACGGACAGTACTGCAGCCGAATCGTTGATGGGGTATTGTTCCATTCCGTATATTACAGCGATACAGATCCAAGCACGCTTGCATATAATTCCTACAATCGTCTTGGAACTGCAGCTTCACACGGATGCGTCCGTTTAAACGTTGCGGATGCGAAATGGATCTACGATAACTGCTCATCCGGAACTACGGTAAAAATCTACGATGGAAATGACCCGGGACCGCTTGGTAAACCGACTCCGGTACGCATCGATACGAGCAGCAAGTACAGAGGCTGGGATCCGACCGATCCGAGTAAGGATAATCCGTGGCGCAAGATGGCACCGACCATCAAGGGCGTGAAGAACCTCACGGTAGAGCGCCTTGCCAAGAAGCCGAATCTGAAAACAGGCGTTACTGCTACCGATTACAAGGGTAAGTTACTGAAAATCAGGCTTACCGGAAAATTAAATATGAAGAAAGCCGGAAAGTATACGATTACCTATAAGACAACCGATTCACTCTGCCGTACAACAACGGTGAAGCGTGTGATCACAGTCAAGGATACCAAGAAGCCGACGGTCACTGTCAAGGCGAAGAATATTTCTATCACAGAGACGACAGAAGAGACTTATACGGAGAAGCAGGTGATTGCACTTCTTAAGAAGAATGTGACTGTAAAAGACAGCGGTGAGACACTTGCTGCGAAGTATGTGACGGTGGAGGCAGATGATCTGTTGGATGCAATGTTAAATGCGGAAGACGGAACATACAAGGTAACAGTGTATGCGAAGGATCTTGCCGGCAATAAGTCGAAGAAGGCAACCTTCAAGGTAAAGTATACTGCACCGAAGGAGAATCCGGATGATAACAATACGGAGAATCCAGATGATAATAATACGGAGAAGCCGGGAGATAACAATACCGAAAACCCGGGCGATACTAGTATAGAGAATCCAAATCATGGAAATGTTGATAATTCTAATGTGACTAATACTGAAAATATCGAAAAGTAAAGGCGAAAACAGAAATCCAAAATTTGGATTTCTGTTTTTTATTTGAAAATGATAAGCAAAAGTAATAAACAACGTAAGATATATTAACTTTACTAATTCATATGCTTGCGCTATACTAAACACAGTAATGATTAACCATAATTGAAGGAGGACTACCTATGGGCAATGTACGCCGTGTATATGTAGAAAAGAAACCGGACTTTGCTGTGAAAGCAAAGGAACTGAAGCATGAGATCAAGCATTATCTCGGAATCGCAGCCGATGAAGTTCGAGTGCTGATCCGTTATGATGTAGAGAATGTGTCGGATGAGACTTATCAGAAGGCATTGCAGACTGTATTTTCTGAGCCTCCTGTTGACGATATTTATGAGGAGAACTTTGATGCCGGAGAAGGAAAAGTATTCTCCGTAGAATTCCTGCCGGGACAGTTCGATCAGAGAGCCGATTCCGCTGAGCAGTGTGTCAAGCTTCTGAACGAAGAAGAGGAGCCTGTCATCCGCAGCGCAACCACTTACGTGATCGTCGGTGATATCACAGATGACGAGCTTACCGCAATCAAGAAGTATTGTATCAACCCGGTGGATTCCAGAGAGACCGGAATGGACAAGCCACAGACACTTGTACAGGAATTTGATGATCCAGCCGATGTTGCAATCTTCGACGGATTTATCGATATGCCGGAGGACAAGCTGAACGCATTATACAGCTCCTTGAACCTTGCGATGACATTCAAGGATTTCTTACATATCCAGAATTACTTCAAGAATGAGGAGAAGCGCAATCCGTCCATGACAGAGATCCGTGTTCTCGATACCTATTGGAGTGATCACTGCCGTCACACCACATTCTCAACCGAGCTTAAGAATGTCAAGTTTGACGATGGATTCTATCAGGCACCAATCAAGAAGACTTACGAAGAATACCTTGACGCTCACAAGGAGATGTATAAGGGAAGAGATGACAAATTCGTATGTCTGATGGATCTTGCTTTACTTGCAATGAAGAAGCTGAAAGCAGAAGGAAAGCTTGCAGATCAGGAAGAGTCCGATGAGATCAATGCATGTTCCATCGTTGTTCCGGTTGAAGTAGACGGAAACACAGAAGAGTGGTTAGTAAACTTCAAGAACGAGACCCACAACCACCCGACAGAGATTGAGCCATTCGGTGGTGCAGCAACCTGTCTCGGCGGAGCCATCCGAGATCCATTGTCAGGACGTACTTATGTATACCAGGCAATGCGTGTGACCGGTGCCGCAGATCCGACTGTTCCGGTTAAGGATACGATCGAAGGAAAGCTTCCACAGAAGAAGATCGTGCGCGAGGCGGCAAGAGGATACAGCTCCTACGGTAACCAGATTGGATTGTCAACCGGTTATGTCAAGGAGGTTTACCATCCGGATTATGTCGCAAAACGTATGGAAATCGGTGCTGTCATGGGTGCAGCTCCAAGACGTGCCGTACAGAGACTGACTTCTGACCCGGGAGACAAGATCATCCTCCTCGGCGGACGTACCGGACGTGATGGAATCGGTGGTGCAACCGGATCTTCCAAGGCACACAACACAGAGTCCACATCTGTATGTGGCGCAGAGGTGCAGAAAGGTAACGCACCGACCGAGCGTAAGCTGCAGAGACTTTTCCGAAGAGAAGAAGTCAGCCATATTATTAAGAAATGTAACGACTTTGGTGCCGGCGGCGTATCCGTAGCAATCGGAGAGCTCGCAGACGGACTCAGAGTCGAACTCGATAAAGTACCGAAGAAATATGCAGGACTTGACGGAACAGAGATCGCCATCTCCGAGTCCCAGGAGCGTATGGCAGTCGTTGTTGCTCCGCAGGATGTTGACCAGTTCCTCGCATATGCCAAGGAAGAGAACCTTGAGGCAACCGAGGTTGCAGTCGTAACCGAAGATCCGAGACTCGTACTCGTATGGAGAGGCAAGGAAATCGTCAATATCTCCCGTGCATTCCTTGATACGAACGGTGCGCATCAGGAAGCTGACGTCGAAGTAGAGATGCCGGTTGAAGCAGACAATTTCTTCAAGAAGATGGAACTTCCGAAGGTCGCAGAAGCAGTTGAGCGAGGCGACAATAAAGCAGCATGGCTTGCAATGTTATCCGATCTCAACGTATGTTCCCAGAAGGGACTCGTCGAGATGTTCGACGGATCCATCGGCGCAGGCAGTGTCTACATGCCATATGGCGGACGTTATCAGCTGACCGAGACACAGAGTATGGTCGCAAAACTTCCTGTTCTTACTGGAAAATGCGATACCGTAACGATGATGTCTTACGGTTTTGACCCATATTTATCATCCTGGAGCCCATACCACGGATCCGTTTATGCGGTACTCGAATCCCTGTCCCGCATCGTGACCGCAGGCGGCGACTTCAAGAAAGTAAGATTTACCTTCCAGGAGTACTTCCGCAGAATGAGCGAGGATCCGAAGAGATGGAGCCAGCCGTTCGCAGCACTCCTCGGTGCATACGATGCACAGATCGGCTTCGGACTTCCGTCCATCGGTGGTAAGGATTCCATGTCCGGAACTTTCAATGAGATCGATGTGCCTCCGACACTTGTATCTTTCGCGGTAGATGTGGCAAAGGAGCAGGATGTCATCACACCGGAATTAAAGAAAGCTGGAAACAAACTTGTAATTTTCAATATCGAGAAGAACGAGTACGATCTGCCGGTATACGAGCAGGTTATGGCTTTATATGATAAGATCCATGAACTGATCGGAAAGAAAGCAATCATTTCTGCATATGCCTTAGATGGAAAAGGCCTTGCGGCAGCAGTCAGCAAGATGGCTTTCGGTAACAAGCTCGGTGTCACAATCGAGGAAAGCGTAAGTGCAGAAGTGCTTTACGGAGCTGGATTCGGTAACATCGTAGCCGAAGTTCCGGAAGAGTTTCTTCCTATTATAAAAGAAACAATTCCAGAGGCAGTTGTTGTTGGTAAAGTAAATGCAGATCAGACATTCCGTTACAAGGAGATGAGTATCGGAATGGACGAGGCAATCAACGCATGGACCGGAACACTGGAAAAAGTATTCAAGACACGCGCAACCGAAGATAAGACAGAGATCAAGACCGATGTATTCGATACAAAGGAAATCTACATCTGCAAGAATAAAGTAGCAAAGCCAACCGTATTCATTCCGGTATTCCCGGGAACCAACTGTGAGTACGACAGTGCAAAGGCATTCGAGAGAGCCGGAGCGAACACAATCGTCAAGGTATTCAAGAACCTGAGCGCTGCAGATATCCGTGATTCTGTCGATGAATTCGTGAAAGCAATCGACCAGTCACAGATCATCATGTTCCCAGGCGGATTCTCCGCAGGAGATGAGCCGGAAGGATCTGCAAAGTTCTTCGCCACAGCCTTCCGCAACGCTAAGATGACCGAGGCTGTCAACAAGCTCCTGAATGAGCGCGACGGACTGGCACTTGGAATCTGTAACGGATTCCAGGCTTTGATCAAGCTTGGCTTAGTACCGTACGGCGAGATCCGCATGCAGACCGAGGATTCACCGACACTGACCTACAACACCATCAACCGCCACATCAGCAAGATGGTCTACACCAAGGTCGTAACCAACAAGTCCCCATGGCTGCAGCAGGCAGAACTCGGAAAGACTTACTGCAACCCGGCATCCCACGGCGAGGGACGCTTCGTAGCTCCGAAGGAGTGGCTGGATAAGCTTTTCGCAAACGGACAGGTTGCAACACAGTATGTCAACGAGGCAGGTGTACTGACCATGGACGAAGAGTGGAATGTCAATGGATCATATATGGCGATCGAGGGTATCACAAGTCCGGACGGACGTGTCCTTGGTAAGATGGCCCATTCCGAAAGACGTGGTGAAGCCGTAGCAATGAACATCTACGGAGAGCAGGATATGAAGCTGTTCGAATCAGGAGTCGCATACTTCAAGTAAAACGTATTTTATATAAGAAAAAACAGGCGGCATCCTGCTGGCGCAGGATAGCGGCTACGCCTTGCGTCAAAGAAGAATCTGTCCCTTAGACAAATGAATTTGTCACGGAACAGGTTCTTCTTTTCCTATGTCCGACCACTTGGTCAGGTACGTCTTTCGGAGAGAAGAGAGGCGGAAGCTCGACCGGACAAACTCAGCAGAGGCTTCGTTTGTGCCAGCAACAGGTTGCTGCCGCTCTCGCTTGAGTTTAGGGGATCAACTGCTTATCCATGCGCCTGCTTGCGCAGCCTTATCCTCAAAAGAGTAAATGATTGCCTGCGAATAAATTCGCGTCAATCATTTGGACTCTTTTGAGCATGAATAAGCATGAGTGTGGAAAGCAGAGATCCCTTTTATATCCAAGATGGCACACAGCGAGCACCGCGGCGCAGCTGTAGCAATGAATATCTACGGAGAGCAGGACATGAAGCTGTTTGAGTCAGGAGTGGCAACAACTCATATAAGGGAGGTGTATTCATATGAATGGACAGACGAAATTGTTTGAAGAAAGGCAGAAAATTGTAGTGTGATTTTATCACATGCATCAATCCGTATGAAAAGCATACACTTATGAGGGTTGATTTTCATGGATATACGAATTATGTGAAAAAGAATGGACTTACTAATGAGACGATTACGGAGTCCATAATGAAACAATTTTTCAACGATAAAGCGAATTATTGATGTAATATAATAATGAAGAAAACTTGAAGAAAACTTGAAAAACGGGCAGAAAATTGCCTGTTTTTCTAATACGTCGAATTTGTGTGCAAAAATGAAAAAATAATTAACAGATTAAGAAAATATTAAATAATTTTTTCAAGAAAATGCGATTTTGATGTTGCAAAGCTACAATACTTGGTGTATTATTGTCACGTAGAGTAGTTAAGATAGTACTGCTATAAGAGAAGTACGAGAACGGTTAGCAACTATTGAAACTATGGAAACTGGAATTGGAAAGATAGATTCCAGACAACCTTACAATTGCAGGTACATACAGAAGCTGAGAGCCCTTGAAGCGCAGCTTGCTGAATTTGATGCTGAGCAATCAATGTCGGTTCACTCTACGCGACAAAGAAAGTTCAAGGCTTCAATCATTATGATTTATGTGTCTGTAGACAAAGCCGCAGGGCGCAAGCCTGAGGATGCGGTAGAGGCAATAAGGGAAAGCGTTTGATCGAATGGATTGTCCGCAGCATGACAGGAGAGAGAATACCGGAACTTGAACGTGTAGGGCAAACGAGTAGAACTTCGATAGGAGGTAACCAAAAAGGAAAGAGAGGAAAAGACATGAAGACATTCAAAAAAGTGTTAGCTTCAGCTCTTGCTGCCGCAATGGTTGTAACAGCTTTCCCTGTTGCAAATGCAGAAGCAGCTTCTACAGCTAAGCTTAGCGCAACAAAGGCTACATTATATGTAGGCCAGTCAAAGACACTGAAAGTGACAACTCCTAAGACTTGGAAGAGCGTAAAGGTTAAAGCTACTTCTAGCAAGAAGTCTGTTGCTTCAGTAAAGAAATCAGGAAAGAAAGTTACTGTTAAGGCTGTTAAGGCTGGTACAGCAAAAGTTACTGTTAAGGTAACTGCTAAGAAGGCTGGCAAGTCTGTAAAGAAGACATTAACATTCAAGGCTACAGTTAAGAACCCATCATTAACTCTTAAGGCTGCTGATGTAGTAGCAGTTGGCACAACAGAGCAGATCACAGCTACTGTAAAGCCTGCTAACACAAAGGTTACATATACATCAGACAAAACAGACATTGCTACAGTTGATGAAAAGGGTCTTGTTACTGGTGTTAAGGCTGGTGAAGTAACAATCACAGCTAAGGCTGGTAAGACAACAAAGACTGTAAAGATGACAGTTAAGGATGTTATCCTTAAAGACGTTAAGCAGACAACAACAACTAAGCTTGTTGCTACAATCGCTGGTAACACAGCAAATGTAAAGGCTTCTGATATCGTTATCACAAATACAAACTCTAAGGCTACATATGCAGTAAAGAGCGTAAGCGTTGATAAGTCAGATAAGACTCAAGTTACAATTGAAACATACGTAGCTATGGCTGATGGTAAGGATTACACTGTAGCATTAGCAGATGTAACAAAGACATTTACTGCTACAGATGGTAAGATCACTAAGGCTGCAATTTCTCCTGCATCAGTTGTGGTTCCTACTCCGGCAAACAACTCTGATGGATCAAATGCAAATGATATCGTTGTTAAGTTCACTGATGCAAGCGGTGTTGAGATTGCATCTGTTAAGCCGTTAGAGGGAACAACTAAGGTTCCTACAGGATTCACATATGTTGAATTCAAGGTAGATGCTACAAACAATGGTTATCTTTCAGGAAATACATTAAATCTTTATAAAGTTGGAAATGTTGCTAAAGTAACAGTTATTGCCCATACTGGAAAGTACAATGCTTCCGCAGTTGAGGAAGGAAATGTTACAGCAGAAGCTACTATTACAGGTGTAGATCCAACTGCTATTACAACATCTGCATGGAATGTAAAGCTTGGTAAGAAGACAGATAATGCATCTGAATTCAAGAATATTAAAGAGACAAAGCTTGCTGTAAAGGATACTGATGTATACGCATATATCCAGAGAGCAACTTCTGATGGAAAGACAGCTAATGCAAAGGATTATACATTCGAAAGCTCAAACAACGATGTTATGACTGTTTCAACAGCTTCTACAAATGTTAAAGATACAACAGCTGTAGCTGTTACTCCTTATAAGTCTGGTACAGCTTACATCATCGTAAAGGATGCTAAGAAGAACGTTGTAACAACACTTGCTGTTACAATTGGTGATGAGAGAAAAGTTACTGCTTTATCTCTTGATAAGAATTCATTTGTACTTTCTTCTAAGAATGGTATTGATAATGATGTAACTGTAAAAGCTACAGCAAAGGATCAGTATGGTGAAGAGGTTACTATTGCTTCTGGATTAACATGTAAAAATGCAAACTCACAGATTGATGATTCTAAGAAAATTGATATTACAACCAATACAATTAAGGTAACAAAACCAGATCTTGCTAAAGATGGTAAGGATTCATCAAATACTTACATTGTTGAGTACAAGGATGTAAAAGTAACATTTACAATCGTTGTAAAGGCATACGATACAACAACTACTACACCTGCTGCATTTGATTTAGTTTTAGGTGCTGATAAGGCAGATGCTATCGTAAAGGCTGACGCTACAGATAATACAACAATTTCTGCTGATGTTATCGGTTACGACAAGAATGGTGTAAAGGTTCAGAAGGTTGCTGCTTCAAATGCAACATGGAAGCTTGAAAAAGATGGTAAGGCTGCTAAAGATGCAAAGGGTGTAACAACTGGTTCTGCACTTAGCACAATCAATGTAAACAACATCTCAACAGGTGCTCAGATGGCTTCTGGAATCTATACTCTGACTGTTTCTTACCAAGGAAAGAATTTCGTTAAGACTTTCGAGGTTAAGAATACTCAGCCTGCAGTCAGTGTAGAGCGTATTGCTACAGAAGGTGCAAAGGTTGCTAACTGCTTCAAGTTTACATATGAGGGAACTGAGCAGAAGAACGTTAAGTTCTATGGCCTTGATGGTACAACCGATGTTACAAACGCATCTGGCAACGTATATGTTTCTAAGGCAGATGTTACAGTATCTGTTGGAAACAACAAAGTTGTTCTTACTGTAAATATTGGTTTAACAGTTAACGCTAAATAATCAATAAAACAATAATTTTAAAGGGAATGATTCGATTGGATCATTCCCTTTTTGGCTCTATGTCCAGTAATGGGGCGCGATTCAAAGAATCACACCCAAAAACTTGACATAGAGCCCAAAGAAACGCCAGAAACGGCACATTGCCGAAACTGGCGTTTACTTTAAATGAAAGACTTATTTTATAGCCTCTATTATACAGGAAACATTATTTTGCAGTGAATGTTGTATTTACATTTACTGTAACAGGATAGCTGATTCCATTGCTATTTTCAACGGAAACATTTACTGTTCCAACATATACAGCTTTGTTATCAACAACCTTGTAACCGTCATTAACAGTAATCTCAGATGCATTAAAATTCTTGTAATCTTTGCCATTGATACTAAATTTTACATTGGCAGCAACAACCTTTGCAATTGCTTCTTTAGTATCTGTAATTGTTTCACTTGTTGTCTTACTGTCAATCTTTGTAGTAACAGTTGTAGACTGTGTATCTACTACAGAGAATGTTGTTGTGAATGTCTTAGCAGCTACCTTAACAGTCAATGTATAAGACTTTCCAGCCTCAAGGTTCTTAGATACTTTCTTTCCTGAGCAAGAAACAACTGAAACAGCAGCTCCGCTTACAACACCCTGTTTACTTGAATCGCTGATCTTGCACTCTGATACAGTTGCGTAACCGATCTTAGCGCCCTTATCATATGCAGCAACTTTTACCTCAACTGTCTTAGCTACCTTTGCTGCATCTGCATCATCGGCTACAGCCATATCAACTTTACCATCTGTTAAGCCAGATACTTCAACTCTTAAATCAGTAGCCTTAGCTACATCTGTCGCTGTTTCTACAGTTTTTACTGTAAAGTAACGATTTAATGTAACATTGTCCTTCTTAACTTCAACTTTGATAGTGTATGTCTTTCCATCTACAGCCTTATTTGTAGCAGAAACCTTAACTGTTTTTGTTGCACCATCGTAACTAGCGCTAATTGCCTGCTTAGCATCATCATTTACACCTGATGCATTAATAGTTGTTGAACCAGTAATGTCATTATTGTACTGATCAACGGCTTTTACACTAACAGAATTATCAACGCCTGTAGCAGTCTTAGAAATTGTCAGAGATGTATTTCCAAGTGTTGCATTTGTAAGCTTTCCAGCAGCTGTAACAACAACTGGTAAAGATTTAATTACTTTACCATCTTTGTCTAATACGTTAACAAAAACATTTCCTTCTTTAATACCTGTTGCAGATACAGGAGTACTGCTACTGCTTAACTGAGTCTTTGGTAATAAAAGAATAGAATCATCACTTGATACTACTGAGTAATCAGCATATGTTGTGATTTCTTTGTTATCAGATCCTACAAATTTGAAGTATGCACTCTTGTCTGATCCAATTGCTAACTGATTTGTTGTCTTGTCTTTATCCCAGTTTGGAGCTTTAGCTGTATCTGCAAATGTCATGTTGAATCCGTTTGTTGTGATTACGTCTTCAGCTACGGCTGTGATATCAACCTTCTTTGTATAAGCTCCAATTTCATTTCCGTTAGCATCAAATTTGTATGTATGATACTTAACTTCTGCTGTACCCTTGTTTCCAACAGTAGGAAGAACAAGCTTGTCACCGTCTACATAACCCTGTGTTGTAGAGAGAGTTAATTCAGCGCTCTTTGTGCTTGCTTCACTTACCTTGAACTCATCAAGTACAATACTATTTTTGTCAATAGTCTGTCCTTTGATTTCAGTTCCTTTTGTATTTGCAGGGATTGTAACAGGTGTTACATTTACATCAGCTACAACGCCATCAGTTGCTGTAAACTCTTTAGCTACACCATCGAGTTCAACAGTATACTTAGCGCCATCCTTCATATCTGCAAATGTTTCAAGAGTAACCTTAGAAGCATCTGCCTTATCAGGTGTTACACTCTTGACTGCAATAACATTTTGATTTGCAGTGTTGGTAATCTTAATATCAGTTGTCTTGATATCCTTTGTTGCTCCAAGGATAGAAGCCTCTAATGTGTTTGCCTTTGTCTGCTTTACAGACTGAAGAACATAATTCTTAACTGTCATCTTAACAGTCTTTGATGTCTTGCCAGCCTTAGCGGTAATTGTTACATCACCAGCCTTAACGCCTGTAACTGCACCCTTCTCATCAACCTTTGCGATTGTCTCATCGCTTGATTTGAAAGTGACCTTTGTACTTGCAGGCTTAACAGTAGCTGTAATCTGCTCTGTAGCACCTACTGCAACTTCGTTAGCTGCCTTCAATGTTAATGATGGGTTCTTTACTGTAACAGTAGCCTTTAAAGTCTTAGAGACTTTCTTTCCAGCCTTCTTAGCAGTTACCTTAACACGATATGCACGGAAAAGTTATCGCAAGCAATGCGATAAAATAGGGGATTTTATAGAAGCAAATAGTACAAAACACTATCAAAAAGTAACAACGAAGTGACTTAAAATAAACATGATATGGAAAGAAAATCGACAAAACATGTGCCTATCATGTAATACAAATAATAACTTTTGATAATTATATGAAACAAAACAATAGAGGCATGATTACAATCACACCTCCGAAGATTAGTAGATATGCTATATCCACTTGAATATTATTTGTGTTTAGATGTATTCTCCAAATATTCTAGCATCATAGATGGAGAATAAATTAACGGATGATCCAAATTGGCTTCAAGAAAATCCTTATCGCCGGTTAGAATAAGATCTATTCCATAAAATAAAGCATCACTTAACACTGGAATATCTTTTTTATCTCGTAAACTACCTAATGATTGATCTGTGCTTTCGCAGAAATTGATATCTAATTGATGATATAATTTGTATACAACTTGAGCCTTAGACGGCCATTTCAATTCAAGTTTTTCTTTGAATTCCTGATCAATATAATCAGATACATATAGTTCGTGATCTGTAGAAAACAACATATTTAATAAATTTCCAGCCTGCCCACCAAATACCAAAGCTGAAATAAGAACATTTGTGTCTAATAAAATTTTCATTTAGACATCCTTTCTTTACGGAAATCTGCCATATCTTTTAGCATAGCATTTTCGGAGTCCCAACCTTTATCTTCTGCAAACATTCCTTGAATTTCCGAAAGAATCTTTTGACTCTGCTCAGCTTTCTTTTTTTTGCGGGAATCAGACAAAAACTGAATAAAACTAATTGCGGTATTATAATCTTCTTCATCTAGAGTATTCAACATATTATTTATCATAACTGCTGTAGGTGCCATATGAAATCCTCCTTCTTTAGATAATAATATTTGTATCTTTATTATACCTATAAGTGGAAAAAAAACAATATTATATCATCTAAAAAGTTATTACACAAAAAGGAAATATTAATAAAAACTTTTCAGAGGCTTACCAAATATAGATTTTTTTATTGTCGCTTCGATGTTACTTTTTATAATTCTTTTGCATGATTTTTCTATTGAAAATTCCCTATTTTATCACATTTTTAAAGATTACTTTCTCATATATATTGTGTTAAGGTAACTGCTAAGAAGGGTAAGAAGGCTGTAAAGAAGACATTAACATTCAAGGCTACAGTTAAGAACCCAACAATCAAACTTACATCTGATTCAGAAATTGCAATTGGAACAACCACACAGATCAAGGCTACTGTAAAACCTTCTACAGCAAAGGTTACATACACTTCAAGCGATGAGAAGATTGCTACCGTAGATGCAACTTCTGGTGTTGTTACAGGTGTAGCTACTGGCGATGTTACAATCAAGGCTACTGTTACAAGTGGTAAGGCAACTGCTACAGCTGAGCAGACGATTTCTGTAAAGAAAGCAATTCTTAAGAGCGCAACTCAGGCTGAGTACAACAAGATCGATGTTGTAATCCTTGGCGATACAAAGGATATGAAAGCAAGCGATTTTGTAATCACAAATAATGCTACTCATGCTACAACTGTAGTAAAATCTGTTGCAGCAAAGAAGAATGTTACAGATACTTATACTCTTGAGACTTATACAGGAATGACTGATGCCAAAGAGTACACTGTTGAGTTCGCAGGTGCTAAGACAACATTTACTGCTACCGATGGAACTGTTGCAAAAGTTGGTTTAAGTACTGTAGAAATTGCAGCTGCTACTGTTGCACCAATTAAGATGACAACATTAGACAAAGATGGTATAGTTCTTTCTTATACTGACCTGAATAATTCAGATAAGTCTAAAGGAAAAGTTACTGCTGATGTCAAGTTGACAAAGGGATATACTTCTGGTACAAATATGTATCTTCCATCTGTAGGTGATACCGCAACCGTTAAGGTTACCTACCATACTGGTACATTTGGAACAGATGGTAAAGAAGCTGGAAATATCGAAGATACTTTTACAGTAACAGCAATTGATCCATCTCTGATCAACTTAAACTATGCTGTAACAGTAGGTGATACAACATTTACACCAGCTTGGACAGCTAATTCGTTCAAAGCAAACACAAATGTTAAACTTGGAGCTGAAAGATATGCATATTTCTATATTAAAGATGAAAATAATGTAGAAATTTCTGACTACACAGCATACACAGTAGAGTCAGCAGACAAGACAAAGCTTCTCGTTACCGAGGGTAAACTTTCAAACAAGACAACAGCAGTTGCTGTAAAGGGTGTTGCCGAGGGATCTACATATGTTCTTGTAAAGAAGGCTGGCAAGGTTGTTGCTTCTCTTCCAGTTTCTGTTGTTGCGAAGCCGGTTGCAACTACATTAGACTTAGATAAGACTTCTGTAACGGTTGCTTTATCAGCTGATGTTGACCAGAATGTAAAGCTTACATTAAAGGATCAGTACAACGATGAAATGACAATCACAGGTCTTGATATTGCATTACTTGGAAAACCAAATGATAAGAGTGACGATATCAAGAGTGCCATTGATGGAAGTGCCAAGAATAAAGTTGTTGTGAATGCAAAGAGCATTACATCAAAGGATGACAATTACGGAACTTATACTTTCAAGCTTACTGCTAAAAATGGTACACAGTCAATTGATAGAACATTAGCTGTAAATGTAGTTAAGAAGGATGCTGTTCAGTCTTACGAATTAATGATGAACCAGTCAGAAGTTGATACAACAATTTCTGCCGGTACAGATGCAAATTTTGATATCACAATCAAAGTAGCTGAGATGGCGAATGGCGCTGCCGTTGAAGAATATTCTGCTTCAGACGTAGAATATACAATTACCAATGCAAAGAATGAAACTATTGCAAAAGTTGGTAAGAGTCTTAGCGCAAAAGATGTTACTACAGGAGCTGCTGTAAGTGCAAATATTTCTGATAACAACTTAACAGTTAATACTGTTTCTAAAACTACAAGCGGATCAAACATTAGTAGTTATGTAAAGAATCTTTCTGCTGGTCAGTACAATGTAACAGCTAAGTTTACAATTCCAGCTGTTGGCAAGACTCCAGCAAAGGATGTTACTTGTGTAGGTTCCTTTACAATCAAGGATACTCAGGATACAAAGGTTACTTATGAGATTCCAGACTATGATTTTGCAAGTAAGACTGTAGCGGTTGCGTTTGCAGATAAGACTTTAGTTAAGGTCTTCTATGATGGTGTAGAACAGTATCTTTCAACAGCTGATATTGACAAGGTTCATGGAACTGCATTGACAAATGGTGGTGCATATGTCAAGACTGTTGATGTATATGTAACACTTTCTGGAACAAGCAAGAAAGTACTCGTGCCGGTTACAATTAATCATGTTATTGAGAAATGTGATGTGAGTGGTATCGTAGACTAATTAAATAATCAGAATTGGTTTAAACAGGCTGCTGCTTTTGCGGCAGCTTGTTTTTTCTGTATTTATAATTCGATGGAGGAGACATAGACTATGAAGATAAAAGGCTTTAGAAAAGCAAATATCCATGTATTGGTATTTCTACTTGTTTTTGCATCACTGTTCGTACAGCATACAACAGCGTATGCGGCTTCAGGATCTACAACACTACTGAATAAAGTAAGTACTGCGACTGCAAATTCTCCGATCCGCTACAATTTTTCTTTGTCAAAGAAATCAGATATCATTTTCACAATAAAAACGAATGAGCGTATTGGAAGCACTATTTCTGTAAAGGACCCGACTCACGATACACCGTTACAGACCGTATATCTTTCCACAGTCGGTGAAAATATGCAGTATATTAAGGAACTTGGCATCTATAAAAACAGTGCCAAGATCAATCTGGATGCGGGTGATTATGTTTTAGAGCTTCAGTTTGAGAATGATACGAACTTTGATTTTACCATGGAGCAGGTATCTTCCGGAGCTAAATTAAATGCTTCAAAGCTTACGATCACCAAAGGCTTCACTTCACAGGTAAAGGTTGTGAATGGCGGCACCATGAAAAGCTGTACCTCCAGCAACAAGTCGGTTGCTACCGTGACCAATAAGGGAAAGATTACCGCAAAAAAGAATGGTACATCCACGATCAAGGTCAAGCTGACTAGTGGTAAGACATTGTCCTGCAAGGTTACTGTTGTCGCAAATAACTTCAAAGCTGCCAAGGCTGATATTCAGGATCTTCCGTACAATACAGCAGAAATGCGAGCATATTCGGCCTCATTTGATAAAAAGGGAAATATTGTAGTTAAGTTTATGGTGGTAAACAACAACTATGGAACAGTTTCCGGTATATCAAATTTTAAGGTAACAATGAAAAACTCCAAGAAGGCTACGACCGCTGTATGCAAGAAGGCAACTTTTACGACAAGTGTGCCAAGCTATAAAGCTGGGGCATATACTGTCACAATCCCGAAGTCATGTCTGAAGACTTCAAAAGATAAGATTGACCTGCGGACATCCAAATTCGTGATCTCCGGCAAGTTCTAAATGAGATGAGATGGTTGCAAGGCATATTGCTTTGAGCAAATTCGGAATTATGGATTCAAACAGGGAATCGGCATTGCCGACTCCCTGTTTAACTTTGGATTTAGGTCTAATCATAATTATTTAATTTTTGTAGTATTTCAGAGAAAGGTTGCTTCGGCAGCCTTTTTCTTATAGAAGTCGGTGATCAATTGACCACCGACTTCTAATATTATTCTACCAAACACTTAACTGATTTCTGATATCTTAGCAAGCAATTGCTGATATAAAGCTTCACTGATATGTCTGCCAGATTTCTTCATAATATCAATATATTCTATTATTTGTTGCTTTGTAAGGATATTTTCTTTATATCCGACCAAGAGTAGACCGAGCGTCCCCATCAATGGAATGCCCATCTGTTTTGCAACTTGACGTCCTTTTACTTCATCCATTAGCAAAAGTGACGCATTTAAAGAATCCGATAAAATAATGGCTTCGCTTTCTCCCGCATCCAATCCACTAGAACGACGTAACAATTCAACTGCTGAGGTATTATTCACAAAAACTTTTATAATAAATTGGCTTTCTCGAATAAGCTTGCTTTCTTCTGGATAATTTGAATTATAAATAAGCTCTTCAAAGACAGCTTCTGGAATTTGAACTTCTCCAAACAATTTTTCCAATAAATCAAGTTGTCCTATTTTCATGAGAGAAATTAACGGAGTTGTGTCTGCAACAATTATCATAATTTAGTATCCTTTATTTTTTCCCAATTTTGAATGTCTGATTCAACTTCTGATATATCCATAGAAAGATACGCTAAGCCAAGGTGATCATATAATGAAATTAACTCAAATTTTGAAATTCCCAAAATTTCAGCTGCTTTCCCGTGCGAAATAGTTTTATCATTTATATATGGATACAAAAGTAATGCATTTCTTTCCAACTCAGCCTGCTTATTTTGAGGCGTTAAATACATGGTCATTCCAATCGGGACTTTTATATTGACATTTGTAAAATCCATAAACAACCTCCTAATTTGTGGATATATTTGATATAGTTTCTATAATTATATCATGAAGTTCAAAGTTTTAAACTATATTTTTGTGGTGTGAAAGCGAAAAGTTCTCTAAAAATATCAAATCAACTCTATTTTGCGTAGCATATAAAATCAATATTTCTTTGATTTTTGTCACTTCCGTGTTGCTTATCCGGTATATTTTCCCATCTACCATTTCAAAAAATCCCCGTTTTATCGCATCTCCAAAAGTTATCTCCACCGGGATATTGTGTTAAGGTAACTGCTAAGAAGGGTAAGAAGGCTGTAAAGAAGACATTAACATTCAAGGCTACAGTAAAGAACCCATCATTAACTCTTAAGGCTGCTGATGTAGTAGCAGTTGGCGCAACAGAGCAGATCACAGCTACTGTAAAGCCTGCTAACACAAAGGTTACTTTCACATCTAGTGATGAGACAATCGCTAAGGTTGATGAGAAGGGTGTTGTTACCGGTGTTAAGGCTGGTAAGGTAACAATCACAGCTAAGGCTGGTAAGACAACTAAGACTGTTGATATGGAAGTCAAGACAGCTATTCTCAAGAGCGTAAAGCAGACCGAGGTTAACGTAATCGAGGCTACAGTACTTGGCGATACATCTGCTATCAAGCCTGCTGATGTTAAGATTACAAACACAGCTACAAAGGCTACTGTTCCTGTAAAGGATGTTGTTGTTTCTAAGAAGGATGCAACTCTTGTAACAATCACAACATTCACAAATATGGCAGATGCTAAAGAGTATGCTGTAAATTATGCTGGTGTTGATGCTACATTCACAGCTACAAACGGAACTGTTGCAAGCGTTGGCGTAACAAAGACAGAGATCGCTGCTGACAACGAGACTCCTGTTCAGATGGTTACTAAGGATGCTAATCAGGTTGTTTTAGGTCGTACAGACTTAGACAAGGGATCTGCTAGCAAGGGTTGCGTTTCTGCAGAGACAACTATCACAAACGGATATGTAAATGGTACTAATGTATATCTTCCAGCTGTTGGCGATAAGATGACTATCAAGGTTACATACCACACAGGTACATTCGCAGCTGACGGAAATGAGTCTGGAAATATCTCTGATACATTTACTATTACAGCTGTTGATCCATCTGCAGTAAACTACACATTTGCATTAACAATCGACGGAAGTCAATCATCTCCAGTATGGAACGCTAAGTCATTTGTTGCAAATACAAAGGTTGCTGTAAATGCTGATAACAAGTATGGTCACATCCGTGTATTAGACGATGAGAACGTTGATGTTACTTCTGTTGCTGCAAAGAACTACACTGTAGTATCAGCAGATAAGTCTAAGGTACTTGTTGATGAGAGCAAGACATTAGATCATGCATTTTCTATCAAGGGTGTAGCTGAGGGATCAACATATATCTTAATTAAGAAGGACAACAACACTGTAGCTACAATCCCAGTTACTGTTGTAGCTGCTCCAGTTGCTACTTCATTATCACTCAGCCAGTCTTCTGTAACTGTTGTACAGGGTGCAACAATCGATGAGAGCGTTAAGTTACAGGTTAAGGATCAGTATGGCGACGCTATGGATATGTCTAAGGCAACAACTGATGTAGCTGTTGTTGGTAAGACAAATAAGACTGTATTAACAGATGCTGCTGCAAAAGCACTTCTTACAAACACTGATACATTTACTATTTGTGGTAATGATCTTGCTTCAGAGACAGAGTATGGTACAATCACACTTAAGTTCTCTGCTAAGATTGGTGATAAGACTGTAACAGCGGCTCTTCCAGTTAGATTAGTAAAAGCTGACGGAACTGTATCTTACAAGGTACGTTTTGATCAGACTAGTGTAGACACTACTGTAACATCTGACACTTCAGCAGCTCAGACAATCAATGCATCTGTTGTTGAGATGGTTAATGGTGGTGCTAAGAAGGTAGCTGGATTAAAGGCTTCTACAGACATCAAATATGTTGTTAAGAATGCTAAGGGCGAGAAGATTGCGGAAATCAACAGCAATACAGCAACTACAACATGTGCAGCTATTGCTTCTACTGCAAACTACGGTTCAACAAACAATGATTTAACAATCAATGCATCTGAGGAGAATTCTAACAAATTTACAAAGAATCTTGCAGCTGGTACTTATACTGTAACAGCTACATTTACATCTGATGCAGCTAATGCAAAAGAGACAAATGTAACAGGTACATTTACTGTTAAAGATACTCAGGATAGCCTTGCTAGCATTGAGATCGTTAAAGATGATTTTGGAAACAACTCGATCTCCGCTGCAGTAGAAGATCCAACATTGGTTAAGGTATACTATGATGGTGTATTCCAGGCATCTGTTTCTACTGTTAAGGTAGATGCTACAACACTTGCAAATGGTGGTGCATTCCTTAAGAGCGTTACTGTTATGGTAAATGTAACAGGTACATCTAAGTATGTTCCAGTTACAATCTCTGTAAACAGAACAATTGCTAACTGCAACTAATTTATAATTAAAGGGTAACCTTTATGGGCTGCTGCAATTTTGCAGCAGCTCATTTTCTATATGTAGAGGAGATTTGGAATGAACAACACAAAGAAGAAAATGATTACAATCATGATTTGCGCGCTTATGATAGTAACAACTGTGTTTATGCCAACAACAGCCAATGCGGCAGATACGAATATCATGCACAAATCGACCACAGCATTCGCCGGTGCGCCGATTAATTATAATTTTTCCATTAATCGAGATTCAGATCTGCGTTTTATCGTTCGTCTGGAAACAAGAAACGGACTTCGTTTTACAATCAAGGATTCCTTATTAGGTACAAGTCTTGTTACAGATAGTATTTCGACTGGCGATTCTCGTTGGAATTATCAGAAGAAGACTGGAATTTTTGAGTTAAAACATGATATGCACCTGGAAAAAGGTGACTATATTTTGGAAATTGCTTTCGATCAGGATACCAATTTTGAAATGACAATGGATCAGCTTTCTTTGGAAGCAAAACTTAACAAATCAAGCATATCCATTACAAAAGGATTTACTGACACTCTAAAAGTGACTGGCGGAAAAATAAAAAGCTGTTCTTCTAGTAACACAAAAGTTGCAACGGTTAGTAATAATGGAAAAATTATAGCCAAAGCAATTGGAACAGCTAAAATCAAAGTTAAATTGACTAACGGAAAAACACTTACTTGCAAAGTGAATGTTAAGTCAAACCAATATTCAGGAAAAAACATTACTGTAACAGATACACTTCTAAACACTTATCAAATGAAAGCATATAAGGCTTCTTTTGATAAGAAGGGAAATCTGGTTGTTAACTTTAAGATTGCAAATAATGGATCAGGTAGAATTACCACGATCTCTAATTTAAAGATTGCAGTTACTACATCTAACAAATCTAAGATTGCGACTTATAAGAAAGCCTCATTTGCAGTTGATTTGAACAGTTACAAAGATAAAACATATTCTATTACGATTCCAAAGTCATCTTTGAAAATGAAGCAGAAGAATATTGATTTAAGAACTGCAAAAATTAAAATTTCGGATGCAAATACAAATTCGGAACTATAGACTCAAAAAGGGAACCGGCTAAGCCGATTCCCTTTTCGTTAAACAAATTTGCGAATTAGTTTAAATTTAGATTTTGATTTAATTACAATTACTTAATTGTAATTGTTCCTGGAACAGAAACCTCAACATCCATTGTAATACCAGTTGCAACGTCTACACTTACAACAAGTTTTGTTACTGTGAAGTACTGTCCAGCAGTAACTGAAGATGCATCAGTAATCTTTGAACCATTGTTTAACTGACCTTCAGCCTTAACAATTCTTAATGTCTTAGCTCCGTTTGGCTTATCTGCACGGTTGCAATATACGTCATCACCATAAGAAACTGAAAGCGCAGCTTCTAATGCAGCCTTTACAGTTGTAGCTGTTACTAAGTTCTCTTTTACAGAAGCAGAAGCCTTTGTCTGAGTATCTGTAACTGTGAAACTAGATGTAATGCTAACCTTCTTAGAATCAATTGTCTTCTCGGCAGTTACATAGTATGTTCCAGCTGCAAGATTCTTTGTAGCTTTATCACTTGTAACATCTACAAGCTTAATTGTTAATTTTGAAGTTGCGGTTGGAGCAACACCATATGCAGATCCGTCAGCTGAGAATGCAGCACCTGTTACAGCGTTTTCACCACCATAAACAACAGTTCCATCAGCTTTCTTAACTGTGTAACTTACATCTGTTGTTACTGCCTTATCAACACCACCAGCAAGACCCATAAGCTCGGCTGTAATTGTCTTTGTGGTCTTATTATCGTTGTCAACTTTTACATCAACAGATGTTTCGCTGAGATCAAGTCTATAAGAACTTACTGTTCCGGTTGGAGCCTGAACGCTAATAGTAAGGGTCTTAGCAACTACTTCCTTACCATCTTTGTTGTAAGCAATCTTATATACATATGTACCTGCCACGATATTCTTACCAGAAATTGTTGCCTTTTTGCCTGCTACAGAAACAAGAGAAGTTACATCATCTTTTGTCTTTCCGTTGCTTGAGCTTAAGAAAGTAGCAGTTGTATTATAAGAGCCTGACCAATCGTTTCCGTACTGATCTTTCAGTTTTACATTTACAGTCTTTGTCTGGTCTAATGTTGCATCGTTAGAAACAACAACGCTATACTTATCAAGTTCGATAGTAGCGACTGCCTTTTCTGCAACTACTTCAACAGCAACAGAGTTAACAATCTTTCCATTTTTATCCTTGAATAAGATGTAAGCAGTACCAGTTTTAACTGCTGTAATACCAACTTCATGCTTAGTGCCAAGGGTTGGAGTAGCAATCATTAAAACAGTCTTATCAGAAGATTCAACAGAGTATCCAGAATAATCTGTGATTTCTTTTCCATCTGCGTTCTTGATGCAGAAGAAAGCAGACTTACTTGCATCACCAACGGAAATCTTGTTTGTGTCTTTTGCCTTCTCGAATGAAGCCTTTGTGCTGTCATCAATTCTTACGGCAAAGCTATTGATTGCAGACTGCTCAACAGCTGTAATTGTAACCTTATTTGGTCCAATGTTTCCTTCAGCCTTACCATTCTGATCATACTTTCCAGACTTGTAAGTAATAGTAGCTTCTGCTATATCACCAACCTTGTTTAAGTAAAGTTTGGATCCGTTAGTATAGCCATTTCCCTTTGCATCGATTGCAAAATCATATGATGCATTTGTTGTACCATAAGCAACCTCGTCGATAACAACACCGTTTGCATCCTTGGATACAAGCTTAATCTCTGTCTCAGTTGCATATGGAACTGTAGCTGTATTAAGAGCAATGTTAGCAACCTTTCCGTCAGAAGCTTTGAAAGACTTTGTAACACCATCTAATGTAACATCGTAGTTAGCAGCATCCTTAAGTTCGCTAAAAAGTGTTAATGTAACCTTTGTAGAGTCCTTAGCATCTACAGTAACCTTAGATACAGGATATACAACATTTGTTGTAGCATTCTTAACTGCGAAATCGGTTGTCTTAAGATCCTTTGTAGAACCCGTAACTGTTGCTACAAGCTCAGTAAGTTTAGTCTGTGCTACGTCTGCAAGCACATAATTCTTAACTTCGATATCCTTTGTTGCAGTTGTCTTACCAGCCTTAGCTGTGATTGTTACCTTGCCAGTCTTAACACCAGTAACTACACCAGATGCATCAACAGTTGCAATTGTCTCATTGCTTGAAGAGAATGTAACCTTTGTGCTTGCTGGCTTAACGGTAGCCTTAACCGTCTCCTTAGCACCTACTGCAACTTCGTTAGCTGCCTGTAATGTAAGTGTTGGGTTCTTTACTGTAGCCTTGAATGTTAATGTCTTCTTTACAGCCTTCTTACCCTTCTTAGCAGTTACCTTAACAATAGTTCCGGCAAATGACAGAACGGCAATGCAGTGGAAATACAAGAAAATGGACATGAGACAAAGACAAATATTGCGTAACAAGCAACATAAAAGAAACAAAAAATATGCAAGTACGAAAATAGGAAAGAGAATTATGAAATGATGAATTTGAAAAATAGAGAATTTTTTAAGTAACAGACAAGTAACAAAGCGGAGAAACTTCCTAATTATAAGAATTATTTTGTCGACAAATTTCACATAAAGAGGTATAGTATAGGGTGATTATTAAATTGAGTAGGAGAGAGTGAAGTGAGTAGACAGATACACAGTAAATCCAAGGCGTTTAATAAGGAGCTGATCCCAATTATTCTGATGATGGGATTTATTCCGTTGATTGTACATATGTATCAATATAATGCAAACTTGTCACAGTTTGACTGGTTCCCGAGCGAATCGGACGGTCAGGTGGATTTCTTCTTTGGCTGGAAGATGATTGCAATCATTATTGTTGGTATAGTGATGGTAGGTATCTTATTATATAGATATTTGAAAAAGAAGGAGACATTACGATTTGAAAATGCGTTTTATTGTCTGTTTTTCTATGGATTGTTCGTAGCAATGTCGGCATTATTTTCCGGTTATAAATATTGGGTAGTGCGTGGCACCTATGAATTGTTTGAGCCGGTATGGGTTGTATTTACATATATTTTGTTATGCTACTATACCTACCATTTTGTACAGGAAGAGAAGCAGATAAAGACTGTTTTGTCTGTGGCTGGAGTTGGGATGGCAATTGTAACACTGATTGGTGTATTTCAGTATTTCAAGCTTGACTTCTTTAAATCCGGTTTCGGCAAGCATCTGATTACGAACCCGAGTTGGTGGAGCAATCTGGATGAAATTAATTTTAATATGTTGGAAGGAACATCTTATACGACGCTGTATAATCCAAACTTCCTTTCCTTTTATTTTGGTATGTTGGTTCCGCTTGTTGCCTGTTTGTTTATTGCATCAAAAAAAGTGTGGCAGAGAGTTTTACTCGTAGCTGCAGAGGTATTGTGTATGATCTGCCTGAAAGGAAGCGGAAGCGATACCGGCTGGATGGCGATTGTTGCAGGCGTTGTTATTTTGGCATTGGTACTGATCAGCAGAAAGAAAAAGGCGTTCTATGTGGTTTTGGCAATTGCGATTGTCGGAGGCGTTGTGGCGGTTACTGCGGGAGCAAAGACTTCAATCGGAGAGCAAATCAAGAATACAATTGTCGGCACATACTATATGGAAGACGCATATGCAGTACGGTCATTTTCTACGAATGATAATAATGTAGAACTGAATATCAAAGGCAATGTATTATATGCTTCTTATGATACAGATGAGAGCGGTGCGACCCAAATACATTGCTCCGATTCGGATAATAACGTGTTGGAGACAACTTTGATTGATCAGGATAATCAGATTTATTCCATCAATGATGTCCGGTTTGATGGAGTAACGCTTAAGGCGGTTCAATTAAATGATAATAACGACAATAATATACCTGCGATTACTGTGGCTATAGATGGAGTGGAATGGAATTTCGTGCAGATTGAAAATCAGGGATATTATTTATTGAACTATGCCGGAAAACTTGTTAAGTATGATGGCACATCAAGGTCGTATTTGTTTAAAGAGGATGCAATGAGTTCTCGAGGTCATATATGGGATATGACGATTCCGTTTTTAGGAAAGCATGTTTTCATGGGATCCGGTGCAAATACTTATATGTTGGAATACCCACAGGATGACTATATAGGACAGAAATACATTTATGCGAACGGCTATGAGGTCAAGGCGCATTGTTGGTATTTGCAGCAGTGGGTAGAGACCGGCTTGATCGGAACCATTGCCTTACTTATTTTCCTGATGTGGTATGTAGTACAATCCATTCGTATTTATCGTCGCGCAAATTTGCATGAAAGCTTGAGCTGGATAGGATTTGGAATGTTTGCTGCAGTACTTGTGTATTTGATTGCCGGCATCGCAAACGACTCAAATGTGTGTACGGCTCCGGTATTCTGGGGAATGCTCGGACTTGGACTTGCAACGAACCGTATGATTTCAGAAAAAGAGGGACTTTTTGTTAAAGAGACTGTAATAGAAGAGACGGATGTCAATCTGACGACTGCGATAAAAGAGTCTGGTGTTCATGCGGGAGCAGGTAAGGACAAAGAGGAAACGATAGGCAACGTACAGAATCCTAATAAGAAACCGGCTACAAATAAAAAACAGTCAAGAAAACAACGTAAGAATCAAAAGAAATAATTCAAAGGATAAGGGGATATGTTACAAGGGAAAACGCAGATCCGGCAGGATTCTGCCAAGTATATTCGAATTGCAGTGCTGGTCATTTATGATATGATAGCGGTCTTTATGGCGGAGGTACTGTCGATATGGACGCGCTTTGATTTTAGTTTAAAAAGTGAAGAAGGCATGCCTTATTTAAACACGGCGATGCATTATCTATGGCTGAATCTGGCAATTACACTGGTTGTGTTTGCGATCATGCATCTGTACAACAGTTTGTGGCAGTATGCAAGTGTGCAGGAACTTTTAAATGTTGTGATTGCATGTCTTCTGAGCTCTACATTACAATGTCTGGGACTCCATATGCTTCAGTGGACTATGCCACGCTCGTATTACATCTTGTATTTCTTTTTCCTGTTGGCATTTATTGCAGGAAGCCGGTTCGTTTACCGGGCGCTTCGTATCATACGCCATAATTATATCGGGGAGTTTATTAGCCATGTGGTGCCTACGATGATTATCGGTGCCGGAGACAGTGCGTACTTTCTGATTAAAAATATGACGAGCAGTAACCAGATCCGAAACAAGGTTGTCTGCGTGATGGATGCGGATAAAGGCAAGATCGGCAGTAAGATCCTGGGTGCTCCGATCGTCGGGGATGACAGTAAGATTCCGTGGGCGGCAGAGAAATACGGAGTGCAGGAAATTTTTATCGCGATACCGAATCTGCCGGGAGCACGTAAGAAAGCGATTCTTGAACTATGTAAGAACACCGGATGCAAGATTAAGATCCTTCCAAGTATGGCACAGATTGTAAACGAGGAAGTCAGTGTATCGAATTTCCGCGAAGTGGAGATTGAGGATCTGCTTGGAAGAGAACCGGTCAAGACGAATCTGGATGAAGTCATGGGTTATATTGCCGGAAAAGTCGTGCTTGTAACTGGAGGCGGAGGATCTATCGGAAGCGAGTTGTGCAGACAGATTGCGGCACATTGCCCGGCAAAGCTGATTATTCTAGATATTTATGAGAATACAACCTATAGTCTGCAGCTTGAACTGCAGAAAAAGTATCCGGAGCTAGATCTTACGGTGCTGATCGGCTCGGTGCGCAATACGCATCGCGTTGATACGATTTTTCAAAACTATAAACCTCAGATTGTTTTTCATGCTGCGGCACATAAGCATGTACCGCTTATGGAGACAAGTCCGAATGAGGCTATCAAGAATAATGTATTTGGAACCTTTAACGTTGCAAACGCTGCGGGAAGAACCGGAACGGAGCGAATGGTATTGATCTCCACAGATAAGGCGGTCAACCCGACCAATATTATGGGCGCGTCCAAGCGTATCTGTGAGATGATCATTCAGGGAATGCAGCACCGTTTTCCGGCAACAAACTACGTGGCAGTGCGTTTTGGAAATGTGCTGGGCAGCAACGGAAGTGTCATTCCTCTTTTTAAGAAGCAGATTGCGGAGGGCGGACCGGTTACGGTCACAGATAAGAACATCATCCGCTACTTTATGACAATTCCGGAGGCGGTATCGCTGGTGCTTCAGGCAGGAGCGTATGCCAAGGGTGGCGAAATCTTTGTCCTCGATATGGGAGAGCCGGTTAAGATTGATGATATGGCAAGAAATCTGATCCGTCTGTCCGGATATGAGCCGGATGTGGATATATCGATCGTATACACCGGACTCAGACCGGGGGAGAAGATGTTTGAAGAATGCCTGAAGGAAGAGGAAGGTTTGCAGAAGACCGCCAATGACCTCATCTTCATCGGGAAACCGATTGATTTTGACAGGGATGAATTCTTTGAGCAGCTGGTAGATCTGAAGAAGACTGCGTATGAGGATGATCCGCAGATGAAGCTGGTGGTGGAGAAGCTGGTGCCGTCCTATCGGGCTGAGAAATAGAAGGATTGAAGAAGCCAGTGAAGCGGTCCGGAAAACAACGAAAAATCAAAAGAAATAACATTGTGATAGAGAAGAGAGTGGTGGCTCTCTTCTCATTTTACATTTAGAGATGAAAGGAATTCCGTGGATGCTTGGTGGTAAGGATGGCGCGTTGCTTCGATGTGGTGACATGGGTATAGATTTCTGTGATATGAATCGAACTGTGACCAAGCATTTCTTGAATGTATCGGATGTCCACGTCTGCTTCTAAGAGACTGGTTGCAAATGTGTGCCGGAACATATGCGGCGTAATGTGCTGATCAATAGAAGCCAGCGAAGTATATTTCTTTATCATACGACGTACAGCCTGATCGGATAGTGCCGCACCATTCTGTGTAGTAAAGAATTGATTACTGCCTTGAATCTGAGGAAGATAATTATTATGATATTCTATCAGAACTCGTAATACATCATTATTTCCAATTTGAACAATCCGCTCTTTGGAACCTTTTCCGTAGATTAGAATTGTGCCGTCATACAAGTCGACATCAGTGTCCCGCAGTGCACATAATTCTGAAATACGTATTCCGGTAGCAAAAAGCAGTTCGATAACTGCAATATCTTGCAACGCTTTTTTCTTTTGATAATCCGTCTTTGCGCAGGCACGCTGCTGATATATCGTGGATAAGAGGGTTTCAAGCGTGTGTAAGGGAATCGTTTTGGGCAAAATTATGGATTCGCGAAATTTTATCTGTATTTTATTAAATGGATTCGTAGAAATGCTTTCTTTATATTCCAAATAGTGAAACAGTGCTTTGATCGAAGCAATTTTCCGCTTGACCGTTTTAGGTTTGTATTCCTGGTGCAGGGCGCTTATGTATTCTTCCAACATATCCGGTGTGATATCGGAGATGTTCCAATCGAAAAAATGATTTTGAAACTGTTTAAGGTCGATACGATAGGCTTTAATGGTTTTGGCATCCAAACGCTTCTGATCCTGACAATGTTCCAGATAGGTATTGATCTGTGTTTGTAAATTATTCATGGCTTCTCCTTTGTGTATTATGCTTATTCATTCGAATTATATGGTACATGATACAGTGAAAAATTGGCAGATATGGAGAAAGATAATTGAAAATGGGGGTGGATGGAAAAGATATCTTTCAAATTATTAGACGGGATGTTATAATATTAAAGAAAATACATATGAAGAAGGAATTGTTGAATTCTATGTGTAATCTTAGTCAGGGAATCAAAGAGAGAGCTTTAGAGCAGGGATTAGAACAGGGATTGGCACAAGGACGCGAATTGGAAGAGTTTTCTTCTGTTCAGGCTTGTGATTATGACATTGCACGTGGAGCACAGAAACTCAATCTTTCTGTTGAGGAGTTTGAGAAGAAAATGGTTGCTGCAGGATATCGTGTACCGAAGCAAGATGAAGTACGTATTTGATGGATAATAAGAAATTATCCTCTATGTAGAGATAGACACGAATGCAGTACTAATCAAAAAGGGTAATATCTGATTATCGGTGGTTAAAAGTGATTTATAAAAAATTGCGATAAAGGAAAATGTGGATAATTTGGTGTTATCCGTTGAATTAGTGGGAAACGGATAAATAATTGAAAGTTATCTGTTATGTAATGATTTATGCATTGTAAAA